>FLNX01001896.1_pt1 | contig 27979 bp, 19 predicted proteins | sample 1140341 | NCBI WGS metagenome assembly FLNX01 (sample SAMEA3878208, study PRJEB12797) | bioreactor metagenome | biome: Moose rumen | place: Sweden | collected 2011-10 | reverse complement strand
TTCGTGATCTCCCCCCCGACACCGGCGGTCTGGACATAACCAATCAGGTCGTAGTTGTTACGGTGGTAGTAGTCAAACTCTACATTGATGCGGTTCTCAATAAAACCAAAAGCTACACCGATATTAAACTCATGCTTTTTCTCATATGTCAGCTCGCTGTTCTCAAGCGCAGACAGCATGATACCGGTCTCTGAGAGGGAAGCAAGATGCCTCCATGGTGTATAAGCCGAGAATACTGCTAATGAGTTCGTTACAGAGGCAGGTCCGCGGTCGGCTGTCAGTGAGTAACTCAGCTTGAGCGTCGCGTTGGTCCACCATTTGTCAAAGGTCGGAGCCCACCATCTTTCTTCATGGGCGTTCCATGCACCGGAAACGTTCCATGTCGGCAACCAACGAGCTGTCTGACTCTTACCTAACTTATTCGTTCCCTCATAACGGACTGTTCCGTTAATCGTGTAACGAGCCTTGTACGAGTAAGTTGCCATAGCGAAGAAAGCCAAGTTTCTGTAGTAACTCAGTGACCGAGCGTAGTACGTACCACCCTCTTCTTGTTGTTGCTTGAACATCTTATAGTACGTATAGGGTATACCACCATTGTCATACTGGTAGCCATAACCCTCAAACGCCGTTGATGTACGGTCGGAAGAGTTCAACTCTGCACCACCAAACACGCTGATAATGTGGTCATCACCTTCCCCGCCGCTATTGGAGAAACCATGGTTGTAACTGATTGTTCCGCGGAAGTCATAGGATAGCAATTGGTTCGTGCTACGCGTATAAATACCACCTTCAGGCAGTACCGTTACCGGCAGAGCCGATTCTACGTCGGGGTCGGTGTACAGATACGTGTTCGCATCGCGAATCAAGTCGTTTTCTGTATCTTCATCCACACCGGCACGATATGCACGAGCCTGGTTGGAATTGTCCTTAATATGGTGCTCCATCACGTTGTTCAGATAACGAATAGCCCCCAATGCACTGATTTGCAATCCTTTCACAGGTGTCCAGTCCAATTGTGCCTGGAATTTCAAGTCCGTGACGGCTACGTCAATGTAGTTGTTTTCCAACTCATCAAAGATATTGAACCCGCAGTAGTTACGGCGATAGGTTGCTGTCGGGTCCAACGCGCGAGACGAGTTCATGGAGAAGGAGAAGGGGTTGATATCGAACTCACGGCTCACAGCACCTGTCACAACATCCGTTTGTTGCGACGTAGTACCCGGGGCGACTTGCTGACGGTAAGAGCCTGATGTAATGATACCTAAGTTCAACTTCTGCTTAGAACCTGCCGGCAGAATATCGAAGTTGGCGTTTACATTGCCGGTATAACGTTGTACGCTGGATTTCTTGTACCACCCCGGGTCGTACATCGCGGATAGAGACGCACGTACCTGTGCTCTGTCTGTACCAGCAGAGAAGGATACGGAGTGGTTCATCATCACCGTGTGGTTGAACAGTTGGTCAAACCAATCGGTGTTACGTAATTCCGCTTCACGCAAGTAGTCGTTGATAGCACTCGTGGTGTTCTGCAGACCATAGGTGCCATCGCCGTTGTAGGTGTCGATAAGCGTGAACATACGACCATAAACGCCGCTGTTCTTGGCAGTTGACAAGGACGATGCCTCTAACCAGCCCTTATTGCGCATCTCTTGGTAGATACCCATTTGCTCTTGGGAGTTACAGATATTGTAATCCGCGTATGAGGGTTTCATACGGTACGTAAACTCACCGGTGTAGCTCAAACTGGACACACCTGCTTTACCTTTCTTGGTTGTGACAACAATAACGCCCGCCATTGCTCGAGCACCATAAATAGATGTCGCCGAGCCGTCCTTCAAGATTTGGAACGACTCAATATCGTCGGCATTCAAGCCGGCAATAGAACTGGCAATCAGTGTAGTAGCATCACCGCTTGAAAGGTCATCCGCACTAAGCTCAACTGCATCCTCTAAAACGACACCATCCACAACCCATAAGGGCTTAGACGCACCATAAATAGAGGTTGCACCACGCACACGAATCTTAGGCGCGGTACCGAATGTACCACTCACGTTCTGCACACTCACACCTGAAGCACGCCCTTCCAAACTACGGCTGATATCAGCCACACCATCTAATTTGGCCTCTTCGGCATCAACCTTCGTTGCTGCACCGGTAAACAAACGCTTGTCTTGCTTAACCATACCGGTCACAACCACTTCTTCAATCTGGTGAGAGTCCGTGCGTAACGTCACCTTCACTTTAGACTTCACGGGCACCGTCTCGGTTTTGTAACCCATGTAGTTGATAATAAGGTTCTTAACACCTGCAGGGACGTCTAACTCAAAGTATCCGTCCAAATCCGTAACAGTACCGAGGGTTGTTCCCTCGGCTTCTACATCGGCCCCAATCACTGTCTGACCGGTTTCATCGTAGACCGTACCTGTTACGCGAGTTTGCGCCAACACCCCGCCCACTGCTAATAGCATAATCGCTAAAAGGGTCTCTAATCTTTTCATCATTTATTTTTATTTGTTATTATTTTTAAGTCTTTACTGTTGCGCAGTGCGCAACCATAAACCATCTTACCCCTACCGTGCGGCTCTGCCGCAATTTCGAGCCCGCAAAATTACTACTTTTTTTTCAGTTATGCAAATTTTTTTTCAAAAATCTATCATTTTGTGCATATTTTGACCTAAAAACAAAAAATTTGCTTATTTTTTTTGGATATTTCAAATAATTTTGCTAATTTTGCGGTGTTTTTCGCGGCATTGGCGGAATTGGTAGACGCGCTAGACTTAGGATCTAGTTCGAAGAGAGTGTAGGTTCGAGTCCTATATGCCGCACTTTTCATAAGGGCCCTTCTAAAAATCCCACGTTTTATAGATTAGCCCGTTAAGTTAATAAATTTGGAACTTTTATACTGCTTTCGGTTTTCTCTTGGTATCTTGCTGACTTGCATTCAGTCACAATGCCCGCATTGCTCCTTCATTTAAGCCAGCAATCTATTCAAGATAAACCTCGAAATCAGAATAAAGCAATTTTTAGAAGTGCCCAAAAGAATGACTATGAGACATTATCCCACCTTACTCCTTATTATACTATTGGTAATCGGGATGACATCGTGTAACCTGGAGGGTAGGGCAGACTACACTCCCGTTATTACCATCTCGCGTCAGTTCTGTATTTATCATGCTGACACCACTCGTCTAACCGACACCTTGCAAGTTGCTTATGACGCGGCTCAGGAGATAGACACTATTCAGACCTGCCATGTCGGTGACACGGTCACTTTTCTTATAGGACTGTTCGGCACGGCTAATAACCTCTTGTCGTTCGACATGGTCTATGACTCCACTATTGTGACGATGCTCCCTCTTGCTGCCAGTTCGACCTCCGGTGTTCTCTCTTCATCCACTCTGGAAGAGGGGCATTACTACATGTCTTTCTATCCGGGTATATTAGCAGTCACTTTGCAAATGCAGTACATTGCCATCGGCACCGGAACGAACACTTGGAACTTACTTCTCAACACCGACTCCGAGTTTTCTCCCCGTACCTACAAACTCCAACAACAAGTCCGACCTTAGCCATTCCTTGGTCCATATAGCAATAGTAGGTCTTATATGAAAAGAGGTGTATTACAGCACCTCTCCTTGCGCGCATCGGATGCTTGCGGTATGGGTGTTGCAAATTGTCGGCTATTTGCAGTTCAGTTCCTCGGGATAACGAAGTAAATTTTGGACTGCGGCAGGGCTATAGGTGGTTTGGGTAGCAAACAAGATATAATCACATGCGGCATCGGGTATGAACGGGAACATGCTCAGCGTCAAGGTCTCTCCAGCGGGAACAACCAAGGCTGCCGGGTCGGTATCCGGAGAGGGCACAATACATAGCGAAACGGTTTTCGAGGCACGGTTTACTGCCAGCATATTGACGCAGTAGGCTTTTGGAGTCTGATTTTTAATCACGAAATACGCCCAACCTCCTTCTTCTTCTTCTTCTTCTTTGATTTCCCATGTCAGTGCATTATCGGAGACATTTTTACGAGTGAAACGCGATGTTTCTATAGCCAGGCATGCTATAGAATCATGGATATGTTCATTATCTTCTGCTCTTGTGGTTACTCCGGAAACTATCACTTTTGACGCTCGGTTCTTGCCCATGGCATTTTTCACTAATTGCCGTGAGAGTGATTCCAAGAGACCATTTGCTTGCTTTCGTGCCCATTGAATAAGATGCAGGATATTGTCTCTTTGCGGCTCTGCACAGCGATATACGTTGCCGTTAGCAGCATCTACGAGTACCACTTTGCTATTTAGTCCTATTTGCATGGAATCCAGTCGTGAGACCGATTGTTTAACAACCGGTTGGGTCCACTCTTGCATTGTGAAAGGACAGTACGTGACGGTTCCTTCCAAGGAATGCACGTATAAACCATTCGGTTGTTGGGCGAACATTTGAGCCGTAAGACTACCCAACAATAGTGCTATCAGCAAGCATGATTTTTTCATTGATTAGTTTTTTGGGGGTTAATTTTAGATTTTACAATCGCCATAAGACCTACCCATATATCTAAAACCACGGCCTGTATAGCCAGTGAGAAAAAAGTAGGGACAAAGTCAAAATACCAATGACAATGCCAGAAACATACTACTCCCAATAGAACGACAAGCATCATCAGGAGCAGTTGGGTGAGCCGCAAGGTCAAGCCTTCCTTATCCTGGAATATCCACTTAAAACAAAGCATGGCGACAGAAAAGAACAGACATACGATTATGGCTATCAACCAATTTAGCCAAGAGGGTGAAACTTTGATCATTTCACTTCTGATAATTGTATCCAGTATATAAGCATGAATCTGCAGTCCGGACATATTGGCATCAATCGGAGTGCGGTAAAAATCCGATGTTGTGTTGAGGTCTCCAATAAGAACGAGTTTATCTTTAATCAACTCTGCATACTTCGCCAAATCTGCGTCAGGGGCAATCAATTCCCGGCATGCCAACGTATCCATCATCAGATTAGAATAGGTTATGTACTTTGAGTTTTCGTATGGTGCAAAACATGTCGTCGGGACTCCTATCTTTTGTGCCATGAGCATATCAAACGACCAAATGGTATCATTCTCATTTCTTGTACCCGGAACAAACGAGCGAACAACGTCATATCTCGAGTTGACGTCAAACACGACCGAGCCAAAAGTTACGCCCTGCTCCCGTAAGGTCTGCTCGAAATAGGTTCCATTAGAAGGGATGGACGCCATGACGATTTTATCATTGCCGATTAGCGCGTCTTTTAGTATCTCATCGCCTTCTGCCGGATAGGGAAAGACGACATCAACACCTATTACACGAGGGTTCATTTCGTTCAGTATCTCGATGGCAGTTGTGAGATCTTGACGTGAGCATCCTTCGAGTGACAATAACAAGATGTCATTGTAATGGGGAACACCTGTTTGGTGAGCACTGGCTGAATATAAGTCTATAAGCTCCGGAGTATCAATATCTACAGCTGTCTTAAATAAATCACCGGTAATATTGCTACTGAAGAGTAGCCATGTCAGCAGTAGTGTAAGCAAGGTAATACCGGCAGTACCTACCCACAATTCCCAAACGTCATGACCGGATTGTTTCAGGTTCTCCTGAAGCTTTACCAGCGTCTTTTGCCATAGAGATTGCTTGCTGCTTGGTGCCTTTTGCTTGTCTTTCTTTGTTGCCATATATCCTTAGTCTAATAAGATAAAAGCCGCCCAATAAGATGGTTGGGGATATTGTTGTTTTACTTCATTTTGCGCATGAATGAAGGCATCGCGTTTGGTTTCGCGCCGTGTAATCCAATGCCGATAGAATGAGGACATCATCATCTGCGTTGCCTCATCATCTACCGGCCATAGCGACATCAGCATCGTCTGCGCTCCTGCCATCTTGAATGCTCTCTGTAGGCCGAAAACGCCCTCCCCCGTAATTTCTCCTTTACCTGTCTCACAGGCAGAAAGGATAACCATATCTGCGCCTCGCAAATCAAGCAATGAGATTTCTTTTGAGGTTAATATACCGTCTTGTACATTGGCCGGAAGCGCATTGCCGTGACCTCGTAATGCAATATTTGCTCCCGCGAAAAGCAAACCGCTTCGCCTTAATGGATCAAGCCCCTCTGTCGTGTTCTCCGGTGTCGCGAATCCATCTGAGAAATAACGCTGCGCACGCGCCGTTGAATCACTCCAATAAAAACCATGGGTAGCTATATGCAGGATATTTTGTTTTTTGCCGCTCAGAGCTTTAAAAGATTCCTCATTGGCTGCCTCAGAGGTATAGACCTTAGCGGTGATATGGTTGGGCTGCAGTATATCTCGGATTTGCTCTACCTCTTTTTTTGTCCCGGGCAGGTAATGCACTCCGCCCCGCAAAGACGCATTCACTACTGCCCGCGTACTTGCTATAGTTAAATCGCTATAAGTGATGCTTTGGGCAGCCAAGTCGCTCATATCCATATCGTAGTATATGCCGCCGTATAAAGTAGCGGTAGCGTGTTTGGCAGGCAAATGCGGCATTGCCAATTCCCTTGTGGATGAAAGCCGCACCATATGGTACTTTGAGCTCATTGTTTGCTTTTCGCTGACAGGCAGCGTTTCTATCGCAATCTGATGAAGGAGCCCTGTTGCCGCGAAATAAATTATGCCGTCCTTGTCAAAGTAGGGTACTAGTTTACTCCATATTAATGTAGTCAACCTCCCGCCGCTTTTCGTGTAGTCATATTGCTCATCGGGTGTCGTGCGCTGCACGATTGCACCGACTTCTTTCTCCTCGAAAAGTGGTATCAACTGCGGATGCTCCATTCCCTTTTTAAGCAGCAATGCGCAATATATGACCGTATCTTCCGCTATCTGCAGGCGTGTGAACTCAATCGCCACTTGTTTGTCTAACAAGTTATTACGGACATCTTTCCAATCAATTTGCCAGAGAATATCTTTTTGCCGGAAGATGGCGCTATTGCGCGTTAATTCTTTCTCTAAGGAGTCAGCACGATGGCGGAATACTTCTAAATCGGCAGATTCTTTATTGGCAGTCTCCATGCGATAAATCTGTTCCCGCAATTTAGCTACCTGTTCATATTGCGAAACTAACTGCGGATTACCGCTCTCTTCGATTGATCGGCGAACCATATTGCTCGATGCCAGCAATAATCCTTTGCTGAACAACTCGTTGTCATACGCAAACTCCACGAGTGATGGTTTAGAGTTATAGAAGCGATAAATGAATTTATTAAAATTCGGGTGCTCTATCATTTGGCGGCTTTGGTTCCAATACTGTTCACGCTGATATTCAGACATATAGTCTAATGCATGTTGGTAATTAGCTTTCAGTAATTGAATAGACTCTCGGTAAGCATTCTCAGCGTCTTCATATTTGCCGATATGCAAGTAAGAATCGGCTTGGTTGTATATGGCAGAGATTACCTGAGGATGCTCCTTGTTGTATGCTTTTTCCAAGATTTCTTGTGCTTTCCGGCATAACTGCAAGGCTCGTAGATCATCTCCTTTTTTGGAATAAGCGAACGCTAAATTGATCAGTGCGTTGGCATATCGGGGGTGTTGTTCATTGTATATTGTGCGATATATCTCAATGGCTTTTTCTTGTGCCGCTACCGCACTGTCCGGCAGCTCCAAATAGGCATAACAAAGGCTCATATTCGTATAGCATGACGCAGCATATAGTCTGCTCTCTCTGTCATTGGGGTTAGAGATATTACGTAGTGCTTTAAATTCTTGTTGCAACGAAGACAGATAGTCTTTATAATACGCATCAATGGCCGCCAGCCCTCCATAGCAGATCGTGTATCGCAGATGTGGCTCCCTATAATTCTGACGCAAGATGGACAACTCTTCTTCTAAATACTTCTTGGATTGCGCATAATTGCCGAACCGCAGGGATAATGCAGCTTGGTCATGAAGTGTATTGATATATCGTTCTATTTTGTTGTGTATATTTGCGTGCGCCAACTCTGACCTTATACGTTCATTCATTGCTTCCGCTTCCGCAAAATAGCCGGAAGTCTCGTATAAGATAGATGCCGACCGAAGGATAATGAAATACGTCTCGGAGGTATCGTTTTTCAGTCGGTCATTCAGAAGTAATGCCTCTTGAATGTATTCCAACGCCTTTGGCATATCGCCCAGGTCTGCGTATGCGACGGCTAAGTTGTGGCAAAATTCCAAATAGAGCGGTCCCTTGGGTTTCTCATACTCGGCAGCATATTGCAAAGCCTGTTGATAATATTGTATCCCCGTACTATGCCATCCCTTATGAGCATATATATTGCCGAGTTTTTCGCAACAAAACAGTAGACATTCAAGATCATCTTTTTGATGCTTTTTTTTATAGTTTTCGCTGCACAGTTGCAATAGTGCTTGCATGTCTAATTCACTATCGAAATCAATGGTCTCATCCTTAGTGTTATTTTGCTTTTGTTTTTGCTTTTGCTTTTGCTTCTTTTCCTGCGGTTGGTTGATTTTTTCCTGTTCTTCTGTGTCAGACATATTCAGCCACGCCCACGAAGATGTTCCCCTCTCTTTATCGTAGTTGAGCATTATCGTAAGCTTATTAAAAATCCAAGTGGTATTAATATTGTTTTTTTCTTCCTTTTCCCAAAATGGTGTTCCATATATATCAATAAAATACTCATGGAAGACCTCATAATCGCTCTTATGCTTCCAATGATTTCCTTTTGGGAAGGTGATGATAGAAGCTCCTACCGATTTCATATCGGGACTACCATACACAATGACATTGACCTCGTCTATACCAAGCAACCTACCGCTGTACAGTACTGTTCCATCCGTTTCTGCCACAAGATTCCATCCGCAAGCCAAGACGCTATCGCAATAATCGCGCATGCTTTTGTTTAGACTTTGGTCTATAAAGTCTATCTGACAATCCTCTTTCGTCTGAGCGATTGCGACCATGCTTATCCATATAAGCAGAATGCAGGAAGTCCACCTTTTCATATCAGCTGAGTACGATATAGAAAACGACTACGTGAGGTTATCACTTCTTGAGATTTTCGTTCGTCCAAATCATGGAGACGCCGTCCTTGTCCTTCATTACAATGATTGCGCATTTAGGGAAGAACCATCCCATCTCTTTGGCCGTGTTAATGTGCGGTTTGCCGAAAAGATCTATCACCGCCTTGCTAATATTTTTGTACAAGCGTGGTGTTTTTACTCCCTCTTCGGAATACTCATACATGACATTACTGATAATGCCGTTTGGCAGACAGACGACAAGAACATCCGTAGTGACCCCTTTTTCGGTTTTAGTAAACATGTACGTGTTGTCCATATCCATTTCAAAATCGAAGCCATTGTCAGCAAGGATATGCTTATATGCCTTAAGCCCCGGATATTGCGGAACCTGCACAAAATAGTTACTTTGCGCATGTGAAATGCCTACAGAAAGGAGGAATACAAGTCCAAGAACGATGTTTTTCAGATTCATAATAAAGTGTTTTACAATATTTCCGCCGCAAAGATACAATAAATTTTTGAGATATGCAAATTTATTTGCGAATTGTAGGCAGATTTAGGCAGATTGTGTTTTTTTCCGATAAATCGACAGATTGAGTTATTGAGAGATCGAGGGAAAATACCTACTAAAAGTCACCGATTTAGTCACAGGCAACCTTCTTCAGGTTTAGTCATGAGGTGTCCCCAAAAAGTTGGACAGGGTTAGTAAATGTTGTTCGTTGTTATATTGTTTGTATGCATGTTCATTGACATGTTGTTCATATAGGTTTGTCGGTATTGGACAGGAGACATCGCCAAGCGGAGTTTGATGCGGTCATTGTTGTAGTACCTAATGTACTCTGCTAAACCTTTCAGAAAGGTTTGCTCGTCATCAAAATGATTCACATAATAAAACTCATTCTTCAGCAAGCCGAAAAAGTTCTCCATCATCGAGTTGTCCAGACAGTTGCCCTTCCTCGACATACTCTGTATGATCCCGTGTTCCTGCAATGCCAGTTGGTATTGGGCGTGCTGGTATTGCCAACCCTGGTCCGAGTGCAACAGCATGTCCCAAGGTTTGTCCTGTACACTGCTTGTAGCCTGTTTAATCCGGTGGAAAGCCTTCTTGAGCATCTTCATCACCAACGCCATATTAGGACTTCGGGAGATGGCATAGCTAATGACCTCTCCGTTCCACATGTCCAGCACCGGAGACAGATACCATTTGACACCGTTGATGACAAACTGGCTGATGTCCGTGGTCAGTTTGCGGAAAGGGCCGACAGCGGCAAACTCCCTGTTGAGCACATTGGGCGCTGTCCTGCCCGTATTGCCCCGGTAGGAGCGGTAATGGCGCTTGGGCGTGATACCAGACAGCGACATCGCGTGCATCAGACGGGCTACCGTCTTCCTGTTAATTGACCAACCGGCAATGCGCAGCGATTGCCACACACGGCGGCAGCCGTAACGACCTTTGTTCTCCGCATAGATCCGACGTATCTGCTCCTTAACCGGAGCGTACTTGTCAGGACGCTCCGACAAACGGTAGTAGTACGTCGAACGTGCCATCCCTGACGCTCTGAGCAAGTGCTTCAAAGCATATTTCGGCCTTAATGAACGGATGGCTTGGACGCGCTGCGTTTCCGCTTCTCGTCCGCTTCCATTAAGGCCTTCAATTTTTTTAGGTAGGCATTCTCCGCTTTGAGATACTCGTTCTCATTCAACGCCTCCTTGAGCTTCTGCTTCAGCTCGGCTTTCGTTAATGCTTCTTCCAAGGTGTCACCTGATCTCATAACTTCTCTCATATCTAATACCGCGCCTTCTACGCCCGCTATTCCCTTGCGCTTGTAGGCCGATACACAACGGCATACTGACGAGTAAGGAACACTATATTTGGCGCTAATCTCGTGCAAAGGTACTCTTTTTTGACGATATGTGCAAATAATTTTGTCTTTTATCGCATCAACACAGATGTTTTTAGGGTACGCAGCCAGACCGCGCTCACCTTCTCTGGCGTAGATGAGGAGCCATGTCTGCAACTCGCCGGCACGGATGTGTAACTGTCTGCTTACCGCATTGGCGGACTCACCACTTTGAAGCATTTTTAACGCTTCCATTTTGACCTCTAAAGGCACTTTCTTTCTCATAATAAAGCAATTAAAGTGTCCAAAAAACGGGGTACACTACATCACTTCTATCGGTGATGTTTGCTGAATAACATATGAATCACATATGAATAACATATGAATCACATATGTTTGACAGCTGCAAATAGGTTGCAAGGGCGGTGCTTGTGGGGAAGAAAGGCAAGAGGATGAACTCACCGATATAGGCGATTTGGTGTGGCAAAGGCTGTGCTTGTGGGGAAGAAAGGCGAGAGGATGAACTCACCGATATAGACGATTTGGTGTTGCAAAGGCTGTGCTTGTGGGGGAGAAAAGCAAGAGGAAAGGGCGGATTTGTTAGAAGTGTATTTACCTTAGAAATCTTCCAAAGAGTCAACTATGATGAGAAATTTAGGATTGTCTTGCTTCTTGCCAAAGCGTCTCCATCTCCTCCAGACTGAGTTCTCCAATCGCTCGACCTTGTTTCTTGGCACGTTCCTCCATGTAGTTGAAGCGCCTTATGAACTTCACATTGGTTTTTTCCAGTGCGTTGTCCGGCTTCAATTTATAGAGTCTCGCTACATTGATGATGGAGAAGAGCAGGTCTCCCAGTTCGCGCTCTTGTCGGTCTCTAATAGCCTCTTTCTCAGCACTGTTATCGGGCACGGTCACGCGTAACTCTGCTTCAAACTCTTCAATCTCCTCTTTTACCTTTTCCCATACATCCTCTTTCTTCTCCCAATCAAACCCTGCATTCGCCGCCTTGTCCTGTATCCGATAAGCCTTGACCATGGTAGGTAGCGCCTCGGGTATCCCTCCTAAAACGGTTTTGTTGCCGCCTTTCTCTTTGAGTTTCACTTCTTCCCATAGTTTGGAGACATCCTCTGCTTTGTCGGCTTGCACTTCGCCGTAGATATGTGGGTGCCGAAATACCAACTTGTCGCTCAGTTGGTTACATACATCTGCAATATCAAACTCCCCCGTCTCGCTACCCATTTTAGCATAAAAAATGACATGCAGCAGCACGTCTCCGAGTTCTTTGGACACTTCCTTCATGTCTTTTTTGATGATGGCGGAAGCCAGTTCGTATGTTTCCTCTATGGTGTTTTGTCGAAGTGACTCAAAGGTCTGTTTTCTATCCCATGGGCACTTCTCCCGCAGTTCGTCCATGATGGTCAGTAGCCTGTCAAAAGCTGCTAATTGTTCTTCTCTGCTGTGCATATGTCAAATTTCTTTAATTGCATTTCGCCATTTTCATTGAGTTGTGCGTAGGTGTATTGCTGGAAGCAATCTCCCAAAATAATTACCCGACTATCGGCACTAATCGCCTCGTCTAAAGCAATATGTCTATGCCCGTAAATATAGTAATCGTGGTGGTGAGTCTTGGGTGAAGTCTCATACTCTCGGCTGTAGAGGACCAGTTCCTCTTTGTCTTTGCCCTTGTAGGGGCATGGTTTTGCCAACTCTTTCAGGCGGCTCTTTTTCGCCCAACTATACCCGATTGCATTGCCGATACAAGGTGGTAGAAGACTGAATGCTTTTTGGGCTTTGGGGTTATGAAAAATCGCCCGTAGTCGTATGAATTTCCGTATCTGTGGAAGCTTTTCCATCCCGGTCGGAATCAGTCCGTCTCCGTGAGCCATGTACAGACTTTTTCCGTACTCGATGGTCTTGTAGGGCTTGTAGTGCACCTTTATGCCCGTCATCTTGTGCAGCCCGCCAAATGTCCATAGGTCGTGGTTTCCCGGAAAGAAATGCACCGTTATGCCACGCCGTACTAAATGTCTAAGGCACTGTGTGATAGCCTTATATTGTTCTTTGCTCTTGTCGTTCCATTTATACTCGTACCAGAAATCGAAGATGTCCCCCAACAGATAAATGGCGGTAGCATCTTTCTTGAACCGATTGAGCATTTGGATCACTCTCCGTTGGTGCTCGTACACATCATAGGGCATGGCTCGTGAGCCTAAGTGCGCGTCGCTTAAAAAGTATATCATAGAAATCCCAATTCTAATTTTGCTTCTTCCGACATCATGTCCTTGTTCCATTCGGGTTCAAAAACAAGGTTCACTTCCACTTCGTCGATTCCTTCTACCGACCCCACTTTCTGCCTAATATCTTCTACCAAGAAGTCCGCTGCAGGGCAGCTCGGAGCCGTGAGTGTCATGTCAATGGAGCACTTGGCATCCTCTATCTCGACCTTATAGATTAACCCAAGGTCATACACATTAACCGGAATCTCAGGATCAAACACAGTCTTGAGCATCGCCAGTATTTTCTCTTCCTTATCTAAAAACTCATTCATGGGTGTTTTGGTTTAAAGGCGCTGTGCGCGTTTTGGGTTTCAAAACGCTGCAAAATTACACTTTTTTTTTGATATATCAAAATTATTTTGTATTTTTGCCCCCAAAATTGACAATATGTTGCTATTCGCCACTAACAATGCCCACAAATTAGAGGAAGCCCGTGCTATTCTTCCTTGCCCTGTAATGTCCCTTGCTGAGGTCGGTATTCATGAGGATATTCCCGAGACCGGTGTCACCCTTGAGGCAAATTCCCTTGAAAAGGCTCGGTTCGTTTTCAACCGTCTTCATCAGGCATGTTTTGCAGACGACACCGGTCTGGAGGTTGATTGCCTGCATGGTGCTCCGGGCTACATGACTGCCCGATATAGTGGCGAGCCGGTTGACTCTAACCGCAATATGGATAAGCTCTTGGAAGAAATGGCCCAAGCCGACCCCTCTCTCACGAACCGTGGTGCGCAGTTCCGCACGGTTATTACCTATATCCGTGACGACGGCGAGACCTTCCAAGTGTCGGGCATTGTTCGTGGGCGTATAGCTCTCCGCAAGAGCGGCACCGCCGGCTTCGGTTATGATCCCCTCTTCATCCCTGATCCTCTCCCTGCTATCACCTCGTTTGGCTCAACGACTGCCTCCGCTATCCCCAACGACTTGACCTTTTCCGAACTTGGTGAGGAGGTTAAGAACCACATCTCTCACCGTGCCCGTGCCCTTCACGCCCTCCTACCATTCCTTTAACCCCAAACGCTCATGACCCGCTCAAGAGCCTTGAGCAAGAGGCGCGGCAGAGCGTATCGGTCAAGGTCTGAGACCCTCGTCACAATGCCGCCCTCCATCTCCGGCAACGCCTGCACTCGGCAGACAAAGAACCGCGCGTGCAACCGTTGGTGGGAGAGAATATGTGTGACATCAAAGTACCGCTCAGCACCTCCTAACGAGGTTCGTTCTTCCGGTTTGAATAAGTGGTCAGACTCCTCTAAAGGAAACTCATAGAGGTGTTTCCAGATATCTTGTCCCGTCCGTTGGCGGATCAGTGTTGTCGCTTCCGTGGGGCTCTCGGCATCTCGGGGGCAGATATAAATGGTATAATTGAGATACCTGTCGGTCAATTTCGGGCGAGGTTTGCGGACGGGCAGATAGTCGACCTTACCTTGCGCATAGGCTTGACAATCAAACTGAAGCGGGCACGTCTCACAATCGGGATGAAGCGGTACACAGTGTAGGGCTCCTAACTCCATGAGTGCCGAATTGAAGAGCCGCGGGTGCGCGCGGTCCAATAGTTGCTCTGCCGTACCATGAAAATGGTGCTTCCCCTCGGTTGTATCAAAGGGAATAGCACAGGCTGTGAGACGACTTAATACCCGATACACATTACCGTCCAGAGCGGGGAAGGGTAGGTCATAAGCAAAGGACGCAATCGCCCCTGCCGTGTAGTCGCCTACGCCGGGCAATGCCTTTAGTCCCTCATAGGTGTCCGGAAAAGTCGTCCCGCCTCCTGACTCGGCGACAATGAGTTTCGCCGCCTTATGTAAATTACGCGCGCGGGTGTAATAACCTAAGCCCTGCCAGAGGCGTAGCACCTCATCTTCTGATGCCTGAGCCAGTGCTTCTACAGTCGGAAAGGTTTCTATGAACCTATAGTAATATGCCATTCCTTGTTCGACTCGCGTTTGCTGTAATATAATCTCACTCACCCAAATGAAATAGGGGTTTGTAGTTTCTCGCCAGGGCAAGACGCGTCGGTTATGTTCAAACCACTCATAAAGAGATAGATAAGTCATAATTTGGCATTGATTTATCAAAAAACGGCACAAAGTTAGCGAAAAAAACGAAAAAATGCAAAAAAAAATACTTTTTTCTTGGTAATTTAAAAAAAATGTTGTATCTTTGCAGCCGATTTCGCTCTAAATGAGTTACAAACAAAAACCAATATTATTAACTTAAAATCATTACAATTATGACAAAAGCTGAATTAGTCAATGCTGTAGCTATTTCTACCGGCTATGACAAGACCACGATTCTCAACATTGTAGAGTCCGCCATGGAGAATGTTAAGAAATCAGTTGCTAATGGTGACAACGTTTATCTTCGCGGTTTTGGTTCATTCATCACGAAGACCCGTGCTAAGAAGATTGCTCGTAACATCTCGAAGAACACGTCTGTAGTTGTTCCTGAGCACAAGATTCCTGCTTTCAAGCCCGCCCGCGAGTACGCTGAGATGGTTAAGAAACTCTAATAGGACATTAACAAGAACAGAATCTACTAATTATTATTAATCATTATGCCTAACGGTAAAAAGCACAAGAGACATAAGATGTCTACGCACAAGCGTAAAAAACGTTTGCGCAAGAATCGTCATAAGCACAAGTAAGCCTTATGACTTGAAAGTATGAAAAGCGAACTAATTGTAGATGTCCGCGACGAGAAGATACAAATAGCATTAACAGAAGATGATAGACTGCAAGAGATCAATAGCGAAGAAAGAGGTACTGATAATTTCGCAGTCGGCAATATCTACTACGGCAGAGTGCATAAAGTGATGCCCGCCCTCAATGCTTGTTTCGTCGATGTAGGACACGAAAAAGAAGCTTTCTTACACTTTCTGGATTTAGGACCCGAATTCCTGACTACACAAGCTTATGTTACCAAAGCGCTATCGGATAGACGCAAGATGCCATCCATGGCGAAACTACAACGGCAACCTGTGACCACCAAAGAAGGTCAGATAGGAGATGCCGTCAAAATAGGAGACATGTTGCTTGTCCAAGTATCGAAAGAGCCCATCAATACCAAAGGTCCACGCCTTACGACGGAAATCTCTATTGCAGGTAGGAACATGGTTTTGATACCATTCACCGATAAGGTGATGGTTAGCTCTAAGATACGTAGGGAGTCTGAAAAATCCCGTCTAAGACAACTCGTTCAGTCCATCAAACCTGCAGGTTACGGCGTTATTGTTCGTACGGTAGCAGAGGACAAGCGTGCTTCGGAATTAGATGCGGAACTTAAGGCACTCGTTAAGCGATGGGAGGATGTAGTTAAGACACTCCAAAAACCCGTCAAACTCGAGACCGCCAAAAAACAACCGGGGCAGAAAGACCCCGAAATACGCCTCGTCGGAGCTGAAGCAGGACGAACAATAGGTATCATCAGAGATCTCTACTCCCCTTCCTTCAGTGCCGTACATATCAACGACGAGACCATGTGCGAAGAGGTTAAGCGCTACGTCGAACTTATCGACCCGCAGGCCACCAAGATCGTCAAACTATATACGGGCAACGAGCCCATCTTTGACCATTTCGACATCACGCGACAAATGACGACCGGACTTGGTCGAACAGTCGGTTTCAAGAACGGAGGTTATTTGGTCATTGACAAAACAGAGGCTCTCTTCGCCATAGACGTTAACTCCGGTTCTAAACGGATTTACGAGGACCAGGAGGAAAATGCCTTTCAGTACAATATGCTGGCTGCAGACGAGATTGTACACCAACTCCGTCTCAGAGATATAGGAGGTATCATCATAGTCGATTTCATCGACATGGACACCAAAGAACATAACGACCAGCTGTACGAACACATGAGGCAACTAATGAACAACGATAGAGCGAAACACAACGTACTCCCTCTATCTAAATTCGGCTTAATGCAGATAACACGGCAACGTGTACGACCGGCTGTGCAAATAGAAGTAAGTGAAGTCTGTCCAACCTGCGGAGGAAAAGGGAAAATCCAATCATCCATGCTCTTTATGGATACCCTCAAGGAACAGGTGGAACGCTTCCATGCCGAGCACGGCAACGGAGGAACATTATACCTCAATCCTATCGTTGCGGCTTATGTGTCAAAAGGATTTTTAGGATCGCTCCGCGGTCAATGGAGACGTCAATACGGCTTGACCATTATTGAAGACCAGAGCCTCGGGATTCTCCAAACCAGATTTAGTGAGAAAGCTAAATGAAAAAATCAATCAATCTGATTGCACTACTAATGCTGACGTCCGTCACCCTGTCAGCTGCTCCTAAAAGCGCTGATAATTGGGACGGACGTCGCCATGAGGTGCGCATAGGCTACGGTGATGCCCTCTTTGAGTACACCGAACGCTATGAGTTTCCCGCTATCGGGAGACAGAATATTGACTATAAGTACTTAATAGGGCACATTTTCGCGGAGTATCAGTATAGTTGGAAGTGGTGGTGCTCAACCGGCTTGCAGTTCGACTATCTGCAAATGGGTTGGCAGGACCAACGCGAGACCCCGCGTCTCAACCATACCTATTGGGACATCACTTTTCTGCCCACCGTCCGTTTCACCTACTACCGCCACCCGTGGGTAAGTCTCTATTCGGGGTTAGGTGTCGGCATGACCATCAACGGCGGCACGGAGCAAGACCTTGTCCGCAAAACCTCCACGGTGCTGTACCCCACCATGAACCTCAATATCTTTGCTGTCCAAGTAGGGCAAAACGGGTTCTTCGGCACCTTCGAACTGGGAGCCATGGTTAGTCTTCTCAGCCAGCATAATATCATCATGGCAGGTTCACGACTCATGTCCCTGTCGGTAGGTTATCGATTTTGACAACAATGAAACACAGCACTATATATATAATAGGCCTCGTGCTGCTCTGCTTAACCGCCTGTCAGCACGACACTCCTGAGAATGTCGGCAACTTCATCGATTATTCCCTTAAATCCAATCACGGCAAGGCTTTTGTGGTTACTGATGAGCAGGACCGCGTGATAGAGTCTGACCCTAAGCCCCGTCAGGCCTCTTCGCTCAGCACCAGTTCGATAGCACGAGGTATCTTGTCTTCGATAGCAGGGCAAACCGTGCATCAGGTCAATGGTACCTATCAGACTATCAATGAGCACGGCGAAAGTGTCATGGCTTCCGGTGCTATCTTCTATCCCACGAACAAGAGGGCTAAGAATATTGTTTTGGTCTCTCACTACACCGTAGCGGCTAACTATGAAGCTCCCACGCAGACCTTCCCTTTAGAGGCGTACTTGGCGACTAAAGGCTATGTTGTCCTGATGCCCGATTATCTCGGTTATGGCGCAACGGTTGAGCGGATTCACCCCTACCTGCAGAACTACCTGACGAGCATCAATGTCATTGATATGCTCTATTCGTCCTACCCGTTCCTTGCTGCGCGAGAGATACAAGTCGCTGCTGACTCCATTATCCTTGCCGGCTATAGCCAAGGGGGAGTGACCTCTGCTTTTGTGCAACAGGTGATTGAGACGGATGACGACTATAGTGATATACTGCTTCTCAGTAATTATTGCGGTGGAGGACCTTATTATCCGTACGTGACCTATTGGGTTTATCGCAATAAGGATGTGTCCGATATTCCGTATGCTATGCCCATGACCATAGCCGGTATGGCTATAGGGCGTGACTCGGTGCTGAGTCTGGATTTCTTCTTTCAGGACTATCTCTTAGAGCATTTCGATGAGTGGTTTGTCTCTAAGAAGTATAACGGCCAAGAGATTAACGCTCTCATGGGTACTAATAAACTGAGCGAGATGCTCAAGCCGCAGGCTTTTGTGGACTCGTTAGAGACGATGCAAGAGTTCTTTGCCGAGTTGCATGAGAACGGTATGGCGCCCGGTTATGTGCCTCGTGCGCCGATGTATGTCTTCCACTCGACTCGGGACAATGTGGTGCCTTTCGAGAATGCCGACACACTGCGTGCACGCTTTAATTATTGGCCAACCATCATGGACGACCCGACGCCCGCCAATGTCACCTACGACTTCGCGGATTACGGTAACCACATGAATGGCTTCCTCAACTTCTTCTTTGGAGCCATCTGGAGCAGATTATAAAAAAAAGGACCTCTCGGTCCTCTTTTTTTTATGGCCATATCTCTCGGACTTACTCGGTGTAGATAAGCCACTCCCAAGGCTCAATGGTGATATCCTGGTGACCTCTCTTACCTCCACATTCTACGCCTACGGCTTGTTCTTCGGCAGACATATTGAGGATTGCCACTACGCGGTTAGAACCATCCGGCAGTACACGCTCGCAAGCGAAAATAGCCTCATTATCGCACTCTAAACGATTCATCTCACCGCCATATTCGGGGCTCCAGAGGGCACGATTATCGCGGCGTAAGTCGTTGAGCACTTTATAGAGCGCAGCTGTCTCACCGTTCTTATTCATCTCGGTATCAATCAAGTCTTTTTCAAAAAACTCCAAGCGGTGGTTATTACCACTGAGTTGTCCCGTGTAAATAAGCGGCATACCGGGCACCACATAGGTGAAGACGGTGAAGAGGGGAGCCGCAGCACCCATGCGCTCATACTCGGTACCGTTCCAACTGTTCTCATCGTGATTGGAGGTAAAGTTCATGCGAATGGCTTCGGGACGCATGGTCGTGTCGGCTTTCGCAAAGTATGCCCAGAGGTCTTCAACGGTAGCCTTGCCTTGAGCCACATCGTTCATAAGGTGGTGAAGTGTCCAGCCGTAGTACATGTCGAAGGCCGACTCGGTCAACTCATAAGCCTTGTCCTCATCTTCCGCCAGCGTGAACATATCGGGGTGTGCCGCCCGCAACTCGCCCATAGCGTCGTTCCAGAAGTCTGTCGGCACTTCACCGGCTACATCGCAGCGGAAACCGTCTATACCCACCTCGTCCATCCAAAAACGCATGGCGGCTTTCATGGCCTCACGCATGTCTTGGTTCTCATAATTGAGCTTGGAAATGTCCGTCCAGTCGTATTGTACCATCAGTTGGCCGTCCGCATCGCGGTAGTGCCAATCGTCGTTCTTAGTCCACTCGCTATCCGGAGCCGTGTGGTTAGCTACCCAGTCAAGAATAACCTTAAAGCCCATCGTGTGTGCTTTCGTGAGGAAGTGCTTGAAGTCGTCCATGGTGCCAAACTCAGGATTGATGGCGCAATAGTCGATAATCGAGTAGTACGAACCGAGCGTCCCCTTACGGGTAATCTGACCAATGGGTTGGCAGGGCATCACCCAGATGATGTCTACGCCGTTCTCTTTCAGTTCGGGCAGCAGGGCTTCTGCGGCAGCAAAAGTGCCTGCCTCGGTCGCTTGACGCGTGTTTAACTCATAAATAGTGGTGTTATACGCCCAGGAGGTGTGAGCACCGGAGGGAATAACCACTTCTTTTTTGCCGCAGGCAGCCAAACTCAGCACTGCCAGGGCGAGAATCATTAGTTTTTTCATGTGCATTATTTTAGTTTAAATTCAACATCTGCGTCTTTAGAGACGATGAAGGTCGCCATGCCCTTGAAGGCATGCATCTGTGGTTTAGTCATGTTGTCAAGGCAATTCGGGTCGCCATTGGCAGCACCATAGAAGCGCCCGCTCTTGACCTGCGCGGTAATCAGGTTACCGGCTTCCGGGCACAGGTTGCCGTCCTTATCCACTACGCGAACGGTCATGTACTTCAGCTCTCGGGGGTGCTCATCCTTGTTCGCCCAAACAATATCAAGGTGGTCAGGCTTGCCGGCTGTGCGGATAATCTTCTCATCGGCTACGGAGCCGTCCTCGTTGTAGGCAACCACCTTGAGCTCGCCTTTTTGGTACTTCACATGATGCCACATCAGCCGGTAGCGCGGCAGCAGGTCGGGCCTTGGCGCAGAACCCCATTCGGGAATATCGAAGGTGGCGAGGGTCGGCATCTCAGAGACACCCTCAATTTTCTCTCCTTTGCGGAGACGCTCGGCTTCTTCGGCACTGGCGAAACGCAACTTGCCATAACTCTTACCATTGACGAACAGCTCGGCAGAAGGGTAGGAGGTGTAAACATAAACGGGTACGGTGCCGCCACTCCAGTTCCAGTGGGGGAGAACATGCAGGGTCGGCGTGGCCTTGTTCCACTGACTGCGGTAGAGGTAGTACCGGTCTTTCGGCAGACAAGCCAAATCAATCGCTCCGAAGTACGAACTGTGGCTCGGCCATGCATCGGTGTCGTAGGGCGACGGCTCACCTAAGTAGTCTATACCCGTCCAAATGAATTGACCGATGGTCCATCTATAATCGTCTTGCAACTGGAAGTCTTGGTCGGGCAAACCGCTCCAAGCGCAATACTCCACATCGTAACCGCTGGACTGTTGGTCCTTGTGCAGCCTGTCGGGACCCATGATAACGGGCAGGTGATAACTGCCGCGAGAGGAAATAGTCGATGCCGTCTCCGAACCCAGAATAAGCTTCTGCGGCAGTTTGTTATACGCCTCCTGGTAGCGCATCGTCCGATAGTTGAAGCCCGGGATGTCAAACTCGGCAGCAAAACCGTTATCCAACACACTCAGTACCTGGTCCATACCGCAGGTCACAGGGCGGGTGGGGTCCAATCGATGCACTATCTGCTGCAGGTAACGCGCGGTCAGATAACCGTTGCTGTAGGTCTGATCCCATACCTCATTACCCACAGACCACATCACCACGGCTGGGCTGTTCCTATAGCGCAGCACCATGTTGGTTATATCGCTCTCTGCCCACTTGTAGAAGAGGGAGGCATAGCCGTTGCGGCATTTATTGTGTGTCCAGACATCAAAGGACTCAACCATCATCATCAAGCCCATCTCTTCGCAGAGACGGACGAGCTCCGGTGCCGGAGGATTATGGCTGGTACGAATAGCGTCTACACCCATGTCCTTGAGGAGCGTCAACTGGTGACGAATAGCGTCTTCGTGTACGGCGGCACCAAGAGGACCTAAGTCGTGGTGAAGGCAAACGCCTTGGAACTTGCGCACCGCACCATTGAGCATAAAACCGATACCGGGTACATACTCTATCTTACGGAGACCTAAGGTCGTTTCACGCTCGTCCACTAACTCACCCTTCACCCGCACATAGGTGTGGGTCTTGTAGAGGTGCGGGTGTTCGGGGCTCCATAGCTTAGGATTAGTAATCACGGCCACACCTTTCTGTCCCTTGATGGTAGCGACAACGCGCCACTGCTTAGGACCGCCACGGCGGAAATGCGGAGCGAGAATCTCTGTCGTCACTTCCGTGCCGTTAAGGGCATTATAGACCTCTACCTCCACCTCTACCGTGCAGAGACTGTCGCTCACATAGGGCGTGGTGGTACGAATGCCCCAAATGGGAATATGGGTCTTGCCGGTCTCAATAAGGTGAACATTTCGGTACAAACCTGCTCCCGGGTACCAGCGACTGGACTCTTCCTCGTTCTCCAGTCGTACGGCTATATCGTTTGTTCCGTACTTGACATAAGGCGTAATGTCGATATAGAAGCTTGTGTACCCGTACTGCCACTCGCCTGCCAGTTCGTCATTGACCCACACTTGCGGTTGGCTCATCGCACCGTCAAAGAGCAGGTAATAGACCTTGTTCCGGTCGGGCGAAGCCTCAAAGGTCGTCGTGTACCAGGCGCGACCCATCCACGGCAAACCCCCGCTACGACCCGTCTTGGCGGAAGGCTTGGTCTCACCGTTCTGCACGATCGTGGTCACCTGCAAGTCGTTGCTGCGGTCAAAGTCACCACGGATGGCCCAGTCGTGGGGCACATTAACTACTTGCCAGGAAGGGTCATCCGTTTTTGGCATTTCGTTCCATTCTTGCTCAGGAGCAAAGTTCCATGTGCTCAGGAGCGTACTGATATATACTATAATTAATCCCATAATCGTAATAAGCCTTTGTTGGGTTGTCCTTGGGTATTGAAAGCACCCTTGTCATAGCCTGCCCAAAACCAGTCCTTGGTGTAGCGGTAACTCTCGGGCTCCCAGTAGAAGATGCCTTTCATATAATCCAGGCTGTCCAAACGGTTCCGCATATCGTCAAGAATAGCAAACGCTTCTGCCTCGTTATCGCCTTGACCGCCTATCTCTACCAACATCACAGGGCTGCCGTAACGCTCGTGCAGCACCCTCACCGAGTGAGCCGCCATGGCGTTCATTTGTTGCCAAGTATACTTGGGTTGGGTCGTGGGGTAGTGGCTTAAACCGATCATGTCCCATTGACCACCGTAGGACTGCAGCCGGTCGTAGAACCATGTCAGACCTTCCGTGTTGAAAGCATTATCGTGGTGTACAATGACGATTGCCTCGGGGAACACCTCTTTCACCGCCTTATAACCGGCATTGCTCAATTGGGCATAGTTCTGCCAAGCACCCTCGTTGTCCGACCAGTCCGCGTTGAAAATCTTGCCAATAGGCCAACACATACCCGTCGTCGTTTCATTCCCTACCTGCACCCACTCGGGGGTGATGCCCTCGGCTTTCAGAGCTTCCAAGACCTCACGAGTGTGCGAGGCAAGAGCCGCACTCATTTCGCTCACGGACATGTTCTCCCATGCCTTAGGGGCATATTGTTGACCAGGGTCTGCCCAATGGTCACTATAGTGAAAATCCACCATCAGACGCATGCCCTTAGCCTGGACACGCTTGGCAAGAGACAATAGGTCGTCCTTACCGCTAAAACCGTTCCGGGGATTCACCCATACGCGCAGACGAACCGAGTTGCAGCCGTTGTCGCGGATAACCGCAAAGAGGTCCTTGGGCGTACCGTCTAAGTCCCTAAACAACATGTCGTACTGCTCCATCTCACTCACCCAACTGACATCGGCACCTTTCGCGTAAGAACCCGTAACACTCGGCGCAGAGAGGTCAAGTATGGCGTAATCGAGAGTCTGACGGTCTATACGAATGCGGAAACGCTCACCTAAGTAGTGACGCTCATACACCAATACATCATCGTCGCTGTACACGGGGATATAATCGCCGTAGAGCAAGGCCATGTGGCTGCGACGCAAACGGATGAGCTCGCGCACTTGCGCACGAAAAGCACGCTCCTGAGCAGTGAGCTTGTCGCCAAAACGCATCATGTGCCGGTTGTCGGGGTCATTGCCGCCAACCTCACCGTACTCGTCACCCTGGTAGATACAGGGCACACCGGGTATAGTCAGGTTCAGCACCTCTAATAGGAGGGAACGCTTGTAGGCCTTCTCGGCATCACCGATTCCTATCTCTTGGGTCCAACCTTCCTCTTTACCATAGGCGTTGATGTCAATGGCACCACCGGCAATGGACGCAAAACGTATCTGGTCGTGGTTTCCGCTGATGTTACCCATCGTGTGGTGGGAACCATAGGTGGCTAAACTCATCAAAATGTTCCGCTCCACATCGCGCATCCCCTTGCCGTTGGCGTTGCATAAAGCCTCACGACTCGTAAAATAAACATTGAAGTCGAACTGCGCATCCAACATACCCGTCTTGACATAGCGATTGATGAGCTCCGGAGAACCGTAGGTCTCACCTATCATCCATATGGCGCGGTCCGGAAAACGCTCGGCTAACTTCTGACCGAACAACCGCCAGTAACTCTCAGGAATATGCTTGCAGGCATCGTGCCTGAAACCGTCCAAATCGTACTTCTCTAACCACACTAAAGCACTATCGGTCATGGCGTCGCGCACTTCTTCGCGTTCAAGGTCCAATGTGGGAATATGCTTGTCGAACCAAGTCGTCAAACGGGCATCGTCCCATAACTCGAAATTGCGCCTGCCATCCGGCAAAATACTGTCGGTGTGCCAGTCGGGATGGGCTTGGAAGGTCGGCGACTCAATGTGCATGTGGTTCGCTACATAGTCCAAAATGACATTGATGTCGTGCGCGTGGGCGCTCAATAACAAGGCCCGTAACTCATCCTCGGTACCAAAACGCTTCTCCAATGCGGTGATATAAATGGGCCAATAACCGTGGTAGGCACTGAACTTGGTGTACTTCTTGGTCGCATCGTACTTATTGCCGTTAGGGAATGGATAATAGCCCCATGCCGTGTAGGGGTTTTGGCTCAACGGACTGACCCATAAGGTGTTCACACCCAAACTGTCAAAATAACCGCTCTCTATGGCTGCCGTTATGCCGGCTAAGTCGCCACCTTGATAGTCCACAATATCCAACACATCCGCCTCGTTCATCTTCCAATCGTTGGCGGAATTGCCGTTGTAGAACCGATCCACCATCAGGGAGTATAGCACCTGACTGTGAGCCATGTGCCTGTTAAGCGCGGACACATCCGTCACCGGCTTGTCCTTGTGCATCGGAATGAGCAAATCGTTGAGTAAGTGACTCCCCGTCTCACCATATACCCGCAAGTACCACGTGTCAAGCTTCTTGATAGAGCGGGGCACATTCTTGAGCAGAATAGTGAATGTGCCATCCGAGTCGGGACTTATCGCATCGTCATCCAAACGACGGTTTTGAGCATAGGCGCATAACTTAACGCCCTCTAACGGGGTAAGGGTGCCGACTTGAATAGTGCCTTCAGTCTCCTCGTAGGCCAAACTCACAAGGGTTCGCAGAACTGGCTTGGCAGGAAGCATGACGATGTCAATGCAGTCGGGCCTTTCGTTGAGACGGATATTGCCAATCTGTCCGGTCGAAAGTACCGTCATCCTTTCCTGCAGACGTCTCTCTGCCACTAACAGGGGCACATAATCCGTGACATAAACCGTCTGGGAATCGCCCTCCATCAAAATGGGCTTAATGGGGTCTTGAAGCATAATCTTGCCTGTCAAGGTGTTGACGCAACTGCTCAACTGCACTGCTACCAACACAAGCACCACCATGCGCAAAAAAATGGTAAACTGTGTTCTCATAATATTGTATTAAAAACTCTTAACTCTCAACTTTCAACTTTAGCCCTCCGGGCGCACTTTCAACTTTCAAAAAGGGCACCTGGTCTCCTGGGAACCCGGAAACTACCCCCAGCAGACACCACCTCCCCTCCCATCACGGGGAGGGGTCGGGGGTGGGGCTTCCCATTTCCGCCTGCAAAGATACTACAAATTTTTGGAATACGCAAATAAAATGTGATTTTTTGATAAAAAGTCTACTTTTTATCGTTTATAAAGGTAATCTGCGACGCCGCCGCCCTAACAGACACTCCTCCCCTCCCCGTAAGGGGCGGGGAGGTAGGAGCAGTAGGCGGCGAGAGGGTATTTTTCTAGAGACCAGGAGACAGGGATACCAGGATACCAGGTGCCCTCTTTAAAAGTGCGCCCAGAGGGCTAAAGTGGCAAAGTTAAAAGTTGAAAGTTGAAAGTTGAAAGTTGAGGTCTGTCTAAGGTCAGTGTTCGATAGGCGTTCGATAAGCGTTCGATGCACGACTATGTCGCGCATGTAACCGTGACGGAAACTTGACCGAAAATTGACAACGATTGGAAATGCAAAATGTAGCGCCCTACGGGCTATGCAAGATGCAAAAAAAGTTGGATTTTTTGGTATTTACACTCTTTATTCTGCTAAAAGCCCACCTGTAGCAGGGCGCGGTAGCGTTCATCGACCTCATGGCGGTTGAGGACATAGCACGAGTCGCGGTCGAGAAGCATTGTTTCGCCCTTCTCCGACAAAGCGTCCCATGTATCGGACGGGACACCGCTCTTGACGAACCGAGCATAGTAGGTCGAGAAGCGGTCGGCTAAGACGTAATCGGCGGTACTCCAGCGATAGACCTTATTGCCACTAAGGTTATTCATAGCATATTCAATCTCTGCGGAATGGACGGCACCATCCGGCGACAAACCGTCACTCTCACTCGGTCGAGCCGGCAGGAAATAGTACCGATAAACCTTGTGTCCCGCCACTCGATGGGCTTCACACCATGTCCAAGTCGCGAGACCCGTGAACATGTCCGACATCAGGTCTATACCCTTTTGGGACAGCACATCCTCGTCTGTCCGGATAGCATAAAGGGCGAGCACCTCGTCCCATCGGTCGCCAAAGAGCAGACCCTGTGCCCGCCGGAATGCCTGCAGACTATAGTCCCCGCTCATAATCCACGAGGGGGACATCTCTTTGCTGTTCCAACCGGCAAGCAGCGGGACTTGTGCCTGCTCGTTCTTCAGAAAGGTTTCCTCTACCGGCTCCGTCAATAAGTACCCGTCAATCGATGCCGCTGACATCCCCATGGGCGAAAAAAGTTGCACCAGATCTCCCGCAGAAGCTGATAACAACTCCTCTATCTTGAGCCCTTTCATCTCCATCAAGCGGGCGTACTTCTGTTCGTTTTCGGCAAGCGGCACAGCACTATATCGCGGTCCAAACTCAGCTCCGCTGGAGCCGATACAGCCCGCGAGATTATCTTTGGCAAGCGGCGACGCCATCATGACCGATACGGAGAACGAGCCTGCCGACTCACCGGCTATCGTAATGCGGTGCGGGTCACCACCAAAGGCTGCTATATTGTCCTTCACCCACTGAATGGCTGCAACCTGGTCAAGAAGTCCGTAATTGCCCGATGTGTGGTGCTCCGAGCGAGCGGTGAGGGTGGGGTGAGCCATGAAACCGAAGATCCCCAACCGGTAATTAGCCGTAATAGCGATGAGGCCCTTCTTGGCGATATTATGCCCGTCATAGCGCGGCTCAGACCCCGAACCGCCCGTCCAACCACCACCATTGAAGTAAATGAGCACAGGGAGCGGCGCATCGCTCTTGGCGGGCTTCCAGATATTGAGGTAGAGGCAGTCCTCACTTTGCCCCTCACCCCTAAAAATCATATCGCTATAGTAAGTCATTTGGATAGGGTCGGCACGGAAATGGTCGGCCATCAGCACCGTGTCATACGGCTGAACGGCTTGCGGCTCCCGCCCCCCC
>FLNX01003331.1_pt1 | contig 27995 bp, 19 predicted proteins | sample 1140341 | NCBI WGS metagenome assembly FLNX01 (sample SAMEA3878208, study PRJEB12797) | bioreactor metagenome | biome: Moose rumen | place: Sweden | collected 2011-10 | reverse complement strand
GACACCCAATCAAGCACACTTGCAAACAGGTGAACAACAGCGAGTTTGGAAAAATAGAGGGCATAAGTATTGTGAGAATAAAGAGAATGTTGTATCTTTGTGCTGCCAAAAACCAGTCTCGGCGATGGATTATGCCACCGTATGAGCAGTAATCAGAGTGGTCCCATCGAGGGGCAACTCTGATTGCCAAAAACCAAGTCTGGCTCAAGAATATCCACTGTATGACCCCAGAACATCAGAGCGGGCAGTCTATGAAAATAGGGAAAAGTCTATGATTATAGGAAATGGTAAACATATTACGGAAATCGTCTACTTTTTTAACAAAAAGTCTATTTTGGTAGTATGAATACCCCAAAAAACAGTCTACCTATTTTAGGAAAAGTCAGAAAGATTTTTGTGCGTTTTTTTTGTGACATGACCACAATTTTTTGTAACTTTTGTAACTTTTGTAACATTTGCTAATTGAAAAAGTGAAAGGTGAAAGGTGAAAGGTGAAAGGTGAAATCGCAAGCGAGGACGCTTGCGCCCCTGCAGGACGCTTGCGTCCCTGCAATCTAATTTCGGATTCGTAGGATGCCGTTGGAGTAGTGGGTGGTGTAGCGTTTGAGGGGTTCTCGAGATATGCCCTGGGTCGGGTTGCCGATGCCGTAGCATATCTCGTATTTTTCTCCGCATTTCGGGCAGTCGGCATAGATGCCATCAATTTCAACCTGTACATCGCGGCGGCACTCTTTGGGGCAGGCGAGGTCGTATGCGTGATATTGTGCGTCCATACCGGTGGTGACAATCAGTCCGCCGTAGCCCATACGGTCAGTCATGAGGCGTGGTTGGGTGAATATCATGGTCTGCATTAGGTTGTTGGGTACAAAATGGGGATATTCAACGGCTATATTCAGGTCGAGATTGACGGGATAGTCAGGGATGGATGACATATAATTATTCTCGCAACCCGTCAGAGTTGCGAGAATAATTATTAATATGAATGATAGTTTTTTCATTTCGAGTTGCGTATCTACTATAGCAGTGTAGCCGCAAGCGAGGACGCTTGCGTTCCCGGATTATATAGCGATTTTTGCAACATTATTGCCGAGTTGTATCAGGTAGATGCCGTGGTATGGCAGTTGTATAACAGGTTGTACAATACTGTGATAGATGGTTTGCCCTGTTGCGGAATAGATGCTTATTGTCTCGCCTTCGTGTCCGTCAATATGCAGTTCCATATCGTAAACACTCAATGTGTGCATATAGGCATCTTCTATTGATGATGTGAACCAGAAATAAGCCCAAAATGTTGTGCTGTAGTATGCGGTTATGATTCGCGGATTATCTGTTATGTCATCCGACCATCGTACAAATTCATATCCGGGTTGCGGTGTGGCAGTCATTGTTACCTGCTGACCGGCAGCGTAATAACCGGAGCCTGTTACACGACCCATACCATCGTTAGCAGATAGAACTTCGATATAAATACCGCCTTCGATAACTGAGGTGAAGATGGCTGTGTATGTTTGGTCTTCAAGCACAAGAATATTGCGTGTTGCCTCTGTGTTGCCATCGTTCCAGCATTTGAAGACGTAGCCGTCGTTACCTTCTGCTGTTATTGTCACCACTGTATAGTCCTGATATGTACCGGATCCTGTTGTGGTACCCGTTTGTGCGTCTTGCGGCACGACGGTCAGTGTATGGTACGATGCGTTGAATAGGGCTTGCAGTGTAATATCCTCTGTCACGTTGATTGTGCGCGGGTTTTGTGTTTCTCCGTCAGACCATTGGCTGAATGTGTAGCCCGGTTTGGGTGTAGCAACAAGGGTTACGGCTGCGTTGTAATTGTATGTTCCGGAGCCGGAAACAGTTCCTCGTTGGTCATCGTCGGCGGTGGCTGTTACTTGGAACAGCTGCGGAGCAAAGATGGCGGTGAGAGTGAGATTGGAGGTTAGAGACAGCGTGCGCGGATTCTGTTTGTTGCCGTCAGACCATTGTGAGAAGATATAGTAGTTGGTCGGGAAGGCTTGGAATACGGCGGTATTGTCGTTGTCGCACGATGGTTGTTGCGAAATGGTTGCACTACCTTGTGAACTTTCAGCCTTGAGCGTGAGAGTAAATGGTGTGCAAATCGGTGTTTGTTCAACAAATACAGCTGTAATGGTGGTGTTTTCGGTAAGTACTATGGTGCGCGGGTTGTCTATAGCACCGGTCTCCCAACCTGCAAATATATATCCGTCACCCGCCGTGACGCTTACAACGGCAGTATTTTGGTTTTCGCAAGTTGGTTGTTGGATAACTGTTGCTTTACCGCCTTTGGAGTCGGAGTAATTGATTGTCAGTTGGTACGAAGTAGTGCATGGCTGCGGTTCGTCTATTTGTTTCCAATAGGCTGTGACTACAGTGTGTTTGGTTAGCGTTATTGTGTGAGTTGCATCCTTGGAACCGTCATCCCAATGGTCGAACACATATTTCGACTCATCGTTGGAAACAGCCTGTACAATAGCTTGATTGTCGTTCTCGCAGGATGGTTGCTGTATAGCAGTAGCCGTACCTGCATTTTTGTCAGAGTTGAGGACAAGGATAGTGAATGGAGTACACGGCACTTGTTCTGCTTCGAAATAAGCTATGAGGTTGATCGGTTGTGTGAGGGTGATGATGCGTAAAGTCTCCACACTGCCGTCGCTCCATTTGGTGAATACATATCCGTTGTTGGCTTCTGCGCTGACTATGAGTGTGTTCTGATTGTCGCAGGCGGGTTCCTGAACGATATTTACCTTACCGGCGGCGGCATTGTCACTCACGGCGGTATAGGCTATCGGCTGACATTCGGGAACAGTATCTTTATCGAGTACGGTAAGATTGAGGGTAACGATAGAGTCGCAACCGGCTTTATTCTCCAATTTGGCTGTATATTGACCTGATTGAGTGTAGGTCTTGCCCAACCAATTATAGAATTTTACGGCTGTATGTGTAATGTTACCGTAGGTTTTCTTGTTGACAGTGAGGCTAAGTGTAACGATTGAATCGCAACCTTTGTCGTTGGTATAAGTAGCAGTGTAAACATCTGTCTCGACCCTGTCGGCTCCATCGAAATAGAAGCTTTCACCCTCGCATATTGTCTCGTTTATAGTTGTGAGTACAGGTTGGCATGGTACAGGCTTTTCGGTGATTGTCAGTTTCAGGGTAATAGTGGAGTCGCAGCCTGCCTTATTGGTCAGCGTTTGGGTGTATGTGCCTGATTTTGTATATGTTTCCCCGTTGAGAGTAAATGACTCTTCAGCAGTTTCGGTTATTGTTGAAGAAGTCGGTTTGTTGACGGTCAGGTTGAGGGTTATAATAGAGTCGCAGCCGTCTTGGGCTGTCAAAGGGATAGTGAATGTTCCGGCTTCTTTAAATACGGAAGTGCCGACTTTGAATGTCTCGCCTTGGCAGATTGATTCATTGAGGGTGGCTGCTTTCGGTTCACAAGGTATGTCATGTGTAATTGTGAGTATGAGAGTGATAACCGAGTCGCAACCCGCTGCGTTAGATATTGTATATTGATAGTTGCCCGATTCGGTGTATTTGGTTCCGAAGAACATAAATTCGTCTTTTGCAGATTCAATCATTGTATAGGCAGTGTGTTTGTTGACGGTTAGGTTGACCGTGACTATGGAGTCGCAGTCGTCAGCAGCCTTGAATGTTTCGCTATAGACACCGGTTTGAGTAAGTGTTTGCGTACCCAAAGTATAACTTTGACCCTCGCAAAGAGTTTCTGTAAGCGTTGTTTCTTTTGGTTTGCACGGCTCGACTTCCGGCTCTATGGTCAAGTTAATGGTGAGAGTAGAGTCACAGCCGGCCTTATTGGTAAGAGTCTGGGTATAAACACCCGTTTCCGTATAGATCTGACCATTGATGGTAAATGAACCCACCGCCGTCTCTGTTACTGAGCCGAAAGTAGCTTTGTTGACGGTCAGTGTCAGTGTGACTATTGAGTCGCAACCTTGTTTGGTTTTGAATGTCTCCGTATATGTGTCACCGATGGTCAGCGTCTGTGTCCCGAAAGGATAACTCTCGCCCTCGCATATAGTGGCACTTATACTGTTATATTTTGTGGTGCATGGATCAGGTTCTGTCCCGTCCAAATCGATACCCAATACGTAGGCACGCATTTTATTCTTTGCATTTGCTATAGTTATATTTTGGTCTGAAAGAGTTATTTCATAACCTTTGACTTCGCTTGTCAGTGTTATCTCTTCACCATTGATAAGCAATTTGCTCTCTTCGTCTGACCAACTAACGGCATAGACGGTTATCTTTGATGTTGCTTCGGCAAGAGTGATATTCAGTGTGCCGGCGTATTTTGCGCTACCCATTTTGATGCCTCGTCCGGCTCTCGCGTTAAAGATATGTTCCCCGGAAACTTCGGTTACATACTCTGTGCCTGAAAAGATTATATCGTCAAGGGTCTTGGCTTCGACTGTGCGGTCATCGCAGTAGTTGTTGGCATTTTCTCTTAAAGTGATGTCGTATAGCTCGGTTTGCGAATAGTTATATTCGGGAACAGTGAAGTTTTGGGTTACTATATATTCCGGGCTGATAATTTCCGGGTTGTTTTCATCGCCGTTGAAATAAAATGCGCAGAAAGTGTAGGTATTATTTGCTTTAAGTTTTAGTCCGCAGAAGTCAAGAGTAAGTTTTTGTGTTCCGAGGTAAGAATATGAACTGACATCATCTTTGTCGAAATGGTCTTGTCTGATACTTTCTGCTATTTCTTCTTTGGTTTTGTCGGCAGATTGTGATGCCTCGACATAATCGGCGATATAATAAGTTGAGTTATCTGCCGATGTGACTGTTACATTGGCTTGGTATGAGTCTGCATCGACTTGGATGTTGATTTTCAGATTCTGTCCGCTATCGCGGTTTTTGTAAGGGAATACACGAAATTCGCTGATGTAATATGCCGTTTTTCCTTTGCGGGCAATACGCAGATGTTCAACTTTCTCAGACAGCATGTCTTCTGTCAGAATAATAGTGTGTTTGGTAAATTCTGTACCTGCGTCTTCTTCTGACTCAACAATCAGGTTGTCATTAATATCATAAATTGCCACATGTGACTGGTCGGCATTCTTAGCCCTGTCGTAATACACTATAGTGTCATAAGGGCAGAACCCTACGTTATCCTTTGCTGTAATTTCCACGTAGTTGTATTCTTCGCTTTGGCTGATGTAGTCATAGTTGAAAGTTATCAAGTCGCTTTCAGCAGTAACACCCGTTGAGGTGTATGAGCCAATCTTGCCCGTATAGTCGAATATGGCATTGTTTGTAATAGTTACTGTACCCGTTGCTGCTGATTGTATCGTTTGCCCGCAGCCGATTTCAGCTACCACGCAGTAATATATATATCCGCTGTGGGCTTTGCTTGTGTTCGGAGTGTATGACGAAGAATTGGCAGACCCCTCTGCTATAGTGGCGGTTGCAGGATTGTTGTCATAGTAGTACCACCATGTGTATTGCAAAGGATGCGACGGGTCGGAAGGTTCAACATCAACGGTAAAAGTCAATGTCGGAGTGTCGTCAACATTATAGTTTGCGCCGCCTGCCCAACCGGCATCCTGCCCGACATTGAATTTGGGTCCGCAATCCTTGTCGTTGATAACCAACGATGTAAGCAAAAGCGAACCTGTCAGGTTCTCTTCCACAGCCTCTAAATACCAACAGCCGGCATCAAGTTTGATGTAGTCGCAGTAGCGCGTCTTATCAGCTTGGTCGGCATCAAACCGGCAAGAGCCTGATGATTGCGTTGTCAGGTCTAATGAGTTACGCTCAACTTTCTGTGAACTTGCGGCTGCGTCCGCAATGGTTGCGTATTCTTCATCGGTTATTTTATATATCGCAACATTGGCGACCTCACTTTTAGACCCGGAAGAAACAAAACACAAAGTAATACTGGTGGCATCGTCAAGTTTGAAAACAATGGCACTCTGTTCCTCAACGTTTTTGTTCATTTTAAGACCGTCAGAACTCGGGGTAATCTTGTTGCGGTGAAAATACAGATCTTCAGCGATTTGTGAAACTTTCAGCTGACTGCCCGGGTCTTTGATACTTTTTAGTGAATACTCACCATTGGCTGTCCCTGCAAAAGCAAGAGACGGCAATAACAAAGTTGTCACTAAAGAGATAACAAACAATGACTTTTTAGTAAATAATGGTTTCATATAGCATTTATAATTAAAAATCTATTTTGGTTTCTTGAGTTGCAAGAACAGTATTTTCAAACACTTCTTTCGCCTCGTCAGCTAACAGTGTCAAATCCTTGTATCTTGAGGAAAAGTGTCCTATAATCAGTTGTTTAACATTCGCCTTTTTTGCTATCGTGGCAGCCTGTATCGTCGTCGAATGGTAATGTGCTTTGGCTTTCTGCAAGTCTGCTGCCGAGTATGTCGCTTCGTGGTAGAGACAGTCAACACCCTCAATGATCGGAATTATCCTCTCCGAATACAGAGTGTCGGAGCAGTAAGCGTATCTGAACGGCTCGTCAGGGTCGGATGTGAGTAACTTGTTAGGAATTATAGTGCCGTCAGGCATTGTGTAATCAGCTCCCTGCTTGATTGCCGGAATATAGGCGGTCGATATGCCGTATGCATCACCTGTTTCGCGTAAATAATGTCTTTGAGTGGCTTTTTCTTCAAACAGAAATCCGCATGTAGGCAAACCGTGTCGTAGTGGTATCGTCCTGACCGTTATGGTGTTATCATCGTATATTATATCGCTTTTGAGAGGGCTGATTTCGTCAAAGACCACCTCGAAATTTTTTTGAGGGCAGAAAAAGTCTATATGCGGTTGGAAAATTTGTTTTGCCGGTGTCGGTGCATGTATATATAATGTTGAAGTACGCTCAATCATGCTTAATGTTGAAATCAACCCTATCAATCCGAGACAATGGTCGCCGTGCAGGTGGGAGATAAATATATGACTCAAACGGCGAGGCGGAAGAATATGCATTCTTGCCATGGTCAGTTGGCAACCTTCGCCGCAGTCAATCAGGTAGTCCTTGTCTCTCAAACGCAGCAACTGTGAACTCGGTGTGAGTACGCTTGTTGGTTTTGCCGAACCGCACGATAATATGGTAAGTGACCGCTCTGTCATCTATGTCTCATATCTTACGACTCATATCTCAAAACTAATTGGTTATATCATTCAGGTGTATTCTGAAAATAAGTGTGGAGTAGGGTGGAATGAAGCCGCTGTAGCCCTCTGTCCCGCTACCATCGACACCGTAGCCCAAATCCCATGGTATATACAACTCTATGTCTCCTGAACGGTAAATTTTAGTCATACCCTCTGCAAAACCCTTTACCGTGCTTTGCAGCGACAGAGCGGCTGAACTCTGTGAGTCAAACACTATACCGTTAATCATCGAACCGGAATACGACACATAGACAGTGCTTATTGCGCTCGGCTTGGTGGTGGTCGGATTGCCCTCATACAATATCTTGTATTGCAAACCGCTTGGAGTAGTCTGAACCCCCTCTTTTTGCTTGTTCAGTTGCAGCCAGATTTCGTTCTGGGTCTTCCATTCTATCCACTCCTTTTGTTTACAGCTGCACAGCGCAAGAGCCAATAGTATAAATATGTATGTTTTTGTTTTCATATTCGGTTTGTTTATCAGCGACTTAACCATGGCAGAGGATTCTGGCGTGTCTTGTCCTTATACACTTGAAATTGCAATTCCGTCTTGTTGTCATTGTCAGGGTCGGTATATATCTTGCCGAGGTTCTGTTTTGCTTTAACTCTGTCGCCAACTTTTACATACAATGTGGTCAGGTTGGCATATACAGTGCGGTAATTACCGTGTTGCACGATGACTATATTGTTGCTGCCGGGTACTGTAAAGCATTGGGTGACAACACCGTCATACACAGCCCTCGCGTTTGAACCTTGTGTGGTCTGGATGTATATGCCTTTGTTGTCTATGGTAACATGGCTCAAAACGGGGTGGGGCTGAACACCATAATAGCCGCTAACAAAACCTTTCTCCGTAGGCCACGGCAACCGACCTTTGTTCTGTTCAAAACCACCGGCAAGCAACTGTTCCTCTTTGGTCAGCGTGCCTGTTGACTGACCTTGTTTTTTCTTTGCTGCCTCGGCTTTTCGGATCTCGTCTTCTATGAGTTTGTTGATTTTAGCATTGAGCTCATCGGCTTTTTTTTGGTGCTTTTTCTGTTGTGCAAGCAGGTCTTTCTCTTTGGCTTTCAGTTTTTTGAGCATCTGTTGCTGCTTACGCTGGTCGCGTGCTAACTGGTTCTTCTCGCGCTGTTGCATCTTCATAACGTCTGCCTTGTCGTTGCGGTCGCGCTGAAGCAGCTCGTTTTTGGATGTTATAGAATCGGTTAGGAGAACTATCTGTGCAGCCTGCTCTTTGCGGTAATTGCTGAATTCCTGAAGATAGCGCGCGCGGCGGAGCAGTTGATAGAAACTCTCTGAAGAAAGCAGAAAACGGAGTGTGGTATTATTGTGCTGTATATTATGGGCTTCAACAGTAAGACGTGCATATTCGTTTTTCACAGCCTCAAGCATTACCTGTAAGCTGTCAAGCTGGTTGTCTAACAATTTCATCTCGCCGTCAATGGCGCGCAACTCGCTGTTGATGTTGGAAATAAGCGTCTGCCGCTCGCGAATACTGTTGTCGAGCAACTTTACCTTGTTGGCTGTAGAAGTCTCGTTTTTCTTGGTCTCGTTGAGCATCTTGTTGGTTGTCTCAAGTTGCTTCAGTGTGTTATTGCGCTGCTTCTCCAACTCCTTGCGGCTCTGTGCTAACAAGCAAAATGGAAGAATAGCAAGCAGTAATATGTATGTCAGTCGTTTCACTCGTGGTAAAATCTATGCGGTTAAAAAGACAGTAAGGCTTCAAGCGGCACTTTTGTCAGTTTCTGAACATTATATGCCGATGCCGTTACAACGGAATTGAAAGTAATCTTAGGCAGTTTTACGGTAACGGTAGCGTTGTGGGCTGCTGTTGACCCTTTCAGTATCACCGTATGCGGAAACAATATGTCGTCGCTTGCGTGAAATTGGGAATAATCGGCATTGAATGAGTATTTTTTTACCGTAGCTTTCAGCTCTGTTGCGGTGATATGATGTGTTGCGTCAAAGGTGAATTTGTGAGTCACATTATTGCTCGTAAAGTTTATACTGCGCTGACCGTTGTCGTTGTTTGTTTGAGGATTCAGAGTTTTCAGTTTGTCATCTGTCGTCCCGATAGCAAAAATTCGGTCGCAAAGCAAGGCTTGTATGTCATGGTATCCGACAGGCAGACCGGTGGTTTGTTGCAACTCAAGATACGAAACATCGCAGTAGCGTTTGTTCAGTTTGTCGATAAGACGTATTTTTATAGAGTCTATCTCGGCTATCGCCATCTCAATACCCATTACTTTTGCGCTTAACCTGATTCGATTGTTGAATTCAATATCTATGTCGGCATTGGCATTGACTTTGCGCGATTTCATTTCCAATACTACCTTGGCATTACGCGTTGAGGCACTGACAAATGTCGGCTGTGATGCCGACAAACTGTCAACCGACAGCTGACCTATCGTCTGTTTTTTCGGGCTTGTAACGGCTCTCTTTGATTTACATCCGGTCATGCAACCGATAAGTGCAAATATAAGACATGTCGTCAGAAAAAGGTGAATACGTTTCATATCACTGGTTATGTATAATCTTGTAATGTTCTTCTATTTCATCCGTAGCTTCTTCGGGCTTGGCATATTCCCGTGCTTTCTCTATAAAGAATTTCGACAAGGTCTTGTCGCCTTGAAGATAGAGTATCCATGCGTAAGTGTCGAGGTATGTCGCATTTGTGGGCTCTTTCTTTATTGTCTTGGAACTCATGTGCTCTGCTTTTTTCAGGTCTCCGCCATGTGTTGCGAGTGTATAAGCATAATTGTTGAGTACATAGTAGTCATCAGGATTGAGTTCAAGAGCCAAGTCGTATGCAGCGTAAGTGCTGTCATATTGTTCCAATAATGAATATATGTCGCCTAATTGTCTGTAGAGAGCAAGTTTGGTGTTCAAGTCTTTGTCGGCTAACGAAATTCCTGTTTGGCTGCAATCTTTTGCCCGTTCGAATTTCTTCTCCCTGACCAACAGTATGCTTTTGAAAAGATACCATTGCGGGTCAAGAGGTTGCGCTTCGATAGCTCTGTTGGTAACATCGCTGAACAATGTGTCGTCATTCATTGTTATCGCTATATCAATGAGTTTTGTCCATGTGGCGGCTCTTGTAGGATTTATATCGGTTATGGTCAGCAACTCCTTAATCAACTCTGTTGTATCGCCCTGCTGTTCAAGATAGCGGGAGTAATAATTATGCAGGGCTTCGTTCAGCGGATCTTGTTCTATCAGGTCAAGCAGCAGGTGACCTATGTCGGTATGCTGTTTTTCAAGCAAGTCTATATTGTCGTTTAGCACCGACAAGCGGCTTGTCGCGTCAAGGTGGGTCGATTTTAATGCGTCAACAGTCCATTGTACAGCTCTTTCTTCATCTCCCGTCTCAATATAGTAATTGACTAATGATGAGTAAATATACGGGTTTTCAGGGTGTTCCTTCAGTATCCTGTTGAATATATTCAGAGCTTCTTCGGTTTTGCCGTCTGACAGATACATGTTGCCTTGCAGACACTGAAATTCATAGTCCTGAGGAAATGCCTTGATGTATTTGTCTATTTCCTTGTGAGCTTTTTTCTTTTCGCCTAATGCAATGTACATTTGATATTTCTGATACACATAGTTGCGGTCCGGTCCTTCTATACGCTCTGCTTGGTTGAGAGCCTTGATAGAGTTGGTGTAGTCGTTCTTATTTTGGTACATTGCTGACAATGAACTCCATATCTCTGCATTGTCAGGGTCTATTTCAGTGCCTTGCTTTAGTATTTCGATTGCCTCGTCAATCTTTCCCGCGTGGTAAAGTATGCTCGTGTATGTCCGGCGGTATCGCCATACTTTTGGAGCTGACTCGACAGCTTTATACAAGTGTTCGGCTGCAATGTCGTCTGCCGTCATCGCTCCGTATATCATGCCCAACAGTTCGTGACACTCAGCGTCTTGCGGATTCAGAGTCAGACAGTATTCTGCTAACATCAGACTTTGGTCGTATTCTTTCAGCTCAAAGCAGCGTTGAGCCTCGTAAAAATAGTAGGTAAACAGTTCTGCCTCTTTTTCAGAAAATACAGGAATGGTGTCTTGCGGAGTGCTTTTTTTGTCTCTTGCACTTACCACGTTGGCAACCATGACCGCCAATGCCAATATGTATATCGCTTTTCGCATCACTCACCATTTACCATTCAACACTAACTATTCACCATTACTCCCCACTCCGCTGTGTCCGAATCCCCCTGCTCCTCGCTCTGTGTCTGACAACTCATCGGTCTCCTCCCATACAGCCTGCTCGTGAGCGGCAATAACCATCTGACCTATGCGGTCACCATCGTGAATCTTAAATTCCTTGATGGAAAGGTTGATAAGCACAACCCCTATCTCGCCTCTATAGTCAGCGTCTATAGTCCCCGGACTGTTCAAAACAGTGATGCCGTTTTTCAAAGCCAAGCCGCTGCGAGGGCGAATCTGCGCCTCGTAGCCCTGAGGCAGTTCTATAAACAAACCTGTAGGTATCAGTTTGCGCTCAAGAGGACTCAAAGTAACGGGTTCATCAAGATTGGCACAAAGATCCAATCCTGCCGACAACGGCGTCGCATATTCAGGCAACGCGTGATGTGACTTGTTTATTATTTTAACTCTCAACATATCTTCCAATTACTAACTTTAAACTGCTCAAAATCTCTTTTCTACCAACACTTTCAGCCCATCGGGAATAATCTTGATGTGTATCTCCTTGCCCAATTGCAGAGGTTCGCCATCGTAGTGGAAATCGCCCTCTTGGTTGCGCAACAACGTAATCTCTTTAGCTTTTATTGTATTTACGTAACTGGTCTTGTCAATATTCTTTGTGAACAACTCAAAAGCCATCCCCGGAACGGCAAGCAAAGGAAAGGTACTCACAATGGCAATATCCATAATCCCGTCCTGAAGACTTGCATGCGGAGCAATAAAACCATTGTTACCCCACTGGTTGGCATTGGCAAAGGTAATCACAAAAGCGTCTGTCTCTATGGTTACACCATCGCCGACAAGTGTATAATGGTCAGCCTCGTAGTTGAATACTCCCTTTACTATCTGCTGCAGATAAGATGAAAAACCACGCCTGCCCGATGTTGCATATTTACTGCTGATAAAAGCATCAAAACCACTGCCGCATGTGCAGAAAAACGGTTGCTCATCGACCATGCCGTAGTCTATAGTTATCGGCTCGCTGTGGTTGAGCATCTTAACCGCACGCTCTATTGTCAGCGGGATATGCAGATGTCGAGCCAAACCATTGCCAGAACCTATAGGAATGATACCCATAGCCGTGTCTGTATGACGCAAACCGCTTGCCACCTCGTTCATCGTGCCGTCACCGCCTACTGCCACAACGGCTTCAAAACCTAAACGGGCATACTGCGCAGCCAACTCCGTACCGTTGCCGCGATACTGAGTGAACTGAATGTCATAACTCCACTGCTCCAAGTCTAACGTGCGCTCAATGATTTTCGGTATCTTGCGCTTGTTCAATGTTCCGCTGACAGGGTTGATAATAAAAGCTATATTTTTCATACTTTTTATTTCTACATAGTTTAACTTGCAAAGTTACCATTTTTTTCAAACATAAACAAAAATCGAAGCAAAATATGCTTTTTTTTTCTGCAAATATTTTTTTTTGTCGATATTTTTGTTTTATCGGGCAAAAAAGTGTAACTTTGCAGGATTTTTGTAGAATAGTTTTGGTGCGCCTTTCCGCACCGGTGATATAATATGAAAAAGTGTACATTTGTTATTGCTGCTTTAGCATTGGTATTCTGCTGTCTGTCAGGTGTTGAACGACCTGTAACCATCTTTCTTGTAGGTGACTCCACTATGGCTGACAAGTCCGAACTCAATAGCTCGCCGGAGCGCGGGTGGGGTCAGTTGTTCCCGACTTATATCAAACATCACACTTCGCTTGCCGTTCGCAACTTTGCCAAAAACGGCAGAAGTACAAAGTCGTTTATCGAGGAAGGCCGCTGGGATGATGTTATTTCACAGGTCAGAAGCGGTGATTACGTGTTTATACAATTCGGACATAACGATGAAAAGAAAAGCGACCCGACACGTTATACTTCTATCTCTGAATACAGAGCAAACCTATTGAAAATGGTCAATGACGTGAAAAAGAAAAACGCCACACCTATCTTGTTTACACCATGTTGCCGACGCTATTTCAAAGAGGACGGGTCTTTTCGTACAGGACACCACGGCGGCTATCCGCAAGTGGTCAAAGACGTGGCCTTCTACTCAAAAGTCAGCCTTATCGACTTGGAAAAAATGACACAGGACTGGCTCATAAGTGAAGGCAAAGACAACAGCAAAAAATATTTTATGCATGTTGCCAAAGGCGAATGCGAAAAATTCCCGAACGGCAAAATCGACAACACTCATTTCCGTGAGGCAGGTGCTCTAAAAGTGGGTAAACTCGTTGCTATTGATATTGTAAAACAGCAAATTAAAGGACTCAAAGACTATATAGAACCCAATGCCACAACTGTGATTTATACCATCCCCGATCCGCTCGTCAAATAAGAAGTGTTATTATCGGTGAGCTATCGGTGCTTAATGTCATTGATTATGAAGAAAAAAATCTTATTATTTATCTCGATCCTCTGTTTTGTATCGGTCAATACGAATGCCGAAACAGTAGAATTTTTTCCGTGGGGAAATTTCGACAAATGGACTGTCAGATACATCAAAGAGTCCTCCCTGCTCGGCGGTGATACAGTGTCTCTGTATTGTATAGGACCCGTTGACACAATCCGCAAAAACGAGCCTTATGTCTATGGCAAACAAGGTTGTCCATGGGCTACTTCCAATGTGTATGCAAGTCCCGCCGGTATCGACAAAGGCAGTTGCACCGTCGTGCCGGAAAAACGTGGCAACGGCTATGCCGCCAAGATGCTCTCCGTATTGGAAAAAGTTAAGGCTATCGGATTTATCAATAAAACTGTACAGGCTTCCGGCTCCGTCTTTACAGGTCAGATGATAGAACCCGTTAAAGATACTAAAGAACCTTATACCAAAATGAATCTCGGAGTGCCCTTTGTCAAACGACCCGACTACCTGCAGTTCGACTATAAATGTGTAATATCAAACGAAAATACATATACTTACGCATCCAGTTCCGGATCCTCTGAAACCAAGACAGGACACGACGAAGGACAAATATATCTCTTTCTCCAAAATCGTTGGGAGGATGCCAATGGCAATGTGTATTGCAAACGTGTCGGAACAGCGTCCTACCGTTTTAATAAAAGCACAGAAGCGTGGGTCAATAATTTCCGTATCCCCGTAAGATACGGCGATATAACCAAACAACCTGATTTCAAACCATACGAAGGACTGCAGACAACTATCTATGTAAAAAACAGCAAAGGCAAAATGGTACAGTTGCAGGAAACAGGTTATGATGCCGAAGCAAAACCGACACATATCATTATTTTTATATCGGTAGGCAGCCTGCCCGCATACAACGGTCATGTCGGCAATGTCCTCTGTGTTGACAACATCAAAATGGTCTATAATCAGTAAAGTCGGTGAACCAGACATCATTTTAACATTAAAACATTAATACAGGTGGATTTTCAGAAACTCATATCAGACTTCTTTACACTGCCCCCGACGCTGACAGAATATGTCATCGGCGGAATAGTACTTGTCGCTTTCCTCTACCAACTCTATTATTATTGTCGTTATATGGCAGGTATCAACCGCCGACTCCGCCGACTCCGAAAAGGGAAAATCATATCGCCGATTGAGCAACCCCCGGTATCGGTCGTTATTTGTGCAAGAAACGAAGAAGACAACCTGCGCCGCTTTCTGCCTGCTATTCTTTCGCAAAACTATCCCGAATACGAAGTTATCGTTGTTGATGACTCCTCAGAAGATATGACTCGTGCCGTGCTTCAGCAAATGTCGCAGAACAACAAACACCTACGTTACACTTTTGTCCCCAAAGGATGCTACCAATTCAGCACAAAAAAACTCGCAATCACCCTCGGTATCAAAGCTGCAAAATATGAACATCTACTCCTTACCGATGCCGACTGCCGACCGGACGGTTCAGATTGGATATCATGTATGATGAAAGGCTTTAACAAGGATGTTGAGATTGTACTCGGTTTTGGAGCTTACGAAAAAGAACCCACTCACATTAACCGCCTCATTGCATACGACACACTATGGAACTCCATGCAATTCCTCGGTCAGGCGGCAAGCCGTCACCCCTATATGGGCGTAGGACGTAACATGGCATATACCAAATCGCTGTTTATCAAAAACAAAGGGTTTGCCAAGTATCTCCATATCCTTGCAGGTGATGACGACCTCTTTATCAATCAGGTTGCCACAAGTAAAAACACCAATATATCTGTAGAACCCTCTGCACTCACATGGTCAGTGCCGAAAACATCTTTCAGTGAATGGTGGGATCAGAAACGCCGACATATCGGCGTCTCACCGCGTTACCGCTTTACCACTAAATTTAGGCTCACTCTTGAACCCCTCTCACGACTGCTCTTCTACGGTGGTATAATAACAGCATGTTTCCTCTGCAGACCATATATCTGGTCTTGTGCACTCCTGCTTTTACTCATACGCTTTGTATGGCAGATAAGTATAATTAACACCACGGCTCACAAACTTAACCTCACACGCTTCCATATCAATATATTGTGGTTTGACATCATACTCCCTATAATCAATTTCTTCATGCTCATCATTACAACTTTCTCTAAAAAGAAACGCAACATCTGGTAAACCGCCCTGTCCTCATTATTTCGCGCTCATTTTTGATTTGCATCGCTCTTTGTTATTGTGCATTTCGCGCTCATTTTTGATTTGCATCGCTCTTTGTTATTGTGCATTTCGCGCTCATTTTTTGATTTGCATCGCTCTTTGTTATTGTGCATTTCGCGCTCATTTTTGATTTGCATCGCTCTTTGTTATTGTGCATTTCGCGCTCATTTTTGATTTTGCATCGCTCTTTGTTATTGTGCATTTCGCGCTCATTTTTGAGCGCGGGAACGATGAACTCTATATTTTAACAAAATTGAAAACAAACATTATGGAAAAACAAGAATTACAAATCCAACTAACCCCTGAAGTGGCAAACGGCACATATTCCAACCTTGCCATTATAGCACACACACCGTCAGAATTTGTATTCGACTTCGTACGTGTCATGCCGGGTGTGCAAAAAGCAGGTGTACAATCGAGGGTTATAATGACTCCCGAACATGCTAAACGTCTGCTCAATGCGTTACGTGAGAATATCGCCGGTTACGAACAGAAATTCGGAGAAATAAAAATCCGCAACGGAGCTAATCAAGCGAAGATGCCACTTGCCTTTGACGGCGGATTGGCATAATTAACTAAAAGGACAGATTCCGCGTCTGTGGAAAACTAACGTCAAAAGAGCTATCAATATGCTGTTAGCTACCTGTCAACTCTGCCTGCTTTATGCAACCCGAAAAATGTTGTTTTTTTAACCATTTACCCCTATCTCGCCTGACCACCGCCTCTTTGTATCTTCATGTTCAGTCATTTGTATCGCCGCACTTAGGTTTCGATATTCTAACGTTTGGTCGTGTCTCATAGCTGCTTGTTATCTGTCTTTTCACAGTTTGATAGTCGTCTTTTTACAGTCATATTTTCTATCTCAATATGTTTCTTTTTTTTGAGTGTGGATGCATCCACACTCATTTTTTTTGCCTCGGTATGTTAAAAAACGCAAAATCCCAACAATTTTTGTGTAAAAATTGCCGATTTATCAGCAAATATTGTTATTTTTGCAATCAATTTATCTATTCTTGTAGTGTTCAATCATTATGAGGTGTGGAAAAGTTTAGTTCATTATAAACCAATATTTATTCATCCTAAAGCCATGAAAAACAGATATTCATTGCGTTCTGCTTGTTATCGTTTCTTTATACTCTTTTCTTTTGTTTGTACCTTTGTGCCAACAAAGGCTACGACATACTGCGGCACGACTATCACTGCCACTGATGGAACGACAACAGTTGAACTATCCTGTTCAAACCCCTCTATGAATACCTATGTGATGACTCTTCACTCCGATGATGCCAACTTCACAGGCAAGAGCGGCGATAATTTTTATTGCCGCATAAATGGCGATAATACCTCTACATATCACATGACAGATAATTATACTTGGGATAGCTCAAACAAAATACTCACATTTACGATTACATCTACCGCAGCTCCCAAGATGTACACTCCCATATATTTGCTCATTAATGGAGAAAAAACTTTCACAACCATAGAGAATCAAGATTTTGATTGGACTTGTACTTCGTCTTATACGCTTGATTGCAGTGCAGAGCAGAAGTTCTTCTTTGTTAATAATTATTGGCACTATATTTCAACTCCTTATGCTCACATGTACAAAACAGGAGGCTCGCCCACCACAACTTGGAATGGTATAGCGATGACTGAAGTGGACGGAACATCAGGTATTTATGGCATAGTGTATGATAACTCGGAGTATAACAATGTTATTTTTAACGATGGAAGTACTCAATTATCGGATGTAGCCATACAATATTGTAATTTCTATGATAACAATGCCGTAGCGCATACTAATATGTCAGACATTGCTAAACATATCTATTTTGTTAGAAACAGTTTAGCAGCTGCATGGGATCCGCCGCATGCTTACCTTTTCCATTACTCAAGAAACAACGGAGGAAAGGCTATGGTTGATATGGGACTTAACAATTCTAATTCAGAAAAAATATACTCGCTTATTGTCCCTAATTATGTAAACATTATTTTTAAGAGCAGTGGCGATTGGACTAATCAGTCTGCTACGACCTATATCGATAGTAGTATTGAAGATTATTCTGTGTTTAATTATGATCACAACCAATGGTATGAGCTAAAAAATATATATCTTGCAGGAACGATGAATTCATGGTCTGCAAATAATTCGAGTTATAAATTTTCAGACTGGGACGAATCGAGTACTACTGTAACACTTAATGTTGACCTTGATGCTGAAACTGATTATATCTTTAAGTTAGTGACCGGTACGGCACAAAAATATCGTGGTAGCAATCTTACATTGACTTCTTCTAACACTTCAATCAGACTCGACAATGTTAATGTATCAGGAAATGATGCCCATATAACCACAACGATTGCCGGTACATATACATTTACATACGATGTTACCAATGCCAAACTGACAGTTACATACCCTGCTTTGGTATGTTCAGGAACACGTCAGCATTTTAATAGCACAGGTCCGCAAATCAATTATCGCACTAACTATGATGCAACGTCTAAAAAATTACAAGTCATCGTCGAGTCTGCAAGTAGCACAATGAATATGTGCAATCTTGACTATCGCAAGACTGCAACAGGCGGAGAAACAAGAGTTTCTATGTCGATAATTGACGGAGTGGCAGTAACAACATTATCAGGATTTGAATCAACTGATGAGTTTCATTTCCGTTTCCATTATTCTGTAGTCGGAACTGCTGGAGAATATCTGACTGCTGAAGGTACGGGCAATACTGACCCCGGTATGATCAGGATGACGCCAGTCAGTACATGTTCCAATGATTTGGAAGATTTTGTAACCGCACCATCTACCGTACCTGATGACCCCGATGATTTGAATGATTGTGAGATATTCTCATTGTTCGGATTGTCATCTTTTTCTAATAAAGGTCTGACCGAATTCCAGTTTTGGGATGGAAGCCCGGCCGGAACACGTGAATTTGTAACTATTGATGGCAAAAATGTATGTTATGTACACGGTCAACCAGCCGGTAAGTATGCCATAATGTCAAATGATTATGACGTTTCTGTCTATGATAAATTCCATGTTGATTTGTGGACACCTAATACTGGTAAGGTTCGTATCCGTTTGATGGGTTATAGCGGTGGTTGGCAAGAAGCAACCAACTATAAGGAATATGATGCCACAGGAGGTACATGGCTCTCTATTGATGCTAATGTAAGTGATTTTACTTTTGCTAATTCTGCTCTTGCTCTTGCTCACATGAAAGGACTTATGATTATCAATTTGAGTCCGTCTATGCGAGACTATCATGTGGCTAATATGTATTTCTACAAATCAACGTCTGATGAAAGTTGTTACGCAGATTGTGGAGTAGATGTGGCTCGTGGAAAAAATACATGGGCAGGGTGCTATGAAAATGCAAATACCACATCTGATAAAGCCGTTGATGGTACGACTGATCACTGGCAAACAGGTGCTAATGCTAATTATGCAAATCAATGGTGGGTAGTTGATTTAGGTAGGTGCTATGATTTGGACAAAATTCAGATAACGTTCGAAAACGCACGCACCAAACACATGCGTTTGCAGACACGAAAAGATACTCCAACAGCCGCTCAAATGGCATCTGACGCAGCATGGACTACAATAACAGATGTAAGTGGAGCAAATGACGATGCCACAGGTAATATATTAGGAGGTCACGCCATCAATGAGTTTGATGTATCCGGTAATAAAGCACGATATATCCGTTTTAAGAGTGATGAAAATACACATAACAACGCGTATGGCTGCAAAATCCAAATGTTTAAGGTCTGCGTAACCGGTGTATCGATTGACGATGAGAATCCGCCTACTATGGTTTCTGCCGAATATATTTCTAATAATGTAGGCAATACAGGTGCTATCCTTGAACTTCATGCTACTGACCTTGAAGGCGGTGTCTCACGTTTTCGTCTGATAGAAGTGGGTGGCGGTACAACTACACTCAATACAGATGGCAGCAACCGTGCTACTCTTGAAGGGATTACAAGCGGTTCGCATACATATAATGTATATGCCGTTGACCCCGCCGGTAATGTATCCGCTAATTATGAAACACTCTCCTTCTGTTTTATCAATCCTGCTGAAAATCTTGCACTTAATAAAACTGCCCGTGCAGGTTGGTCAAGAACAGTTACGCAGGCTAATGCTGCTGAAGTGCCGACTAAAGCCAATGATGGTATAGGTGGTTCCGGAACTACGGGCGAAACAGAACACCGTCAGTGGGGTATAGATGCCAATTTCCCGACCAAGGCATGGTGGGCTGTTGACCTCGGACAAAAATTCAAACTCAGTAATGTAGATATATATTGGAATACAGGCGATGGAAATGTGCCGCGTTCATATATCATTCAGGTGGCTAACGAAACGCCTGCTGATTTTGTTAATGATGCCGCACGTCAAGACCTCGTATGGGAAACAGTTAAGACCGTAACCAATACGGCGCAAAATGTAGGTAGCGGCACTGCCAATCGCAACCGGCACTCGTTTACGGTTGCCAATAATGTTGTGGCACGATATGTTCGCATCGTCAACCTTGACGAAACACGTACTGCTATGTATCTGCGTGAAGTCGAAGTCTATGCACATGCCATCATTTGCGACAATAATCGCCCCACAATGGTATCGACAGAACTCATTTCTACATCAGGTGTCAATGCCACTATAGAACTCCATGCCAATGATGCCGAAGATGGGACTGATGCTGTGAGTAAGTTCAGATTAGACGAAGTCATTGGCAGTACGCCAACCACGACGACTTATGTTTCCACTAATGCCTCACACCGTACTACATTAGCGGGACTTACCACCGGAATACACAACTATCGAGTATATGCCATCGATACGGACGGGAATATATCGTCCGCTTATAAAACGCTGACTGTCTGTGTGTGCAACACGACAGAGAATCTTGCATTAGGCAAAACTGTTGTTGCCGGTTACACTCCCGTTAATGCAACGGAAGTGCCAACACAAGCCAACGATGGAAATACCGGAACTCACTGGACTACCTACAACGACCGTCCCATGTCCGAACATTGGTGGTCGGTTGATTTAGGCGAGGTCTATCAGTTGTCGAAAGTGCAAGTTGTATGGCAAGGTCAGGTTTTCTCAACTCATTATCTCATTCAAGTAGCGCATGTCGCACCTGCCGACCGCTCCGACGACCTGCTGTGGTACACGGTGCGCGAAGTTGACGAAGCACAATCCGGTGATGAGGCTGTCAACGAGTATTCTATCAGTGCTTCAGCACGTTATGTGCGTATCAAAATGCTCTCGCGTAATGGAACTTATATCAGTATGCAAGAGTTCCGCGTGTTCGGTTCATCATGCGCCGACTTCGACAATACCGCGCCTGTAATATCAGCGGCAACAGTCGTAAGCACTAATCCGACAACGGGCGAGGCTGTTATTCAACTGACAGCAACAGACAATGTAACATCCCCCGTAAATACCTATATAGTCAATAATACAACAACAAGCGAGCGTGCTGAATATGTGGCAAATGCCTCTAACCAAATAACTGTCACCGGCTTGAGTGCTTGCCAGACCTATTCGCTGCAAATCCAAGCCAAAGACCGCGCTGCCAATCTGTCGAGCGTTACACCGCTTGCGGTTACTCTCTCTCCTTCTACATCAGTCAATCTTGCCTTAGTATCGACACCAACGGCAGGATTCTCCGAGGAGGGATCGAGTGTCAATAATGCTATTGACGGCGACCTCAGTACGCAATGGCAGAGTACATGGGCAACTGCAGGAACAAATGAGTGGTACACGCTTGACCTTGGTCGTATGTACGATGTGGGACAAATGAAAATACGCTGGGGACTTGTTGCCGGTGAGGATGACGGACGCGATTACCCGATTGAATATCGTCTGCAAATATCCGACAACAACTATACATGGGCAACATTCGCCCACTATAATACTCAAACACCTCTCGGCACTTGGCTCGACACTACATATACCGACCCGCTGCCGGCTCGATATGTGCGTGTGTGGGTTGATAGACATTCCGCCTATTCTATGGGTATTCGCGAATTCGAAGTCTATTCAAAAAATGCCTGCTACACGGCTGACGGCAAACCCGTAATCACACTTGCCGAAATTACGGCTGTCAATCCGACATCAGTAGATGTGCATTGCGAATCATGGGCTGCCGGAAAAACACACGACCAAATACGTTACTATTACGAACTGACCAACAACTCCACAAGTGTAACCACCACAGGCACCAAAACACATACCTCAGGCAATTTTACGTTCACAGGCTTGGCAAAAGGTGTTACATACACAGCGCGTATATATGCCGAAATAATATCAGGTGCCGTACGCTCACTCAACTACAAGGAAATAACGTTCAGCGTTACATATTCATCGCTCCACTATCTGACAGAAGAAACAGTATGTAATTGGACAGACGGTTTGAACAAAACGGCATGGCAATTCAAATATACCGACAATTATGCGCCAACAGAACTCGATGGCGATGGCGAGCCGTTGCAAGTCCTGAGTTATATTGACCATAGTTTTATCAATATCACCCCAACCACACCCCCGTCAACACAATACAAACTTTATGAGGCAGGGTATGGCGGAGTTTGGACATCAGGCACCAACCTCTTCTTCCGCAACATAACGGCAGGACAAGCTCTTAAGATGTATGCCCTCGGAACAGATAAATTTGTAAGTAATCTCGATGAACTATATGTTTCCGGCGAGGCAGTAGGCGGTTGGTGGACAGAAACATACAACCCTGCTTCTGCTACTGCTGCAAACTACAAGATGACCTACGACAGCGAGACAGGTCTGTTCAAATGGACAGGTACTGTAGAGCCGGGTGCTGATAAATACTTCAAAATAGTGATACGCGATATTCGCGGACTCACTGCCGCTTCCGACACATGGGCATTCGACCGTATCATGTCAGCCAATCAGGTCTATGAACGCGATTGGACAAGTGCAACGCTGTATTTCGATATGAAGACTTGGACGTGGTGGTGGGAAAATGCTGTTGAAGGTTGCACACGTGAAGGAGGACCGGGTGTACGAAATCCTGACAATGATGGTACTGCATTTACTGATGGATATAGGTTCGATACATACGTTCAGACTGAAGGCGGAAACGAATATCTCGTTGTTGAAGCCGAAGTATTTGATGATAAGATAACAAATGCTATATTGCAATTCTATAAAGATGCAACAACTACTGTATCTGAAGAGAACAAACAAAAAATCGTAACTTATACGATAGGGTCAGAGTCGCATACATATTACCGCTTCCGCAGACTCTTGTCGAATGTCCCTGATGCAATCAATGGTATAATTCGTTATAAAGTTAAGTTTGAAGGAGAGGCGGGTATTATTCGTAATACATTATACCACTATTTCGATATTAACAACAAAGTGTGTGCTCCGGATTCCTATGATATTTATGATCACAATGGAGAACTGAATAGTGCTGACTATGTAACTGATAATCCGTCTGATGCTGCATACGAATTATATAATTATGCGCTTAATCCTCATCACGTAATCGGTGATGACAAAGCCCTCATCCCCGGCGATAAACGTACTGGCGGAGGTACAGTAGTGCAACCTGTCTATTATCGCAGAAAATTCGACCCCGGCAAATGGTATAGCATCATTCTGCCCTTTGAGGTGGATTCTGTTGTGGTTATCGACAATGGCATACCTTATAAAATCTATCCGAAAACTAAAACCGCCAATGGGTATTATTGGTTACGTTATTACGATAATGCCACAGCACAAAATGAAAGCGGTTTCCGGGAGCACTGGCAGGATATGGCTGTTGACGCAGGTTTGACGCCGCAACAAGTTGTGCCGAAAAAAAATGTACCTTACATAATCTATTTCCCCAAAAGCGGTAATTATTATCACGACAAATATGTGGAATTCCGCAGTAAAGGCTATCAGAATTTTGATGCCAAGAACACCTTTACACCTCCATCCGGAGTTACCACAACCGGCACATTCGAGTATCACGGCAACACTACATTATTCAAACAGTCAATGGGTAAATCATATTATTTCAACGACTGGTATTCATCGTATGACAATCAAGGCTATCCTGAACAGCAGTATTTCGTACAGGAAAGCGAACACCTTGAGCTCTGGCCTTTTGAGTGTTTCGTAATCTCCGATGCCGAAACAATGACGCGCGTAAGGATCATCGGAAGAACACACAATACAACAACGACTATTGACGATATTTTACAAGATGATGCCGTACAAGAAAAAATAGTCTTATATTCAATTACAGGTCAGCTTGTCACTCAGTATGACAATATGTCGCTCAATGAAGCATTGGAGCTGTCACAAAATGTTTTACAGCCCGGATGCTATATACTACGCGCTGCTTCAACTGTAATGAAAATATTGGTAGGAGGAAAATAAAATGAAAAGGCTTTTATTCTCAATAGTACTTTTAGGTCTATCGGGTATGGTCTTTGCCGTTTCCTATCCTGCAACACCATACCGACATGCAGACATATATACTTACGATAACGAACTTGTTGTACCCATGGATCATCAGATGCGTCCTACAATCAAATCCGTCAGAGTCAGGTCGGGTGCAAGAACCGTTGCCGAGCAGGGTTCATTTGCCATGACTGTCGGAGTAACTTCCGGCGGCAGTCTCCACTCATACGGAGTAGCCTCGGCTCCTGCAAGTAGCGCAAAAGGTACTCATACTCAGTCTGTAACGGCATCATCTCCCATTGTCTCAACAATACCGGCATACTCATCAATGCCAAATGCCAAAGTCAAGCAATTAGCTTCTACAACCTATGATTCCTATGATGACCCAAATATAACGTACAGAGCTGACGGACCACCACTGATTGACGAAGACGACCCGAACAACCCGGCAATATGGGTTCCCATTGGAGATGCCTGCATATTCATGTTGATGATTGCACTTATTTACGCCCTGCTATTTATCTCAAAACGCAAAACGAATTTGTCTCAAGAATAATCACCACAACATTTTACATAAATTCTTCCGTATTTTGCAATAATAAAAAAAAAGTGTAACTTTGCATTCTAAAAAAAATCTTTTATGCAATCAAAAATCTACACTTATGCCATGCGCTATGGCATCTATATCGGCTTGCTCATAGCCCTCAACACTATCCTCTCCTCTACCAATAATGCCGTACTATCCATGCTCTCATGGGCTGTGTGGGGAGTGATGATATATCTAATGTATTTCTTCACACAGCGATTCATCAATAACGAAACGGAAAACCATTTACTCTCCTTTGGACAAACTTTCCGGTTTAATATGCTCATGTATTTCTTTGGAGCAATGGTTGCCACAGCACTCAGAATCGTCTATTTCAAATGGCTCAACCCCGAAGTACTGGAAGAAGTATTCAGCCAATCAATGCAAATTCTCGACAAAAGTCTCACCGGCAACGACCGAGCAACAGTCCGAGAAACACTCAACCAATTACTCAAACCCGTGTCCTATTCTTTCCTCTGCCTATTCGGAGACTTCATCTCAGGACTCTTCTACGCTATCATCATCGCCGCTGTCAGCAAACAACGCAACAACAGAAATATCAACACCGAAGATAATAACGATCCGACCGAATAAAACTTCTTAACAATAACTTCAATCATGGAAATCTCAATCATAGTACCCCTGTATAACGAAGCCGAATCACTGCCCCAACTCTACGAATGGGTCGAAAAAGTCATGAACGACAACCACTTCACGTGGGAAATCATCTTTGTCAACGATGGCTCAACGGACTCATCATGGCAAGTCATCGAACAACTCCAAAAACAATCTAACCATGTACGAGGTATAAAATTCAGACATAACTATGGCAAATCACCGGCTCTATACTGCGGATTTAAAGCCGCCCAAGGCAATGTGGTTATCACCATGGATGCCGACCTGCAAGACTCACCCGATGAAATACCCGAACTCTATCGCATGATAGTTGAGGACGACTACGACCTCGTTTCAGGCTGGAAAAAACATCGCCTTGACAATAAATTTACCAAAAATATACCATCAAAAATCTATAATGCTACGGCGCGTCGTGTGACGGGACTTAAACTGCACGACATGAACTGCGGTCTTAAAGCCTACAAACAAGTAGTGGTCAAAAACATCGAAGTATTCGGCGAAATGCATCGGTATATACCATATCTCGCCAAAGAAGCCGGATTTACACGTATCGGAGAAAAAGTCGTTCAACACCGCAAACGCGAATTTGGAGAATCCAAATTCGGAATCAACAGATTCGTTAACGGATACCTCGACCTCCTCACACTATGGTTCTTATCCAAATTCGGCAAACAACCAATGCACTTCTTCGGATTATTGGGCAGCCTCATGTTTATAGCAGGATTTATAATGATTGTCGTAGTCGGAGTCAACAAACTCGTCGCACTCTCCCACGGAATAAGCGGAGTTGCCACTCTTGTTGCCAACAGCCCGTATTTCCACCTCGCTATACTCGGAATGCTACTCGGTACTCTGCTCTTCGTAACGGGCTTCCTCGGAGAACTCATCATCCGCAACTCACCCGAACGCAACAACTACCTCATCGAAAAAGAAATCTAAATATCCCCACTCGGTACGCACCTGGTACGCAGATATTGTAACTGCATCTGCTTGAGCGTCCACTCCCTCGAAGTGCCAAAAAGAAAAGTTATAGTGCTTTCCTATATATATCATTATTGGATTATTTTTATGGAACTCAACGATTTACAAAATTTCTATCCACATCATAAATTGATTGATAAAGCAAGTGTGAAACTGCAATTATCTATCATTGTTATTCTTATTTATCTTTGTCCTACTTTTAGAATCTCGGATTTCATAAATTAAGTCGCGATATACCCGGCAAGCACAGGCGCGCATTGCTTTTGCAAAATCATTGAAGGAAGCATAGGATTTGACACCTATTCCTCTACGAGAATCTTCGATGACACTCATAGTTTCTTCATTAAGATATTCGCCTGTTTCCGGGTCATACAATCGAGCCTTATCTGCTTTGGCTGTAGAAGTAATAGTACAACCCATAAGTTTGGCAAACCCCTTAAAACGCTTTGTTTCAACTTTTGGAATAGAAACCATAAATACTTCTTGATTTGATGCTGACGTTTCCATATCAAACATTATCAATTGTTAGTAATTCGGTTGCAAATTTTTCACAAAACTGCTACGCGCGTAGCAGTTTTTACTGCTGAACAAATTCAACATTCCGTTGCTGTTTGTCTGAAAGATGTCGTAAAAGTACACTTTTTTTGCAGATATGCAAATTTATTTGCTGTTTTAGAGTGATTTTGGGAGAAGAAAATGATTCTTGCAAAGAGAAGTGAGGATTTGAGGACACGAGGTGATTAGGAATTGCGGAGAGGCGACACATAATGACAAGATGCGATTACAAAGTGTACAAGACTGAGGATAAATCGCGGGACGCCCTGCATGCCGATTATAGCCGCGCTTCCTAAAGACAGTGCAAAGGTACTTCATTGCGGAATGGCGGTGAGACTTTTCTACAGTATAGTGCAGTTTAATGCAGGATAAAGCAGGATAATGCAGTTTAGTGCGGGTTGCTTGCAAGTTACTTTTGGGGTGTGGGGCATAAAAAAGCGACACTTTGCGGGTGTCGCTTGATTGCGAAAACAATCTTAAAAACTTGCAAAAACAGATGGTACAACTACATAGAGAGCCAATGCTGTTATATACTATCTAATGGTAACCATCCGATAAAGTACAGGTTGTATAGATTTAGGGCTGTAACCGGTTGTGGTTACAGCCCTAATGATTGCAGGTGTAAATTAAAGATTATTGTGGCATCGACTCTAATAGTGCCTCAGGATGTTGCTTGACCCACTTGTGTGGCAGCAGTGGCAACACTTCTTCAACGCGAGGTTTCTCCAAGGGGTTCGTATGTATAATATACGGCATCTTGGCAATGACATCATTTAGGTATAGTCGCGGATTCACATTTTGCTCCTTGCATGTCCCAATCAGTGAGCAGATAAT
>FLNX01001151.1_pt1 | contig 28006 bp, 18 predicted proteins | sample 1140341 | NCBI WGS metagenome assembly FLNX01 (sample SAMEA3878208, study PRJEB12797) | bioreactor metagenome | biome: Moose rumen | place: Sweden | collected 2011-10 | reverse complement strand
GTGGCTCTCAACGTAGCCAGACAACTTCAGCCGGCAATGTGGATTAAAAATCCAAAGGAAAAGCCTTCTATTGCCTCAGTTGTCGATAGCATCAAAATGAAACCGCATAAGCATCTACTCAAGGTAGCCAACCTGTTCGCATACGGCAAACTGTGACTGTCGGACACCGAGGAGATGGGAAAATATGCAGAACCTGGACTATGGGTCATTGAACAGACGAACTGGCTGGTGACTCCTGCAGTATCAACAAAACGTAGGGCTACACAATGATGAAGATTAACGGTCCGTAAGACTTAGGTCAGCCGCGCTATCGCCTGTCTAAAAAACGAGCAGTGCGAGTGGCCTGAAGGGGGTACGGTTCATGCGTAGGCCCCGGACACAGCGGACATTTCTCACATTCTCACAATTTTTTGTTGTCTTGCTGGCTGACTAGGTTATAATAATGAGTATCATCACTTGTGGTGTCGGGTTCGCCACGGCTGCAAGTCCCCCCGGTGTACGCACCGGGGTTTCTTTTTTGAGGAAGCCATGAATACTGTGTTTCTTGTGGATGGTTTCAACTTTTACCATTCTATTAAAAGTCTGCCAAAGGAATACCGTTGGATCAGTTACACATCGTATTGCAAACACTTTCTCCGAAAGAAAGACACTCTTTCTGAGGTTGTTCTCTTCACCGCTGAAGCGGCTTGGCTCCCTGACCAAGTTACAAGACACAGGGCACTAATTGAAGCAAACAAACTTTATGGAGTTAAAGTTGTTCTTGGTAAATTCAAGGAAAAACAAAATTTCTGTCCAATCTGCAAGTGCCATGTAACACATCATGAAGAAAAATACACAGATGTTAATATAGCGTTATATGCGTACAGATCCGCCGCAAAGGATGGGATTGATCAGATATATCTCGTTACAGGTGACACAGATCTTGTTCCCGCCATCAACGCCATCAAAGAAGACTTCCCTCAGAAGCGAATTGGTGTGATTTTTCCTTACCGCAAGGCTAATCGTGAAATGAGTTTGCTGGCCGATGATCATCACAAAACGAAAGAGGATGTGTTAAAGAGTTGTGTCATGGACAGGGTTATCACCAGACAGGGAAAAACCCCAATCATATGTCCCGAAAAATGGATCAAACCGTAATGAGGTGAATTTGAGACTTTACGACACCTGGTATCTCCAGGAAGAGATGAGTTTGTCCTGATCCATAAGTTTTCCCTAAGCAGGATCTGCTCCTGAACCGCAGGCATCACAAACAAGTTCCACATTCGGCCGCGCACTGCAGCCCATTCTGCACTCCCGGCAGGAAATACCCGCCCTATTTCCCCGGCTTTCTCATCCCCCGCCGCCCCCAGTCCCCGTCACCCGGATCGCAAAATGCAAGGCGTGTCATGAAAACAGCCCCCGGCGATTGACTCACCGGAAGATCCACGGGGACAATAAACTCACGATCTGCGCCGCATTCCCCCTGTGTTCCAGGACTCATCCGCTGAGCTGAACAGCTAAGCCTGAAAGCACCGGAGCTTAGCAGAGGACACCCGGCACCATACCGCAGCAGACCGCTCGCACCCTCCCAGAACATCAGCAATAGACAAGGAGACAGCCATGCACAACTTTGATCTGTACCTGCCCACTCACATGATCTTCGGCAAGGACCGACTTGAGGAGCTTCCCAAGATCCTGAAGCCCCTGGGATCCCGGATCCTGATCACCTGGGGCGGCGGCAGCGTGATCCGCAGCGGGCTGCTTGACCGGGTCAAGAAACTGCTCCGGGAATTCACCCTGTTTGAGCTTTCCGGGATCAAGCCCAATCCCCGGATCTCCTCTGTCCGCGCCGGCGTTGAGATCTGCAAGAAAGAGAAGATTGACGTGATCCTGGCCGTGGGCGGCGGCAGCATCCTGGACTGCTCCAAGAACATTGCCGCCGGCGCCTATTACGACGGGGATCCCTGGGATCTGGTGGTGAACAACTCCCTGGTCACCAAAGCACTGCCCATTGTTGACATCATCACCCTGGCAGCCACCGGCAGCGAGTACGACGCTGGCGGCGTCATCACCAATGAAGAGACCAAGGAAAAGCGGGCCATCATGAGCAGCCATCTTTACCCGAAGGTCTCCTTCTGTGATCCCACGCTGACCTATTCCGTTCCCGCATCCCAGATCGCCGCCGGGGCGGCTGACATGATCTCCCATGTCTTTGAGCAGTACTTTGTGAAGGACGGCAACATCCTGACCGACGGCATGTGCGAGGCTGTGCTGCGCACCGTGATGACCATGACGCCCGTAGCCATAAAGGAGCCTGAAAACTATGACGCTCGGGCACAGTTGCTTATGGTCAGTTCCTTCGGATGCTGCAATCTGCTTTGCATCGGCCGGACACCCAGTCCCTGGCCCTGCCACGCCATCGAGCATGAGATCAGCGCCTTCCACGACATCACCCACGGGGTGGGTCTGGCCATCATCACCCCCCACTGGATGCGGTACAGCCTGAATGAGGAGACGGCACCAAAATTTGCCGCCTACGGCAGAAGGGTGCTGGAGCTGCCGGCAGAGGGAAGCGTCATGGAACAGGCCAACCGGGCCATTGACCAAACCGCTGCGTTCTTCAGAAGCATCGGCATTCCCGGAAAGCTGTCAGACGTGGGCGTCACCGATGAGCACTTTGAAAAGATGGCAGATCACATTCCCACCTGCTGGTGGGGGCTGGAAAACTCCCTGGTGCCCCTGGACAAAAACAGCATCATCACCATCCTGAAAAACTCCCTCTGATCTCCCAAGGAGATCCGGCTGCTCGCCGGCAAGCCAACCGGCCGATCAGCCGATCCGCACCTCTCACCTCCTGGAGGAAAGCTGGCGAGGGTGTTGAGAGTGTTATGAGTGTTATGAGTGTTATGAGTGTTATGAAGAGGGCAGATCAGGAAGGCAGTCAGAGGATCTGTCAGAGAGCATAAGGTGTCCGGGAGCTGAGCCCGGAAGCAGGCTCCGAAACAGCACGGCCGGAGGCGATCCCCCGGCCGTTCTTTCTGTGTGCCCGACATGGGCATTTTCTTTAGGTGAAAGTACCGATCACAGCCTCTGAGGCAAGTGCAAGTGTAAGCACCTCGCAAGGTGTTGCTGTAATGCAATAGCCCAAAGAAAGTGATAGCAAGTCCTCAACAGACAGGCAGTGACAATCACCTTGGGAACAGAGATCTGCTTAATCCGGGGCATATCCACGTTTTATTCAATTACGCTAAAGGAATCACAGGTCAAAACATTCTGCCGATCAGCCTTTCCGAATTCCCCGGTAATTTCCACATAACTGCCATCGCTGTGGGCCTTTATGGCATTATGGTAATCTTCCTTTGCCAGATTTACCGACACCGTTTTGACCGTATCATCCTCAGACAAATACCGCACTGCAATTTTGCCTGTAGTTCTGGTTTCAGCATCCGGGGAAGATTCGAGTTTAGTGATCCTGCCTAAAATCCTTGCTGACTTTCGGGTTGTTTCCTTTAGTTTTCTTACGGCATTCGCAATCGGAGCAAAATAATCGCCGGAAATTTGGATCCTGCTGACAGCAGATCTGTTAAGTTTCACCGAAGGTGCCCACTGAGTAAAGAATTCAAGGTCAGATCCCTGAGAATTCGGATTGAGTCCAGCCAAAGCCTCATAGAAGTTTACACTGATTGCCGACTTTTCGGGTTGCGCTAATAAGCCGGCATGATCACCACTGTCAATACAACTTTTGATTGTGGCTATGCCGGAGAGCAGTTTGTTTACCACCAGTCTCGTGAACGAACTGGCGCATTCCTCCTTATCCGAAAAAATGTTCAGCGGTCTGAAGGAACGGTCTTCATCAAACTGTCCGAAAGGACAGACTATGGGAACAACATAACTGCCCACCTCTGTCTGTCCAAACCGGCAGTTGTCAACAAACTTGGCAGCAATATCGTCAACACGTCCCCGGTGAAACAACTTGGGGTTTATCACATCCTGAGCGGCAGCGACCAGGAGTTTTTTGGCATTCTCATACAGTCGGATACCATCATCAATAGTGATGTTTCCCATCTCCATCTTAGTGTTCTGCAGTCTGATTTTCAGAATGTCAGCATTAGGATTGAGCAGAGACAGCATCAACTGCTCAGCAGTCTGCTTCTCAACTTCTGCCACCGTCACAATTGAATCGTACAGGACTCTTCTGTAGTCATTAAAGGTCTTGTCAAAAGGAACAATAACCTGAGAGAAATCATCATCTGCCGTTTTATACTGAAAAATTTTCATGTACTCTTTCCGGGTGGGAAAGATCGTCCAGCCAGTATTTGCCAGATATTGAGCAAAGGCATGGGGATTAATTTTATCGGTTAAATCTTTTAAATTGACTGAGTATATCATGACGACCACTCACCCTTTGCTAATTTTGAAAATGTATCGATCAAAAATTCTTTATTAGCAACATTTACTTTGGGAATTTCCACGGTGACAGAACTGGCATTATCAGTATGCTGCTGTTGGGATAGTTCAGTCCAGTACAACCGACCTCGAATGAGCAGTTCTTCAGGATCACATTGAACCCACAAATTTTTCATCTTCTGAAAATCAGCAGACCCAGAATTATGGGAAGGTAAGATTTACCGCAGAGGTCATTATAATTCTTGGCCTTCAGTTTGTACTTCATGACAGCATCCTGCTCACTGTATGAAGATCTCGAGGCTGTACTTTTAAGCTGAATACCCAGATACAAATCCTGAATGCCGCCATTTTGATCCACCAGCCGTTTCTTGATGATACCGTCGGTGCCATCATCATCGTGTCGCTTGGGATCGTATGACAAACCGGCCTAGGCACAAAGTGCTGAAATGTAACTCACTTGAATATCTTCCATATGCTTTGAAGTTATCACAGTCGCCAATCTTACACCCCTTGTTAACAAACAACTCATAAAACCGCTATAAGTGTTGTGACATAACAGCGGAACACCGTCAACTTATCCTGTAGTATTTTTACATTCAGAGCTAAATTAAGATATTTACATGCAATCTGTTCTCCTGAAGAAAATTTTTGGTCAATTTCCTCTCACACTCCGCCCTGGCTTCCCGGCTCCCGGTAGACAAAGTCCACCCGGCTGGTGAGTTTCAGGAGGAGTTCATAGGGTATGGTGCCCACCCGGGCGGCAATCTTCTCCACCGGCAGCCCCCTGCCCCACAGGATCACCTCATCCCCGATCTTGTCCTTGGGATCCGGTCCCAGATCCACAAACATCATGTCCATGCACACATGACCCGCGGTGCGGGCGATCCGGCCGTTCACCAGCACCTCAGTGCCATTGGGGGTCTGCCGGGGATAGCCGTCCCCGTACCCCATGGCCACCACGGCGATCACCGTGTCCCGGGGAGCTTCATAACTGATCCCGTACCCCAGTTTGTCCCCTTTCTTCAGCTTCCGCAGGGCAATGATGTTGCTGGACAGCGTCATCACCGGCTTAAGCCCCAGATCCTCCCCGGTGCGATCCGCATAGGGGGAGGCTCCGTACAGCACAATCCCCGGCCGCACCCAGTCGGTGTGGGACTCCTGCCAGGAGAAGATCCCTGCAGAGTTGGCCAGGGCCGTGCGCAGATCCGGGTGCTCAGCCGCAAACTTCCGGAAGATCCCGATCTGCATCCGGGTGTAGTCATCCTTGTCCGGCTCATCCGCCGTGCACAGATGGGAGATAAGGCCCATGGGCCGGGCCACATTGGCGCAGTTCCGCATCCGGCGGTAAAACTCCTCCGCCTCCTCCGGGGACACCCCCAGGCGGTGCATGCCGGTGTCCAGTTTGAGCCAGCAGCGCACCGGCACCGCAATGGACGCCCGCTCCAACTGCTCCAGGAGCTCAAAACTGTGGAGAGCCACCTCAAAGTTGCTGGCGGCGATCACCGGAATGTCATCCTCGTTAAAGAAGCCCTCCAAGAGGATCACCGGCTTGACAATGCCGGCGCTGCGCAGGGCCAGAGCCTCCTCAATCCGGGCCACCGCAAAGGCCTCCACATGATCCTGCAGCGTCCGGGCGGTCTGCACCAGGCCGTGGCCGTAGGCATTGGCCTTCACCACCGCCACGATCCGGGATCCGCCCAGATGACTGCGGATCACCTCCACATTGTGGATCAGGGCCCCCAGATCAATAACTGCCTTCACTGACTGCATAACATCTCCCCTCCTTCTGCTGCCTTCCCACAGCCTCTGTTTCTTTCCTCAATCCGGGCAGAGCCTTCACCCCCGGATCCTGCCGAACCCAGACTCGCCGGATCAGCAAACCATGTCATCAAACCATGTCATCCGCCGGGGCGCCGGATCGGTGCTCTTGCCATCCGTCAGGACCGCCGGGCCGCCCGCCCGTCCCTCAGCTGCCGTAGCGGTTCACGTCCGACGGCCGGGGCTGCATGTCCGGACTGTCGTAATTCTGGTTGTAGTTGGCAAACCGGGAATACTCATTCTCAAACACCAGTTTGAAGTCCCCGGTGGGACCGTTTCTCTGCTTGCTGATGATGATCTCCGACAAGCCCCGATCCTTGGAGTCCTTGTGGTAATAGTCATCCCGGTAGATGAACATGATGAGATCCGCATCCTGCTCGATGGCGCCGGAATCCCGCAGATCGGAATTCATGGGACGCTTGTCCGGACGCTTTTCCGGGCTGCGGCTCAGCTGGGCCAGGGCCACCACCGGAACCTTCAGATCCATGGCGATCTGCTTTAATGACCGGGAGATCTCCGACACCTCCTGGAGCTTGTCAGTGCCGTAGCCGGGAATGGACATGTGCTGCAGGTAGTCAATCACAATGAGGCTCAGCCCCCCGTGCTCCTTGAGGATCTTCCGGGCCCGGACCCGGACGTCGCTGGGGGAGATGCCGGTCTGATCGTCAATATAAAGCATACTGCCCCGATCCTGGTTCCGGAGCAGTGCCACCGCCTTGCCCAGGTTCCGCATATCCTCCGGAGTGACCTTGCCGCTGTTCAGACTCTCCAGCTTCACATCCGACAGGGCACTGAGCATGCGCATCACCAGCTGCCAGGCCGGCATTTCCAGGGAGAACACCAGCACCGGCTTGTCAACCCGGGGGCCGAGGAACACATTCTCCGCAATGTTCATGGCCAGGGTGGTCTTGCCCATGCCGGGCCGGGCAGCCAGGATGATGAGTTCACCCTCATGAAAGCCCCCGGTGAGCTTGTCCAACTCAGTGAACCCCGTGGACACCCCGGTGACCCCGGAGCCTCCCTGGCGGCTGGAGTTGATATTGGTGCTGATCCGCTGCAAGGTCTCATCAGCCACCTCGGAAATGGGACGGGGTCCCACCGAATCGCCGGACAGGGTCCGCTCGGAGATCTGGAGCAGCACCCCCTCGGCCTTGTGCAGGACCTCGGCAGAGGTGGCGCCACCCTCAGTGAAAATGAACTCAGTCACATCCCGGCAGGCCCGCAGCAGCAGCCGCTTGACGGAGCGATCCTTGACCACGCTGGCATAGCTGGCCACCGAGGCGCCTCCCGGGACTGCAGACATGATGCCGGCAATGTAGTTCTGCCCGCCGGCCCGGGAAAACAGGTTCCGGGACTCCAGATCTGCCCTCAGGGTCACGGGATCGATGTTCTGGCCGGCGGCGGCCAGGCGCTGGCAGGACTCAAAGATGATCTGGTGGTTGACCTCGTAGAAGTCGTCCCGGGTGAGCATGGCCGAAGCCTGATCAAAGGCCTCGGGATCGCACATCAGGCATCCCAGGACACACTGCTCCGCCTGGTAGTCATGTGGGATCTCCCGGTTGCTGGTGACCGCGGGGACATGGCTTTCAGGATAATCGGCGGTGTTGATACGGTTCATGGGAAAACTCCTGGCGGACATCACAGGAGCCAACTTTTGGTTCCTCCGACTAAGGATATTTTAGCAAGCAGAGCTTGCATGTACAAAGAACCTGACAACAATTTATGAGCGTCGGAGGAATGCTGTTGACGGGACCAAATTTCAGGTATATATAAAGAAATTGAGAAAAGAAACGATTTTGACAACAATTACAAACTATAAAGAAACAAAAAAAAAACAGTTAAGCAGTCAGTTTTAAAGGATAAGGATGAGAATTATCTCTCTTTCTGGCATTTATAAAACTATTGATAATATTGACAGCCATATTATCCCAAGAATACTTAAGAGTCCGTAGTCTATTAATATCAGAATTATTAGAAACTAAAAGGTATTTCCATTGATCAAAAGGAATAACACCCTGTTTACCGATTTCATAAATTTTGAGTAAATTAACTAATTCACGTTTAATACAAGAATGAGGAGCTATGACTGAGCATCCAGAACTCGCTGCCTCAAGACAACACATACCGATTGATTCTGCATGAGTCACAATAAAAAAATCAGAATTGCCGAGTTCTTCAGCTAGGACATGAACAGGAACAGATTCTCTGTTATACATTTTAAACAACGGTTTGTCTAGATCAATTGATTCGATTCCGCTGGCGGTTAAAGTTCTAACATCTATTCCATCAAAACCAGTGTCTTGCATAGGAGACTGAAGCAAATGCTTTTTCAAACGCATTAAATTTGCAACAACAGTGAAAGTATAATCTTCACCAAACCCATTACCTGGAAAAAACGTTTGATGGTCAACAAATACACGTAGTATATTATCCTTTTTCCGATGTCTGGGACAAAAAAGAGAATGATCAACTGCAAAGCCGATAATGCAATTGCATGCCAGATGTCTTTCAAGTCGATGATTCACATTATCAGAATAGTTGTTTGTTGCATCCAGTATTGTAAGATTAAGATCACAGGGTGCGCCGTCCAATAGTGAAGTATCATGGATTTGCGCAACAATTCCTGGGAAAGTCAATGACAGTTCTAGACCAAGAGATCTATCAAGATGCCCAAAAAAATTTACACCCAAAGCTAAAATGTGGTCAGGTTGATTTAGCTTTACAAATTCAAACAGCTGTCGTTTATAATCAGAAAACAAGTTTGGGTTAGAATTCAGCCTATCACGAGGCCAATCATAATAAATAGTGTCGATCCCAAACTTTCTCAATGACTTTGATAGATAGTATGATTGCATTGTAGAATATGAATCAATCAAATCAGCATTGTCTATAGGTCGGCCAATCAAAAGAATTTTCATTTAGAATACACCTATTCATCAAAACCTCTTCAAAAGGAAGAGGTATCTAAACAAACAATTTATCAAAATTTACATAATCAAGGTATGGAGTTGCCCATGACTCAGTATTGCAAATACATAGTTTTCTTCCACTCTGTTTGAAAGACTCAGAAGCTAAGCATAGACCATTTAATTGAACAGATGCCAAATAGTCAAATTCTTGAGTAACGGCTTCTGAATAGAACCTGTACTTGTCCTCCCCAAACTGATATTGAAGATCAAGTCCTAGAATATAAACTTCAGCACACCCCATCCAATACGCAAGTTGAACCGCAAGATAAGTTGTAGATGCGCCAATATAATATCCTTTGCACAAATTCTTAGAAAAACCGTCACGACCGATTGGGTTCAGAAAAACAGCCTTCTTTAAGTTAGGGATTTCTATACTATAGTTATTTATAGCATCTAGGATATTATCTCTGGCAATCAACACTGAGGCATCTTTGATTTTACTCTCAGCAATAATTCGTTTTTTTTCATCTTCAAAAAAACGAGGGTCACTAAGACAGTAATAACCAGCACTGAAGCAAAATTTTTCTTCAAGCATAGGAGAAGCATTTAGAGATATAACAACATCGTTCTTTATCAGTGACAAATTGTGTTGTAGAATACTAGGACCATTAGCTAAAATAAAACACCTGCGACCTGACTCACAGCGCATCAAACCCAGGACTCTGAAATTCATGACAACACCTCTCGGTATATATTTGCAAATTTTTTAACTAGTTCTTGCGGCTTCATGTACTTCACATAATATTCATATGATGCACGACGAATACTTTCACAGTAATCCCTGTCAGAAGCCAGTTTTTCAAGAACATCTTTAAGTACAGACTCCGAAGCACGTATGAAAGGTGGCAACTCACCAGTGCCAAGTGCAGTAGCAAAGGATATCAACGAAAGATCGTCAGCATTGTTTATCACAACATTACCACAAGACAAACCTTCATAAGAAACCTGATGAAATCCACCAGTTTCTATTTCATCAATAGTGACCTGATGTAGTTTTCTCCATTCGTATAGTAATTCTGGAGGTAAGGGCTTTTGAGGACATGAGAAAATAATTTTATTTCCAAGGGATTTCTCAACATCAGCCATCACCTCATCAAAGTGCGGACTGAACTTAGTGGAAAAATAATACTGGCGCTCTGAACGTCTATGTGTAGGAGAAAACATCACGCGCAATGCGGTATTCTCATTTGCTAAAATACAGCCTTGAGAATCAATGAGATTTGGAACCATCACATATTCTGGATAAAGGCGGGGATATACTTGTGCAACAACAAGTCGAAGAGCAAATTTGAATGGCAAATTTTGATCCTGAAAACAGTGCAAGGGAGGTTCTCGCAGGGGGGAATGAATCTGATATATAAATTTAGCACTTGGAGCAAGATCTGCAATCCTGCATGCAAGTCCTGGCGAGATATTGTTATGAATATGAATAACATCTGCATGACAGATCTGATATTCAAATAAATCTACAGTATCGTTATATCCGACTTTACTGCTATCAAGTTTTACTGAATGACAGTTAAAGAATCCTTTCAACGGTTCAGGATAATCACTTTCAAAATAATGAACAGCCCAAATATCATCCAGATTATTTAGGAAATATGCAATCTTCCCTGGTGCACCAACAAGCGGAGTTTGGGATATGTGTACAACGTTAATGTTTTTCAAATTAACCCCCCAATTCTGCATCCATCCCTGCTCGCAGTTGATAGAAATTTAACCCAGGAGCCAGACATTTTTGCATTCATTATCAGGCTTGAGTACCTGAGAAAGATTTCCTCCCTTACAAACAGATCCGTTACTCTTATATCATTTGACAGTCTATCGAATGAATTGTGCGAAGAAATATCTGTTTTATCCGTATTGATCCAGGAAATTCTTGTTATTAGATCGTAATCACGGTACTTTGTTACATTAAGATTTTGAGAGTCTTCTAGTTTTTGAAAAAAGACAGGAACAAACATGTTAAAATCTTTTGAAGAAATTCTTCTTAAAAGATCAACCACAGCATTTGGCAACGAATCTGAAGATGACTGATCATAACAAGTGATATTCCGGTAATCATCAGCTCTTTCAAGTTCCGGAAGAAGACTTTTCTCAATTATTAGAAAGTCTACATTATTTGGAGTTATTCTAATTAATGATTCTTTTTTACTGATAATACATATTACATTACATCTTGTAGAGCACATACGAAAAGCTTCAAACAATTTACTTTTCGGATCAGAAAATAACATAAACCTAAAATTACCTAACACAAGCCTCAGCTCTTTTGCTATAGTCATAAATAATTGACTCGCATCCAAATCACTATTACATTCGTTAAATTCTGCAATAAACAAATTCTTTTCTTTAAACTGAGTAACCTTATTAGATGACTGAATATTTTTACATCTTTCAAGTACACGATCAATTACACCACTATTGTTAAATATTATCAAATTATCCTTAGTTAGATTAGTTATTTCTATACCTTGATAAATTACTTTTGCTTCTGCTTTCCAAGGATCAGAAAACTTAAGTTTACCTCTTTTGCATTTTATATCAAATGATGCAACAGGTTGCTTTTTGTCTACCTCTTTGATCTCAACTGATGGTAGTTTAAGAGGAATAGGATTATTTTTTGCAGTTTGGATAGTTTCTTTTCGGTTTATTCTCAGTGATTTTTTGATAAGTTTATACGGTTTATTTACAAATTTTATAAAAAAACCAAGGAATGAACGCGTTATACGATTTAACTTCATCTTCAAATTCCAATAAACAGCATTTATGTAACTAATTTTAATACGTCTGGATGAGAAAGCTTTATTAACAGTAGGAAGCCTCAATATTTGCCAATAAAATTTACCAATCTTATCAGAAACTTCATCATACAAGACCTTATAATCAAAAGCGACACGAGAATCATTGGCATTCAAGCACATCCGCATTGCCTTTACCCATTCATTACTTCTAAACCCATTAACAACCTGAACCTTTTCTTCAAGTCCAGATCTCGAATTTTTTGGAACAGGTATTCTATTGCTAACAACAACTCGACAACCACAACGCAAAGCTTCATAGAGAACATATGAAAACGTCTCATATAAAGAAGGAATAACAATAATGCGACAATTAATAAGAAATTCAACAACTGTTTTATTCTCACAACTCAGTTGGTAGTTATCTCTTTTTCCAAGTTTTTTGAAAATACCAAAATTCCGCTCAATCGTAGCTAACAGTTTCCTCCCTTTTACGTCACTTAGTTTTCCAACAAAACCAAAATCACATTTTCTTTCCGAAAAGTTACAGTGAGCTTTTGAACCTTTACCCTCTAGGGGAGGCGCAATTGGATTTGGATATAAAATACAATCTTCAATTTCAATCAATTTTGAAGTATCAATCTGAGCCTGCTTACTCGGTGCTGATATATAATCTGCTTTACTAACAAATCTCAGTTCTGACATCAATTTTGCAATATCAAATGTCTTATGGACTTTCCGTTGTAATATACCTTCAAGACCATGCAAACGGACATGGATAACAATCCTTCTGCGCAGTTCCTCTCTAATAGTAATTTCACCAGATTTGGTGTCTGGAACTTCCACAACCACCCTAGCTGCTGAGTTCTCTACCGTCCTAGAAACTTCATCAAACGCGCGCTGGTAGAATTGTTCAACACTCTCACTGATGCCACGTTCCAGTAAAAACACCTGAAGAGTTTCCTTTTCAAAGTTGTTGTCCAAAAACTCATACAGCAGATGTGAATATGTGGTGACACCACACACATATCCAAGCGGATTCATAATGAAATAGAGAACACCAACATGTTTAGTGCCAGTGTTCCTCAGAACTTCATCACCTTTGAACATTTTGGCATTTGTAGTTTTGCTCGATATCATGACATCAGTTCAATCCTTAATTCATGAACCTTAACAATCAAATTTCCTGAAATTGCCAGAGGTAACTACGCCTATACCATCTAGAAATGCACTGGTTTTTAAGAGAATATACATTTTATGACCGTTTGCGGGTGGATATTTTAGGTATTCTACCCCCCCCCGTCATATTTCAACACCTTTAGAAACATTTCTACCCTCCCAAAAAACCAAAGCTCTATTAAGAGAATTCTGCTCCGTCCCGCCATGTTGACGACTTCTTATGTACACACAGGGGATCGGCGGCAGGGTCGTTTCTGCTATAATTCCGTGCAGTGCGGAACACCCCCGGAAGGCACTAGAGTGTCTCCCGGGGACATGTGTTTTCCCAGGATCGGCATCCTCAGACTTGAGAACAGGAGCAAACATGGCTGATAAGAAATACCGGGTCGCAGTGCTGCCCGGTGACGGCATCGGACCGGAAGTTATGAACGAGGCCCTGAAGGCACTGAATGCGGCCGCGGAGAAGTTCGCCTTCAGATTTGAATTCACCCGCCGGGAAGTGGGCGGAGCAGCCATTGATCTGTGCGGCACTCCCCTGCCGGAGGACACACTGAAGGCCTGTGAGCAGAGTGACGCCGTGCTGTTCGGCTCCGTGGGCGGTCCCAAGTGGGATCACCTGCCCCCCGCCCAGCGCCCGGAGCGGGGTGCCCTGCTCCCCCTCAGATCCCACTTCAAGCTTTTCTGCAACCTGCGCCCGGCCAGGATCCACCCGGGGCTCAACGCCCTGTCCCCCCTGCGGGAGGATATCTCCGGCCGGGGCTTTGACATGGTGGTGGTCCGGGAACTCACCGGCGGGATCTACTTTGGCGAGCCCAAGGGACGGGACGGCTCCGGGGACACGGAGCGGGCCTTTGACACGGAGATCTACCACCGCTACGAGATCGAGCGCATTGCCCGGAAGGCCTTTGAAGCCGCCATGCTCCGGAGAAAGAAGGTCACCTCCGTGGACAAGGCCAATGTGCTCCAGAGCTCCATCCTCTGGCGGGAAACCGTGGCCGGGGTGGCCTCCCAGTACCCCCAGGTGCAGCTGGAGAACATCTACATCGACAATGCCACCATGCAGCTGGTGCGGGATCCCTCCCAGTTTGACGTGCTCCTGTGCTCCAACATCTTCGGTGACATCCTCTCCGACGAGTGCGCCATGATCACCGGCTCCATGGGCATGCTGCCTTCGGCCAGCCTCAATGACGGCACCTTCGGCCTGTATGAGCCTGCCGGCGGCTCCGCCCCGGACATTGCCGGGAAGAACATCGCCAACCCTGCAGCCCAGATCCTGTCCGCCGCCCTGATGTTGCGCTACACCTTCCATGAGGAGGAAGCCGCCCGGTGCATAGAGAACGCCGTGGGCCGGGTGCTGGCGGAAGGCTACCGCACCCGGGATCTGGCCGGCGCCGCCGCCGGGGAGCTCAGCGCCCAGGGACGGCTCCTGGGCACCGCCGCTATGGGCGACCTGGTCGCCGCCTACATCAGGGAGGCCTGAGAACATGGGAAAGACGCTGTACCAGAAACTTTATGATGCCCATATCGCCCTGGAGGTTCCCGGGGAGCTGCCCATCCTCTACATTGACCGGCACCTGATGCACGAGGTGACCAGCCCCCAGGCCTTTGACGGTCTTAGGCAGAACGGCAGGAAGGTTCGCCGCCCGGATCGCACCTGGGCCACCATGGATCACAACGTGTCCACCAAATCCGCCTCGGTTGAGGCCTGCAGCCAGGTGGGCCGGATCCAGATGGAGACCCTGGAGCGCAACTGCCGTGAGTTTGGGGTGCCTCTGTTCGGTCTGGGCAGTCCCCACCAGGGAGTGATCCACGTGATGGGGCCGGAGATCGGCGCCACCATTCCCGGAGCCACCATGGTGTGCGGCGACTCCCACACCGCCACCCACGGGGCCTTCGGCGCCCTGGCTTTCGGCATCGGCACCTCAGAGGTTGAGCATGTGCTGGCCACCCAGACGGTGAAGCAGGCGCGGCTCAAAAACCTCAAGGTGGAGATCACCGGGAAACTCCAGAAGGGAGTGTCCCCCAAGGACGTGATCCTGGCGGTGGCAGCCAAACTGGGCACCGCCGGAGGCACCGGATGCGCCATGGAGTTCTGCGGTGAGGTGGTCCGGGACATGTCCATGGAAGGCCGCATGACACTGTGCAACATGGCCATTGAGGTGGGTGCCAAGGTGGGCCTGGTAGCCCCGGATGAGACCACCTTCGCCTATGTGAAGGGCCGGGAATACGCACCGAAGGGCAAGGACTGGGATGAGGCCCTGGCATGGTGGCGGACCCTCAGCTCCGATCCCGATGCCGTCTGGGACCGGACCGTCACCCTGGACGGCAGCGCCATTGAACCCCAGGTGACCTGGGGCACCAACCCCGGCCAGGGGGGATCCGTGAACCAGCCGGTGCCCGCACCGGAGGACTTTGCTGACGAGATCCTCCGTCAGTCCTGCGCCAAGGCCCTGCAGTACCAGGACATCCGGCCAGGAAGCAGCCTCAAGGATCTGGCGGTGGACGCGGTGTTCATCGGATCCTGCACCAACGGACGCATTGAGGACTTCAGGGCTGCCGCCCAAGTGCTTAAAGGACGGCATGTGGCCCCGGGGGTGAAGATCGCCCTGGCGGTCCCAGGATCCTGCCAAGTGAAGGAGCAGGCAGAGAAGGAAGGACTGGACCGGATCTTCACTGAAGCCGGTTTTGAATGGCGTTGCAGTGGGTGCTCCATGTGTCTGGCCATGAACGACGACAAACTGCCGCCACTGGCCCGGTGCGCATCCACCTCCAACCGTAACTTTGAGGGCAGGCAGGGGCGGGGATCCCGGACACACCTGGTGAGCCCCGCCATGGCGGCAGCCGCGGCGGTCATGGGACACTTCACCGATGTCAGGGAACTGCTTTAGGAGGACAGCATGCAGGAATTCAGACAGCACACAGGCATAGCCGCTCCACTGGATGCGGCCAATGTGGACACCGATCAGATCATCCCCAAGCAGTTCCTCAGCTCCGTGTCCAGGCTGGGGTTCGGCCGGCACCTGTTCAACGACTGGCGCTACACTGACGAAGCCGGGACACAGGAAAACCCGGACTTTATCCTGAACCGGGAGCCCTACAGGAAGGCCACCATCCTCCTGGCACGGGAGAACTTCGGTAACGGCTCCAGCCGGGAGCATGCCCCATGGGCCCTGGCGGACTTCGGTTTCAGGGCCATCATCGCCCCATCCTTCGCCGACATCTTCTACAACAACTCCCTGAACAACGGTCTGCTCCTGGTAAAACTCACCCCGGAGGAAGTGGATCAGCTGTTCGTCCTGGTGAAGGGCAATGTGGGACAGGAGATCACTGTCGATCTGGAGAAGATGGAAGTCAGATCAGGCGATCTGTGTTTCACCTTTGAACTGGACAGCTTCCGGCGGCACTGCATCATGAACGGGCTGGACGCCATCGGACTCACCCTGCAGCATGAAGATGCCATCAAAGCTTACGAGGAAAGGAAGTTCAGCTGGCTGTGACTAACTGCTCCGGTAGGGTGATCAGTGCCGGACGACCGGAGTTTAGGACACAGTGACGTGAAAGTGGCACCTGACTGCCGTGGAGCAGGTTCCGGAAGCATGGCACGGCACTGGTGTCCGGAAATGGTGACAGCGACCTGCCGGTGCTCATCCAGGAACGTTTTTTACCGGAAGATCAGGACAGATGTCCCGGACGGCCGTGACATAATGGACTAGATGAGATATGAGATCCGGACTGGCAAGAGATCCGGCAGCGGACAGCGGCCGGATCTCTTTTTTTGTGTGTACGGATAAAGGAGGCAGTGGGCAGTAAGCCGGCTGGGCGATGAGGGATCCGCCAGGACGGGTGTTCGGCTTGCGTGAGCACTATCACATCATCACAACCACAAAAGGCTGGCGGAGTTTTCCAAGGAGAAGTCTGCCGGGCTCATGTTTCACTATTGCTGAATGTTCTTTTCTGCCCGCACAGATCTGATACATGCCTGAACTGCTCTCTCAGCACCAATACATACCCTTCCTCACCGAGCACCTTCCCCATTCTGATCTGTCCGGTATCCTTTCCTGTCGTGATCCCTCACTGTTCTCCCTCCAGATCCACTCCGGCTTCATCTGGACACCAGCGCTGTTTGCAGATCCCTCCCGGGGAAATGATCTGTTTCCAGGCCTTGCATTTCAGGAGTCTGGTGAGGACGGACGGTCACCGGGGCAGTTCATGACGCACCCTTACCGACACTCACTCATGGTGATGGCAGCAACGCCCCTTTTCGTTGTGGGACTCATGGTCATGATCATGATGCCCGTGGAGATCCCCGTCATCATGATCATGGTGATTACAGCAGCAATGCTCCCCGCCAGCATCCTCATCACCGTCCTCATCATGGTGATGGCAGCATCCGGAATGGGCGTCATCATGATCGTGTCCGTCTTCGTGATCATGGTGGTGATCATGGTCATGATGATGGTGGTGTTCATCCCCATCATCATGATCGTGGTGATGACAGCAGCAGTGATGATGCCCGTCATCCACGTCCTCATCGTCATGATCATGGCGGTGACAGCAGCAGCTGTGCTCCTCGTCACCGCAGTGGCCATCCACATGGACATGTCCGTGCTCACGCTCGCTTTCAGTGGGATCTCGCACATCCACAATCTCAATGGCAAAGTGCAGATCCACGCCTGCCAGGGGATGGTTGCCGTCCACCACCACCTTGTCCCCATTCACTGCCTGGACAGTCACCGGGATCTGGCCTTCCTCAGTCTGGGCGATGAAGGTGTCCCCCACATGGATCTCGTTGCCGGCAAACATGGACACCGGCAGCTCACTCACCAGGGAGTCCCGGTATTCACCGTAGCCGTCAGCCGCACTGACATCAACCTTGAACCGGTCTCCTTTCTCATGGCCGGTGATGGCCCGCTCCAGCCCCGGCACCAGATATTCGGTGCCGTGCATGTAGGTCAGAAGTTCCTGCTCATCAGATTCGTCAAGGATCTCACCGTCATTTCCGGTGAGGGTGTATCTGATCGTTACCACACTGTATTGATCTATCTTCATTCTCAAAGCCTTTCGTATTTCCAGGCATCCCAGGGGCAGGATCATTTGGTGCAGCATCAGATGAGTTCTAAGTTCATCAGGATCTTCATGCAAGTGCCGCCAACTGCCAGCCCTCCGGCCGCAGCACCGGAAGCAAACCTATAACCTCAATATGATAGCCGCTGGAGATCCGTGTGTAAATGTGAGTCTCTGTTACAATTCATACCCGGTAGGGAGGCCCAAATAGGCCGTCACCACTCCGCTGACACGTGGTGGATAAAGCATCGGAAATGCACCTCCCGCCGCCCACCGTCCTCATGGCAGGAAGTGAAGAATGGCAAGGGTGGAATTGGACAGGAAGCGGAGCTCCGCCCTTGGGCAGGATCTATTTCAGTTGATGCGGCACTCAGAGAGAGTCTCATGTGTCTCTCCATCAGACTTGAGGTTTGGGTAATTGACCGCTTTGGCGGACTCAGTGATGTTCTGGTACTCACTGAGGAGTTCATGGCTTTTTTCATCATGAAGACGAGCCCTGTGTCATCTATTCCGGAACCATACTTCTTCACCCCAAACCCCTAATGGGAGGGGGATCGGCATCTACCTGCCTTCTCCCCTGTTCCAACTAGATTTTGCAAAGACCCGAAATTAGGAAATATAATCGTATAAACAGACTCATCATTCTTCTCACCATTCAAAAAGTTAACACTCGACCATCTCGTGATACAGATAAACGCCATTGACTACATGATCGGCTCCCGGGAACTTTTCACCGGGGCCAGTGCCATGATCTCACCTGGAGACAAGGTGGGACTGGTGGGCCGGAACGGCTGCGGAAAATCCACCCTGCTGTCCCTCCTGGTGGGACGTGTCTCCCCTGACAAGGGAGAGATCACTCTGCCCCCGGACTGGGTAACCGCCACAGTAGCCCAGGAAACCCCTGCCCTCCAGATCTCTGCCCTGGAGCATGTGATCCAGGGAGACCTGCGCTACCAGGAGATCTGCCATCTGCTGAAGGAGGCTGAAGAACGGAATGACGGCGCGGCCATCGGCCGCCTCCACGATGAGATGGACATTGCCGACGGCTACACCATCCGCTCCCGGGCCGCTGAGATCCTAGCAGGCCTGGGCTTTACAGAAGATGACAGTTCCCGTCCCGTCGCCGACTTCTCAGGCGGGTGGCGTATGCGGCTGAACCTGGCCCGAGCACTGATTGTTCGTTCTGATCTGCTGCTCCTGGACGAGCCTACTAATCATCTGGATCTGGACGCAGTGATCTTCCTGGAGAACTTCCTGCGCAACTACCGGGGCACCCTGGTACTCATCTCCCACGACCGGGATTTCCTGGATCGCACCGTTTCCCGGATCCTGCACATCGAAGATCGGAAGCTGAACGAATACACCGGCAACTATTCCCGCTTTGAAACCATGCGCCTGGCCAAAATGGAACTTCAGCAGGCCCAGCGGGAAAAGCAGCAGGCCGCCATAAGGCATATGAAAGCCTTTGTGGATCGGTTCCGCTACAAGGCCACCAAGGCACGTCAGGCCCAGAGCCGCCTGAAGGCCCTGGAGAAGATGGACACCATTGCCGCAGTCCACACCGACTCTCCTTTTACCTTCCGCTTCCGGGAACCAGACACCCTGCCAAATCCCCTGATCACCATGGATAATCTCACCCTGGGCTATGGGGATCACAAAGTCCTCACCCGGATCAGGCTGGATCTCACCGCCGGCTCCCGCATTGGACTGCTGGGCCACAACGGAGCTGGCAAATCAACATTGGTCAAGTGCCTGGCCGGGGAGCTGGAACCCCTGGACGGGACCATCCACCGCTCCGCCGGACTTAAAATTGGCTACTTTGCCCAGGAGCAACTGGAGCATCTCCGGCTGGAAGAAAGTGCCCTGAAGCACATGCAGCTGCTGTCCCCGGGAACCAGGGAGCAGGATCTGCGCACCTATCTCGGCTCCTTCGCCTTCAGCGGCAGCAAGGCCGACGACCGGGTTGCCACCTTCTCCGGCGGCGAGAAGGCCCGCCTGGCCCTTGCCCTTATCGTCTGGCAGAGACCCAACCTCCTGCTTCTGGACGAGCCCACCAACCATCTGGATCTGGGCATGCGTGATGCCCTGACCCTGGCCCTCCAGGACTACAGCGGCGCCCTGGTGGTGGTGTCCCATGACCGGCACCTGCTGAAATCCGTGACCGATGAATTTTACCTGGCCGATCAGGGCCGGGTGCGGGAATTCCCCGGCGATCTAGAGGACTACCAGCGCCTCCTGCTGGAGCAGCAGAAGGCAGAGCCGAAGAAGGCTCACTCCACACCACCCACATCTACCGCCCAGAAGGGACAGGGAGACACACAAGCAGGTCCACTCCCTGTCACCAGGCCACTTACCCGCAATGAACAGCGCCAGCGCCACTCCCAGTTTCTGAGCGCCACCCGGGAACTCAGGAAGGAGATTGACAGGATCACCACCGCCCTCAGCTCCCTGGAGCAGCAGGAGCAGGAGATTGACACAGCCCTTGCGGACAGCGGGATCTATGATGAGGACAACCGGGAACGCCTCAGTTCCCTCCTGCAGAAGCGAGGGGAAATAACCCGGGAAAAGGAACAGGCCGAAGAGAGGTGGCTGGAGCTCAGCGAGGAGCTGGAGCAGCGCCGCCTTGAACTTGACACCCCAGCTGAGGAGAAATAGCCATGCTCAGTTACCGCCATTCATTCCACGCCGGCAATCATGCCGATGTGCTCAAGCACGCCGCTCTGTGCCTGGTGCTGGAGTACCTGAAAAAGAAGGATCGGCCCTTTGTCTACATTGACACCCATGCCGGCCGGGGGATTTATGATCTCACCTCCCGGGAGGCAGAGAAGACCGGGGAGTTCCATGAAGGCATCGAGAAGCTCCTCACCTCCGGTGTCCGCTGCCCGGCTCTGGAGCCCTATCTTGGCTGCCTTGAAGCTTTGAACCCGGCAGAGCCGGCAAAGCGGGGGCAGGATCCATCTGAGGGTGAGACTGTCAGGATCTTACGGCGCTATCCCGGCTCCCCGGCCCTGGCCAGACTCCTCCTCCGCCCGGATGACCGCATGATCTTCATGGAGCTGCACAGCAATGAGTTTCCGGAGCTCCGGAAGGCCATGGAAGGGGGAAAGGATCACCGGATCACCTTTCACCACCGGGATGGCTTTGAGGGGCTCAATGCTGTGGTGCCTCCGGCGATCCGCCGGGGTGCCGTCCTCATCGATCCCTCCTATGAGACCACCGGTGATTACCAGAAGGCATTGGATGCGGCGGGTGCCGTCCTCAGAAAGTGGGCCGGTGCCACCGTCATGGTATGGTACCCCCACCTCTCCGGGGAGAAGGATCATACCGTCTTTATGTTGGAAAAGGCCCGGAAGCTGAACAGTCCCGAAAAGCTGGTAGCCAGCCTCTGGATCCAGGCGCCCCAGGATCCCGGGGATGGCATGTACGGATCCTCATTGCTGATCTGCAACCCCACCTATGGCATGAAAGAAACCCTGGAGGAGGCCCTAGCAGCCGTGGTGCCTGTCCTCGCCCGGACAGACGGGGCCAGGTATATGGTGCGGCGCCTGGAGGACTGACCGGGAAGCCTCTTTGCTTTGCTTGACTTGGCTGCATTAGGCTGGGCTCATCCGCGGCATCATGGGCACCGCAATTCGGGAGCCCCTGTGATAACTGAGCTCCCCACATCGCAGGTGCCGTCCGGAAATGACCTGTTCCCGTCCTCAGGAGACAGGCTCAGTCGACATGCCTTTACCCGAAGAGATCACTGTGCGGAGCGGGCTGGTCAACCGCCACCTTCTGCACCCCACTGCCCGGGGCCTGCGCACCTTTCAGTGCCAGCCAGACAAGAAAACGAACTCTTCCATGTTCCGGCAGGACGGCCAGGTCCCGGCTCCAGCGCCCCCATCTCATCCATGGGCCAGCCCCCACTAATGAACAGCACCTCTCACGCTCTCACAGCACTCTCATTCTCACCCACACCGCCGCGCCCGCATACCGTTTCACCCGGAAGAACTCTCACCGGCCGGGATCCTGTCACCGCGGAGCAAATATCTGCATATTGCCAGGGTGCCTCTGAAAGCACACCTCGTCCGAAAGCCACCACTGCAATGCTGACCATAAAAAAGCCCCCGTCACCGGAGGCCTTTGAAATCAGTCAGCATCGCTGAGCATCACTCGAAGATATACTGCCAGGACTCAACCCGCGGACAGTACTTAGGTCCGGACAGCATCTCAACGCCATCACCATTGGTCTGAGTGGCCACATGAACCTTGGTGCAGCTCAGCTCAGTGCCGGTGCGCTTCCTGATCTTGCAGTCAGTTCCAGTGCAGGAATCACCGCTACCGCCGCCCTCGCCGGAACTACCGGTACCGCCCTCAGAAGAAGGTCTGGAGTAGGCAGTTGTGGCCCTGGACATGATGGTCTTGGAATACAGCTGGGACTCCTCAGGGCTCTTGCTGAAAGATCCCGAAAGCACGTTCAGATCATACATGTGACCAGTGCCGCCGCCTGCGCAGGGGTTGTCCGTGGGCACCATCGTAGTCACATAGACCCGGTGATCCTGAACCGTGGAGTTTACAATCACCCGCTCACCCGGCTGCTTGGCCATGTCAATCACCCAGCCAGCATAAAGATCAGAGTCATACTCCATCACTTTGCCAGAATTGTCCTTGGGCTGGATGATCGACCGGAAGTTCTGAAACTTCGGCGAGTCAGTAACGAGAGTACCCATGGACATCTTGTACAGAGGAAGTTTGGTCGCCGTCCTGAGACAGGTGAGGTTGGGCGACGAACTGTCTCCTCTGCAGGAAGGCGTGATCACACTGCTCTCACTGACGTAGTTTGAATCCTCAAGGGCATAGATACTCTGCATGGAATCATCAACCACATCATCTGAGGTCAGATACTTGCCGGTTCCCACTATCAGCACAGGCTTGTTGGCCTTGTTGCCGGCAATGGAGGGCTTGGTGGTGATCGCCTGCACCTGATACTTGTCAGTGGATCCCTCCTGGTAGGAGTACACCGTGGTGTAAATCCTGCTCATAGACCAGTCACTCACATCCTTCCCGACCAGGCGGACCCGGTACAAATTGCCATAAAGATCTGTGGTGTACAGGTAGTCAGGACTCAGATCATGGTTGGGATCAAAGCCTGCCGCAGTTACGTTCATACCGTTGGAGTAGCAGGCCCCTGCATCATTCTTGAACCTGGTGTAGAGTTCAGGATGATCATTGTCCCGGTTGCAGTCAGCCTTGCCCCAGTAGGGATCAGACAGCACCTTCTTAATCGATCCTGATAGGGCATTCACCACCACCAGGGAAGAAGATCCGTCGGCGTCATAACTGGTTTCAGCCGCGTTCTCCGGATTGTAGGTGTCAGCAGCAGAGGAATTGTAACCGTTGCCGAAAGCTGCCAGAAGCACCCACCGGTCAGCATCTACAATATGGAACGGGAACACGGTGATGGGAGCGTTGAAGGTTCCCAGGCCGTTGTAGGCTCTGATCACCCCGTCCTCGTCCTCCTCGGTCTTGGAGAGTTCCCACAGCATGGTCACCGACTTCTCACTGTTGCCCAGATCCGTCAGATCCAATGCGAAGGCACCCGGAAAGGCCAGACCCCTAGAGCCGTAGGCAATATATCTCTGCTCACTTCCCACCTGGGCACTGTAGACATTGAACTCGCCATCCAGAATATAGCGGGTGATGTCGCCTCTGAGGGCAGCCTTGGGCATGTCATACTGCCCCACATAGGGCACGACTGCCAGGATCTCCTCGCCGGTGTCCTCCTTGAGAATATGGATCATGCCGTCATTGGCCGCGAAGATCACATACCTGCCGTAGGAATTGGTGACCACCTGGGGAGTGGAATTGATCACTGTGCCCAGGATCTTGCCGTTGCGCTTGTGAAAGCCCAGAACAGCCTTGGTGTCACCGCAGGTCAGTGCGGGAGTCAGCGTGTCCTCCTCTTCCTCGGAAAGTTCATAGGTGGCGTCACCCCGGACATAACTTACATAGCGTTCAACAAACTCACCCATCTGATCTGAGCAGGATGATGGAATGTTGAAGGCGTTCAAAATGCCCTGGTAGAGACGTGGGAAGTTGCCGGAAAGAATGGCCTCCGCAGTGAAGGGAACCAGTTGTCCGGAAGAGTTTGCCAGGTAAATTTTCCGGTCAGTGGGCGACATGCTGGAAATATTGTCACTGGCAGACCAGACTTGCGAGGCAACGGAGATCTTAGCATCCTCATCATCATCGTCAAATCCGGCCAAGGTAACCTTTTTCACCTCACCGGTCCAGTACTCCGTGTCAAAGGAAGCCATAACAGTCTCAGCGGAATCCGAAGACACCTCGGCGCTGGGGAAGGTCAGAGCCGTAGAAGAGCGGTTGCCGGCAGCGAGGGTGGCCTTCATGGCGGCAGTGATATTGTCCGCCAGAGTGGCCGCATTGGTCACATAATAGTAGTTGCTCAGTGACGTGTTCCGGTAGCCATACTTGGCTGTGAGCTCCAGAGGGGAGGGCAGGAAGGCGCCCTCAGTGCCGGTCACCATGAACTTGCGTTTCACTTTGGAGGAGCAGTACATGGGGACGCCGCCGCCGTAAGCTCCAACCCGGGGCAGCATGGACCAGACAAACTGCCCCCAATTGGTGATAGGCTTGTTGATGATCATGGGGGCAATACCCTGATCATGGAAAAACCAGACATTGTCCTCAAAGCAGTGGCGGGCATCGCCGTTGCTCTTGCCGGTGTTATTGGTCCAGTGAGAACTGCCTGCACTAGAGTCAATCATCACCGTCTGAGAGATATTGTCACTGAAATCTGCACCATTAGGCCTCCAAAGACGCTCATTCAGGTCAATGACGCCCTTGGTGTTGTTGGCCTCGTAGAAGGGATCCGACTGGATAGCAATGATGGACTGGCTGTTGCCGCTGCTGCTGGCCTTGGTGATGTCATAAAAGACTGTCCGGCCGGCGTCAGTCTTCCAGCTTTGGGTTGCGTGGTCAAAGTAGTTGACGCCCTGGGTGCCGATGATCACATAGCCCAGGATCATGGGTGCGTAGCCATCGGAGTAGTAACCGTTGATCTCAACATCAAGAACATTGGGATCATCCGGATCCCGGGTGATCTTGTAGGAGGCAGCTACGTCCATGTCAAAGTCGGATCCGCCGTCATTGTCCTCATAGGTCACACGGAACTCCACACCGGCCAGGTTCCCCTCATCGTCATACTGTGAATCCACAAAGAAGACATCGCCGATACCACAACTGGTGGTGTAGGTGGTGCCGTAATCCACATACATGGCCCGCTGATTGCTCTGTCCGGGATAATAGTATTTAACTCCATTCAGCTGCGGAGTTTTGCAGGTGGGAATAAACAGCACGCTCTTGCCATTGGCAGCCTTAATGGTGAACTGGGGCAGGAAGGAGGCCATGGCCACCACCACATTCTGCAGGGAGGAATACTCGGCCGTGGCCTTGTCCCCGGTGAGACCTACCGGCGACAGGCGGTTGGCATAATAGGCCGCAGCCACAGCAGGACCATTCAGGGATCCGGACATCTGGGGCTCCAGCACAGACACACCCCGGACATTTTTCAGGGCGGCCAAGTCCTCAATCTTCTTGAGGGTGGGCAGTGTCTGGTAGTCCTTTATTGCCGAAGCAGCATCAGAGGTGGTGTTCTCACCGAACACATAGGAATGGCCGGAGAAATGCTCCGATGCGTCAATGATTGCCAGACCCTGATCAATGGCAGCGGTGTCACCGCCCTTCCAGTCCATGGAAATATTCTCATCAAGGAGGATCAGGTTAATCGGCTTCTGGCACTCGTAGATACTGTCCCGGGTGAATGGCGATCTGGCGGACTTAAGACCCGGAATGGTGACATCACCATTGCGCATGTTCTTGACATCGTCAATAGGGGCGTTGGCAGACCAGCTGGTGCGGGACTTGATGGTCTCATTGCCGGTGCCGTTCTGTCCCACGGAGTTGCTGAGATGATTCTCAAAGTAGTCATGGCTCAGGGTGATGAGCTGTGACAAGGGATTGCCCCAGTCAACACAGCCACGCTCGTACACTCGCAACTTATGTGTACTGTCAATCGTACAGTTGTTTGACCAGTTGCCCGAGGTGTTGCCGGAGTTCAGTGAGGCATTCTCCTTCTGAAGCGCCAGGGTGTTGATAACCGAAAGAACCGAACGGTCGGTGCCGTCCGTCTCCTTGAAGTCACCGGTCTTCTCATCAATCATGTCATAAAGACTGAGAACCGGGGCTCTCAGGACACCAAAACTGTAACCGTCAGTGGTCCGGTTCCAGCCTGAGGTGATAAGACCGAAATAAGCGTCAACACTGGGAGTGTCAGAGAACTGCTGCAGAAGACCCACGGTATTGTATTTATCAGTGTACTTCTTGCATCGAGATGAGAGGTTGTCGACCCCCACATTGGACGGATTACAGGATTCAACGGCCACATTGTAGGTGTTCGCTACAAACTCCGTGGTAACAGCTCCGCCGGGAGCCGTGTACTTGGTCTTGCAGGTGGAACCAGAGCAGCCTTCCTCAGACACACCGCCACCGATGCCGGACTCACGGGCCAGCCAGTTCCAGACAAAGATCCGGTTATCTATATAGTTCTGCCTGGCATTAGCTTGGTTCTCGGTGAAACTTGCCACCATGGTGTAGGAGCCCAAAGTGTGGGTTATCTTGTAGCCTTTATAGGTGGAGGACTTGCCGTTAGTGCAGTTGCCGTCACCGTCAGTCCGGGAGCAGGTGAAGGGAATGACATGCATACGGCGCTGCACATTGCCCAGCATCAGACCCTGGTTGGAAGCGTAAGTGGTCCACTTATCGATGGTGCAGTTACCGTGACCAAGAGGACAGTACTGTCCGCCGTTAGCATTGTAGTCCGCAGGGTTGAAGGCCTTGGCCCACACATGGGTGTCATGGGGGATCCACTGGCGGATGATATAGGGATAACCATCCTTCCGGGCTGTCTTGCTCTTGGCGGTGCCTGACTGCACGGCCCGCTGGCCACCGATGAGGATCCGCTTCACCAGATCCATACGGCTGGTGGTGACATAGTTCAGGAAGTTGCCACTCCACTGGTTGCTACAGGTGTAAACCACCGACTCCTTCCCATGGTAGTTCACCTGCTGGGAACTTGCCAGTCCCTCAATCTTGAAGGTGTTGTTGGTGTAACTGTAGCAGTAGTTGCTTTCAAAAAGACCGTCGTAAACCACCGCCGGATTGAAGATGAAGTCAATCTTGCCGTCGCCGTCCAGATCGGTCATATCATTGTAAGCTTCATAGTACATGCCATGGTCACGGCCCATCAGGATCATCACCAGAGGAGGGAGTATTGCACTGCCCACATACAGGGGATATTTGGCAATGGACCAGGAAGCCACATCAGCCGTGGCGGCCTCAGCAGATCCGGATGACAGCCCCAGTGCCGAGAGGCACAGCAGGGAGAACAGGGATTTTCTGATTTTCATTTCTAACACCACCTTACCAACATGTACCTTGGACACCGCTGCCGGTCAGGGTTCCGCCGCCCTTGGAACCGTTGCGGTTCAAAAACAACACTGCGCAGTCCTTGTCACTGGAGGCCTGGCTGTCCTGGGCCGTGGCCTTGATCTGATAGCCATTCAGCCCGTTGGTGCTGTTGGCCAGCTCAAAAGAGAACACATACTGATCGATCACCTGGCTGGTGAACAGACTGCTCGCCTCATTGTAATTGTGATTCAGGGCGTAGGACTCCTCCACCTTCTGCTGCAGCTCCATCATGGTCTCCTGGGCGGATGTCCGCCGGGCATGGACCACATAGGAGCGGTAGCTCACCGCCGCCACAGAACTCAAGATGGAGATGATCACAAT
>FLNX01003416.1_pt1 | contig 28088 bp, 21 predicted proteins | sample 1140341 | NCBI WGS metagenome assembly FLNX01 (sample SAMEA3878208, study PRJEB12797) | bioreactor metagenome | biome: Moose rumen | place: Sweden | collected 2011-10 | reverse complement strand
AATCTGACATTTGCAGGATGGTATGAGGACGAGGACTTTACACCTGCAAAGAAAGTAACGGCAATCCCTGCAACTGCCACTGGTGACAAGACATTCTATGCAAAGTGGACTGCAACGGTAACAATTCTTGAATACAAGGCTACAACTGCCGTACCGAATCCTCCTGCAATAGGCACTGCACAGACTGTTGTTTACGGCAAGAAGGCTACAAGACCTAGCCCTAACCCTACAACGTCTAGAGCTTCAGAGGGGTATTCTGACTTCTTGGGCTGGCAGACAGACGGTACTACTGACCCTGTAGACTTTGATTTTAGTACCGATGTAATTACGAAGAATACGGTTATCTTTGGCAAGTGGAAATCAGATTTTGACTTTGTAGGAACAACTAGCGAGTTCCTTGCACAGAGTTTTGACACTTCAAGGACAACTCCTTATAAGGTAAAGATTACATCCGCCTCGAATTCTGATATCAGTACCATTGCAGAAGCAATAGGTTTGTCATCGTCTTCATATTATAAAGCTGTAAAGATAGACCTTGACCTGTCAGAATGTGGTGCAACAGTAATTCCTAATAGTGCATTCGGTGCCCTAGCTACAGATTTTTCTGCAAGACTTGATGTTTGCGCAAATCTTACAGGAATAAAACTTCCTAATACGTTGTTGAAAATTGAAGCCGGTGTATTTAACGGTACTTATGGTATTACAGAACTTGAAATTCCTGCAGGAACTACGGAAATTTTCTCTCTGCCTATTAGCAATATTACAAGTTTAAATATTCCTTCTAGTGTTAAGAAATTTGGTACGGGAGTTCTTATGGGGCTAAATCTCACTGAATTTAATGTTGAAGGCGTGAATAGTTGGAGACGAATTGATGGTGGTTTTACATCTACTAACGGAACCCTTATACAGTCTAATTTTGTACTTACCAAAGAGGCTTGCTCTGGTTCAGATTTAATGTGGGATATTCTAGAACGTGATTAAAAGCCTCTAAAAGAAAAACGGCTTTAACAGTAGGATTCGCATATTACATGCAATCTCTACAGTTGAAGCCATCTAAAAAGCAAAGCCCCATAAGGAAAAAAAACTCCAATCTTTTCCTTTGGGGCTCTGCGTTCTATCTTAAAATGTTTTATTGTCACTTACGGCTGTTCCTGTTCTGTAGTAGTATTAGATGTCGGCATATTTGCCGTCTCCATTTCACGAGCCAGTTCCTTAATTTTTTCAAGTGGTAACTCAACAGCCTGTGCAATCTGTTCATGAGTAAGTATGTTCATTGCAAGCAGGTTTCTGGCATTTGAAATTTTATTTGCATTCATGCCTTCTTTTCTGCCTTCAATTATCTTATCTTGGTCGTGTATGCTCATGTAAAAATACAAGCCCTTATTTGCTTCTACGGTCTTCTGCTGTTCTACCATGTTCTCAATCTCCCTCGTCAAGTCTGACTCTGGTTTTCCTGTCTGCACGAATTTTAGAAATTCCTGCACCTCTTCATTCTTTTCGTTTTCGTAAGCCGTACAGTTAAAGACCTTCAAGACAGAGCTGTCTTTCAGGTCTACGTTCTTATCCTCATTGCACCTGTATTCGAAGGTGTAGCACGGTTCGTCCCTATCGAACGGGTCGAACCTGCACAAGAATATTATAACGCTCTTCTTCAGCTTTGAGTAGTCCTGACCTTTCAAAAGCTGGTCAATGTCCATCATTCCGCGGTAATAGCGTGAACGCTTTCCAATGTCGCTTTCGTTTTTGTTCTGCAGTTCAACATCGTAGATTGTATTTTCACCCTGCACGTAAACGTCAAGGCGAATGCCGTGTGAAGAGTAGAACGGCTCAAAGGCTTTCTGTGGCTCAGGAAAGCTGATTTCCTTTATTTTAATGCCCATGAGGCATTCCAACACTTTGCGGCACAGTTCCTTGTCCCGCATGACAAGACCGAACATGAAATCATCATAGAATTCAAGCTCTTCAAATGGTTTAATTTTTCTCATTATTACTCCTTACATAAGTAATTACCCGAGATATGTCATTTTTGTATGGATTTGCAGGAAAAAAAGTGATATTAGTCTAAAACACTGACATTCTTGCAACCGAAAACTTTTTTATTCCAAACGGTTTTTAATCTAAAAATATTGTTATAAAGTGCAATTCATTCTATAATAGTCTGATATAGGAGTATTGAAAATGAAAAAGATTTTTGCTTGTGTTTTGGCTGTGGCAGCAGCATTTGCACTTGTTTCTTGCAGTAAGAAAGAAGCTGTCCCTGTCCCTTCTGGAGCTTCTTCTGACAGTGCTTCTGCTGGCAAGGCAGCTACACTTCGCGTTGCAATGGTAACAGACTACGGTGACATTACAGACCAGTCTTTTAACCAGACAACGTATGCAGCTTGCAAGGAATTTGCTGCAGAAAACAATCTTGACTTTAAGTATTACAAGCCATCAGGAGACTCGACGGAAGCCCGTGTCTCTTCTATCAATGCAGCCATTCAGGATGATTACAACGTATTGGTTCTGCCAGGCTTTGCATTTGCAGAAGCACTGGTAAAGACTGTTGATGACAATCCTGAAATTACATTTATTGCTCTGGATGTAAGCGAATTTGACGTAACATCTTCTGCCGAAGCTATGGGCAAAAGCAATTGGAAGCTTCCTTCAAATGCATTCTGTGCAGTATATGCAGAGGAAATTCCTGGCTTCTTTGCTGGCTATGCAGCCGTAAAAGAAGGCTATAAGCACCTTGGATTCCTTGGCGGAATGTCTGTTCCTGCCGTTATCCGTTACGGCTATGGATTTGTTCAGGGGGCAGAAAAGGCTGCGTCTGACATGGGCATCGCAAAGGATGTTACTATTGAATATGTATATGGCGGACAGTTCTACGGCGACCAGACAATTACTGCGGCAATGGATACATGGTATCAGCAGCGTGGCGTTGAAGTCGTATTTGCTTGTGGTGGTGGAATTTGGACTTCTGCATGTGAAGCAGCAGCAAAGACGAAGGGCAAGGTAATTGGTGTTGACGTTGATCAGACAGAACTCATCAATGCGTATGGTGCCGGAATGTGCGTAACATCTGCCATGAAGGGCTTGGGAGCAACTGTAAAGGCTGTTCTTAAGAGCATCATGGACGGTTCCTGGTCTAAGTATTCCGGCAAAATTTCATCGCTGGGCCTTGTGTCTGCAACAGACTTGGATGCTAACTTTGTTCAGCTTCCAACAGATACATGGGTAATGAAGAATTTTTCTGTAGACGATTACAAAGCTCTTGTTGCTGACGTATACAACGGAAAAGTTTCTGTTTCTAACAGCACGGATTCAGAGCCAGCCCATACTCTTACTCTGAACGTTTATCCAAACATTAAATAAAAGGTACATGTTCAGGTTCCATGCATCGTGCCTGTGGCACATGGCATGGAATAGAGCTGTTCGGAAACCTTAGTTTTCCGAACAGCAACCTTTGAGGAAACAGGAGGTAAACCGATCAGGTCTAATCCTCCATTTACAGGATGCTTGCAATGAATGAACCGTATATTATAGAAATGCTTCATATTACAAAGAAGTTTCCCGGAATCATAGCGAATGATGATATAACGCTACAGTTGAAAAAGGGGGAAATTCATGCCCTTCTTGGAGAAAACGGAGCAGGAAAGTCAACACTCATGAGCGTTCTATTTGGTCTGTACCAAGCCGAAGAGGGTGAAATAAAAAAAGACGGAAAAACCGTAAAGATTCAAAATCCGAATGATGCAACTGCGCTGGGCATTGGCATGGTGCATCAGCATTTCAAATTGGTAGAGTGTTTTACAGTCCTTGATAATATTATTTTGGGGACAGAGCCTGTAAAGAATGGATTTGTAGACAGAAAGACTGCCCGGACAAAGATTCTTGATTTGAGCGAGCGCTACGGACTTTCTGTTGATCCTGATGCAAAAATAGAAGACATTTCCGTTGGCATGCAGCAGCGTGTAGAGATTCTGAAGATGCTTTACCGCGAAAATGAAATCCTTATTTTTGATGAACCAACGGCAGTGCTTACGCCTCAGGAAATTACTGAACTGATGAAGATTATGAAGAATCTGGTTGCAGAAGGCAAGTCGATTCTTTTCATTACGCATAAATTGAACGAAATCATGGCTGTTGCCGACAGGTGCAGCGTGTTGTGCAAGGGAAAATACATTGGAACCGTTGACATTTCCGCTACGTCAAAAGAAGAACTGAGCCGGATGATGGTAGGCCGCGATGTCAATTTTTCTGTTGACAAGGCTGATGCAAAGCCGGGCAAGCTCATTCTGAAGGTTGAGCACATGAACGTTGCAAGCAAGATTCACAAAAATCTTGCGGTAAAAGATGTCAGCCTTGAAGTCCATGCGGGGGAAATAGTAAGCATTGCCGGTATTGACGGCAACGGACAGGATGAGTTCATCTATGGGCTTACGGGGCTTGAAAAGCTTGCAGAATCTGAGCATACGCATATTCTGCTGGACGGTACGGACATTACAAAGAAATCAATCAGGGAGCGCAGCAAGGCTGGCATGAGCCACATTCCTGCTGACCGCCATAAATATGGACTAGTGTTGGATTATACGCTTGAACAGAATATGGTGCTGCAACGGTACTGGTCCGGCGAGTTTCAGAAATATGACTTTATAAAAAATAAAGAAGTGAGTGCATTTTCAAAGGAACTTATAGAAAAGTTTGATGTGCGCAGCGGTCAGGGGAACAAGACTGTTGTCCGCGCCATGTCTGGAGGTAATCAGCAAAAAGCTATAATTGCCCGCGAACTGGACAAAGAGCACAAGCTTTTGATTGCCGTGCAGCCGACACGGGGGCTTGATGTTGGTGCCATTGAATATATCCACAGACAGATTGTTGCAGACCGCGATAATGGGGCTGCTGTCCTGCTTGTGTCGTATGAACTGGACGAAGTTATGAATTTGAGTGACAGGATTCTTGTTATGTATGAAGGTGAAATAGTGGGAGAGTTGAGTCCTAAAAAGACTTCTCCTGAAGAATTAGGGCTTTACATGGCAGGTGCAAAGCGAAATGTTGGAGGTGCAGCATCATGAATAAAAAGCAGATTGTGTCTTCGGGGTGCGTGCAGTCTATCGTATCATCTGTAGCCTGTGCACTCATCGGAATTCTTGTTGGATTTGTCATTTTGCTTGCCATCAATGCCGAACATGCACCAAAAGCTATGTCTACCATCCTAAAGAATTTCATGTACTTTAAGAAGCATCCCCAGCAGCTGTATTATTTTGGCAGTACTCTGGTAAAGTCAGTTCCGTTGATTTTGTGTGCACTGTCGGTTTTGTTTGCCTATAAAGCTGGTTTGTTCAATATTGGTGTCGGCGGTCAGTACTGCCTTGCAATCGGTATTTCATTGTGGTGTGCATTGCACTGGCATTTGCCGTGGCTTTCCTGTGTCTTGATTGCAACGCTTGCTGCTGCTGCATGGGGAGCTGTTTCCGGTGCTTTAAAGGCTTTTTTTAACATTAACGAAGTCATTGCCTGCATCATGATGAACTGGATAAGCCTGTATCTGGTGAATGTCCTTATGCACAACGAAAGCGTCATGAACCTGACGCTTTCTGAAACGTATTCAGTGCGCAAGCTTTCTGCAGCATCGCTTATTCCTTCCTGCGGATTGGGAAAGTTTTTTCATAACAATGAATATGTCACGATTGCCATCCCACTGACAGTCATCATTGCCATTGTCATTCTCGTTATCCTTTCAAAGACTACATTTGGCTATGAACTGAGGGCAACAGGTTTAAATAAAAATGTTGCAAAATATGCCGGCATGAAGGACAAGGCTAACATCATTTTGACAATGGCCATTGCAGGTGCTCTTGCGGGGCTTGCAGCATCGTTGTATTATCTGACGGACATCCAGGCATGGAAAACGAGTTCTTCTGTGCCTGGCATGGGATTCAACGGTATTGCCGTGGCATTCTTGGGTGGCTTGCATCCAATCGGAGTCATTTTTGCAGGATACTTCATTCAGCATATTACGCTTGGAGGAAGCTATATTGACATGCGCTATTACAATCCTCAGATTGCAGATTTGATTTCTTCCATAATCATCTATACATGTGCATTTGTTCTGTTCTTTAAGAATACGCTTTTGGCTCTGTTTTCAAAGATTTCCTTGAAAAAACAGGAGGATAAGTAGCATGCTTTTAATTCAGTATACATTAATTTATGCATCTGTTCTTATTTTTGTTGCGCTTGGCGGTATGTTTTCCGAGCGAAGTGGTGTCATCAACCTTGGTCTGGAAGGCGTTATGGTTATGGGAGCCCTTGGCGGTGCATTCACTCTGTTTCTGCTGCCAGCACAGACACACCCCTTGTTCATGATTCTGCTCGTCCTGGTGGTAAGTGCTGCTGTCGGCATTCTGTATTCGCTGCTGCTTGCTGTTGCAGCCGTAAACTTTAAGGCCGACCAGACGCTTGTCGGCACGGCTATGAACATGCTTGCTACTGCTGCTGCCACTGTCATTGTAAAGTCATTCAATAACGGACGTTCCGGCGGAGATAATGTGTCGGCTATTCTTGATTACATTGAAAACCGAAAGGTGTTCATTATCCATACGGCAAAGATTGACTTTAACTGGTATATGATTATTACGGTGCTCCTGCTTGTCTGTGCCTATGTCATATTGTATAAAACTCGCTTTGGATTGCGCTTGATGGCTTGTGGAGAACATCCCCAGGCAGCCGATAGTGTCGGCATTAACGTATACCGCATGCGTTATGCTGGTGTAATGATTTCTGGGGCCTGTGGCGGCATCGGCGGTATCATTTACATTACGGCTGCAAATTCCCAGTGGGATTTCATTTATGGTGTTGCAGGTGCAGGATTTCTTGCTCTTGCCGTTATGATTTTTGGTCAGTGGAAGCCTGTTCGCATTGCACTGGCGGCCCTTCTGTTCGGTTTTTTCCGCGCCATTGCCGATGCCTACATGGGGTTCGACTTTCTGGTACACCTTGTGTCCGGTGAATTTTACAAGATGCTTCCGTATATTATTTCTCTTGTCGTTCTTGCTTTTACATCAAAGAAGTCTCGTGCTCCCAAGGCGGAAGGCATTCCGTATGACAAGGGGTCTCGGTAGGGACATTTTGTTTTGCGATTCAAACAAAAGACATTCAGGACTTGTTCCTGCACTGTTTTTTGTAATAGCCCGATATGCCTATGATTTTTGTATGATGTCAATGATGTTCTGCTGTATAGGCTGTGTTTGCAACAAGATGTCCCGTGCTTTTGTTGCATCACCTGAACGCAGCAAAGCAACGATTTGCGTATATGCAGTGTAAAGCGGTGTGAGTGACAAATTGGCGGTGATGCCCTTGATGGTGTGGGCGTTTGCTGTTGCTTGCTCTGTATTACCTTCATCAATAAAAGCCAATACTTCCAGCGGTTTGAGTGAATCTGGAAATTTGCGCATCATCTTTTCCAAAATGGCTTGGTTTCCCATAAAGCGGTCAATGGCTTCTTTCATGTTGCAGCCTTGAGCTTCGAGTTCTTGTATCATCGTACTCATATATGAAAGTATATAAGAAAGTTTAGGCTAAATCAAGCAATGATTGCTTGCAACGAGTTTCGTACATCCTGAATGTTTGTAAAATGGATGCCGCGAATGCCGGCTTTTTCAGCTCCTTCTATGTTTTCTTGTACGTCGTCAATGAATACGCATTCCTGTGGCACGAGGGAATACTGCTTGAGCAGAAGTTCGTAGATGCCAGCATCGGGCTTTATGAGCTTTACATAACCAGAGACAATTTTTCCGTCAATGTATGGCATGAATGTAAAGCTGCTTTTGCTGTGCATTTCAAATAAGCGTACAGGATAATTTGAAAGCAGGAATATATGATAGCCTTTTTGCTTGCATGATTGCAGCCATGATGCAGAATAGTCAAAACTTTTTACAAGTAGGGGAGCCCCTTCTGCAAAAAATCGTTGCACATCATCTTTGTATTTGCCGGTCGTCGTCTGTTTCATCATCTCGATGACGGTGTCTTCTGGAATGACACCCCTGTCGAGTTCCTTCCACAGGTGGCTTTGCACCGTTGCTTCTGCGACTGCTTTCACCGTATCTTCATCCATTCCCAGCTCTTTCATGACTTCGAGGGGTCTAAACTGGACGAGTACGTTTCCTATGTCAAAGATGATGTTTTTTATCATTGTTAGTATTTCCTGATGGCTTCGGTTATGAGTCTTACAGAACCGTCAATGCCGAGTTTGGATGTATCTATGCACAAATCGTAATTGTCGGCTTTGCCCCATTTTCCAGGTGCAGTAAAGTTGTAGTATTCCGCACGCTTTTTGTCGGTCGTCTTGATGATTTTTTCTGCCTGTGCGGGAGTAACGCTGTCTCGCGTGCAGATGTTTTTGATTCTGCCTTCAAAGGGCATCGTGATAAAAATTTTGATGACAGGATACTTTCCCTTTAAAATCTGATCTGCCCGTCGTCCAACGATGACGCAGGATCCGTTTGCTGCAACTTTTTCGATGACTGCACTTTGTGCTTCATCGGCAACTTTCTGAATGGATGAAAGTTCGTTTGATGCCGGCTGTTCATCGGCAAATGCAAGGAACATGGCACTTAATCCGCTTTCTTGTGCTGCTTCTTCGATCAATGCTTCGTCGTAATACGGAATGTTGAATTCCTTTGCGATTTTTCGACCGATGGTGCGTCCTCCGGCTCCGTAGCTGCGTCCGATTGATATGATGACAGGCTTGCCGTTTATCAGGTACAAATCTTTGGACGGTGAAAGGTGCTTTGATACGGCCTTGATGTCTTCATCTTCTTCTGGAGAACGTGTTGCAGGTACTTTCTTTTCTGCGAAGATGCTCTTCCATGAAATGACAAGCAGCAAGACCGTCATGATGAATGCAAGTGTATCTGAAACAGGTCCTGCCCACAAAACTCCTTCAACACCAATGCGCTTTGACAGTATGATTGTTGCTGGAATGGAAAAAAGAATCTGCTTGGACAGTGAGATGAGTGAAGCCTGTACAGGTTTTCCTACTGACTGAAAGAAGATTCCTGCCACAAGCTGTGTCCCGGTAATGGGAACAAGAAGCAGGAATATGCGGAGCGTCTTTATGGCAAACTCGTTGTAATGAGAATCTGAGGCTCCAAAGATGCTGACAATTGCCATCGGGCACAGCTGAAAGAGGGCGAATGCAAAAATCATTACAATGGAAGACAGTACCATGACAATTTTGAATGTTTTTTTTACACGGTCATACTGGTGTGCACCGTAGTTGTATCCCCATATTGGCTGCGCGCCACCTGCAAGCCCTATGACAATGACCATGAGGATTCCGAATACTTTCATTGTGACACCCAAGGCACTGATAGGAATTTCTGCTCCATAATTGCTAAGGGCACCATATTCCCTCATGATGTTGTTCTGTACTGCCATGACAATGACAAGGACAATTTGAGAGATAAAGCTTGAAATTCCCAGCTTGAGTACAGGAGAAATGCTTTCTCGCGATTTTTTTACATCTTCCTTTGTAATTTTGACGGATTTGAGATGTGTCATGTACAGTATGTTGATGATGGCATTTGCAATCTGCCCGATGATTGTTGCGTAGGCCGCACCCTTTACACCCATGTGGAATACAAAGATGAAAAGGGGGTCTCCGATGAGGTTCAGCACGCATCCCGTAAGCAGACCTGTCATGCTGTATTTTGGAGAACCATCGGCTCTGATGATGCTTGAGTATCCTACGCATACAGCACAGAATGGAATTCCTACTGAGATGATTCTTCCATAGTCAAGTGCAAGGGGAAGAATTGCATCTGTTGCTCCAAACAGGAGGCACAACGGTTTGAGGAAAATGAGGTATACGGCAGCAATGAAGATTCCTGCTATGATGCTGGCAATTAATCCAACTGCAGTGCCCTGTGCAGCCTTGTGGTTTTCCTTTTTTCCGAGCATGAGACTCATGTAGCTGGCTGTTCCGTCTCCTATTAAAAGGGCAAAGGCCATCGCAAAGGTTGAAAGCGGAAAAATGACGTTTGTGGCTCCGTTTCCGAGGTAGCCGACTCCCCGACCAATAAAAATTTGGTCAATAATGTTGTAAAGGGCATTGACTAAAAGTGATGCTATGCCTGGAATGGAAAACTTGATGAGGAGATTTCCGATTTTTTCTGTTCCAAGAATATTTGTATGCTGTTTTGATTGTTCCATGATTTCCTCTGACTGCATATTGCAATGTAACAATTGCAATGAATGTTGCTCAATATAATGGTACAAGTTTACTGATTTTACTGAATAAACGCAAGCTGTATTAAAATGACAGCTTGTTGGATTAAGTGCCGCCTTTTGTCTGATTCCAGTCATTTTTGCTGCGGCAAGCCAGCCTTTTGAGGATGTAGCATTACTTTTTGTATTTAAAACTTTGCATTTTATCTAAAGCCATTGCTTTTTGGTAAAGTATACCATGATTTTTCAGTCTTTTCTACCATACTCCTTACATTGGTGACTTTGTCCAATCAGTACAAGCATCAAAATATTGACTAAATTATGCTTTTAGTACCGCTCAATTCTAAAATCATTTATTTCCATCTGAGATTCTTTTAGCATTTTTTCCGCTCTGATGTAATTATAACTGAAAATTTAAGTTTTAAAGGTATTTATAATGCGTTTGCCCTGACCATATACACAATTTTATTGACGGATATTCAGTAAGTGGGATATAATATGATAGGGATAGAATCTGCTTGCAAAAGCTACGTGGATTTTAAAAGAATTTACATAAGGAAAAGTTTATAGGGGTGGATGTATGAACGAAGAGAATGAAAATGTAGAAGTAGTCGATGAAAGTACTTTTGTTGACAACAGTTTTTTTACTGGAGCTGAGGAGTCAAGTGCTCAGAATTCTGACTCCGGTGTTAATTTTACCGAACAGTTTTCACCAAAACAGATTGGATCGATAGCTCGGTACACGGAGCCTGTGGGGGGAAACAGTCCTCTGGAAACTGTTGTACAGATGTTCAAGGATGATGAATCTCTAAAGGTTATTCCTGTAGAGGAAATGGATCATGTCATTGGCTTTATTGATCGTAAAATTGTTTCGGGTGCTTCTGATTCTGTGTGGAAAAAAATCACGGCAGGAAACGTTATTGATTACACGCAGCGTGTCAACGTCATTTTGAATGCTCATGACTTTATAGAAAAAACACTGCAGAAAGTTTCCGACATAAACAGACAGTATGGAATTGTGTATTTCCCTGTCTTTAACAACAACAACTTTTTCGGAATGGTGTCTCTCGATGACTTTCTTGATCGGATTGCAGAAATTCGGGAGCAGGACTTGTCCAAGGCTTCGGTCATTCAGACAAGCTTTTTCCCTCATGATGACATCGTATCCAAGCTTCCGTATCGTTTTCATGCATGGAATAGAATGGCAAATACCTTGGGTGGAGACATCTATCAGATTTATCAGTTTTCCGAAAACAAGAGCCTCATAGCCTGTTGCGATGTTTCCGGCAAGAATGTTGCTGCATCTCTTTTGACTATTGCTGTCGGTTCGTTTTTCAATACGATGTATGCTTCAAAAAGTCAGGAAAAAAATCCTGTAAAGTTCATAGCCATGCTTGATTCTTTCCTTCAGCGTGTTGTTCCGTCTGGTAATTTTATTACGGCTGTTTTCTGCTATGTTGATAAGGATAACGGCAAACTGTGCATCTTTAACTGCGGTCACACAACGACCTATTTGATTTCGAAAGATGATGATGATGCTCAAAAGCGTAAGATTGCTTCAATAGATCCAAAATTGCCTCCTCTTGGCATGGGTGTTGTTTCGGAGCAGCTTCTTGCTTCTCTTGCAGAAAAAGATGGTTCAAAACGTCCTTACGTGGCTTTCAATCTTGCTCATGGAATGCACTTGAACATGTATTCGGATGGATTTACCGACATGAAGAATGATAGCGATCAGCGTTTTGAAGATGACAATGCAAAGGCGGTATTCCAGAAAATGTATGACTTGAACGATGATGAAATCATCTTCCATATAGAAGATACCGTAACGAACTGGATTGGCAAGACTATGCTCCCAGACGATGTAACTGTTCTGGATGTACGCTTCTAACATGGAAGCTGCGTTGTATTTGATTCCTGTTACACTGGGAGAAACTCCCGTGGAACAGGTGTTGCCGCCTTATAATCATGATGTCATCATGTCCATCCATCATTTTATTGTGGAAAACATTCGTTCTGCTCGGCGGTTTTTGAAAAAAGTTGATAAGTCCATTGATATAGATTCCTTGACGTTTTACGAATTAAGTGAGCATACCGATGTTACCCAAATAGGCTCGTATCTTGCTCCCCTGGAACAGGGAAAGCCGATGGGCGTTATCTCCGAAGCTGGATGCCCTGCCGTTGCTGATCCTGGTGCTGATGTTGTGTGCTTGGCTCAGCAGAAAAACCTGAAGGTTGTGCCCTTGTCTGGGCCTTCTTCTATCATTATGTCTGTAATGGGAAGTGGATTCAACGGGCAAAGCTTTGCTTTCAACGGATATCTTCCTGTAAAAGATAATGAACGGGCTTCTAGAATCCGGCAGCTTGAAAATCGTGCATGGAATGAAAATCAGACACAACTTTTTATTGAGGCTCCCTATCGGAATTTGAAAATGTTCAAGACTATCCTTTCTACGTGCCGTAAAGACACAAAGCTCTGTGTTGCAGCCGGCATAACATGTGAAGGGGAATTTATTCATACACATACGATTGCTGAATGGAAAAAACTGCCTGAGCCAGAAATTAATAAAGTGCCGGCGTTGTTTTTGCTGTATCGGGGGTAGATGTGGGCTGCATAATTTTGATGGGCATCAAGCATTGTGGAAAAAGCACGCAGGGAAAAGTCGTTTCTGAAAAATTGTCCGTGCCTTTTTTTGATATCGACAAGGTCATTGAAGATGAAATGGGCATGTCTGTACGGGAAGTATATGTTCAGTCTGGAGAAGAGGCATTCAAGGCTGCAGAAGCCCATGCATGTGCTTCCGTTGCTGAAAAACTGAAAGGCGCTGGTTCTTGTACCGTACGGGATGCCGTCATTGCAACAGGTGGCGGTATATGCAACAACATCAAAGCCATTGATATTCTGCATCCATTGGGAAAGTTTGTATTTTTGGTGGCACCGGAAAAGGTTGCAGCTGACAGGATCGTACGAGAAGCCTCCATTTCGCCAGAAGGAAAAATTACGAATCTTCCTGCCTACATTGCAAAGAAAAACCCTGGCTCACTTGATGATGTCAGGGCTTTGTTCCACATGTTCTATGAAGAACGCATAAAAATTTATTCAAAACTATGTGATGTATGCATACGCATGGATAATGTTCCAAAGCATGTGAACGCACAGCGGATTATTGCCGCAATAAAGTTTTAGCAACATCCTCCTGAGCATCCGCCGCCACAGCCGCCGCCGCAACCACTGCTACAGTCTCCTCCGCATCCGCAACCGCAGCCTTCGACATTGCCAGAAGACAGTTCTTCTTCTGTGGCATCACGGACATCTACTATTTCAATGGCAAAGTGAAGGTTCTTTCCGGCAAGTTCATGGTTTGCATCAACGGTTATGGTGTCGGGAGATACTTTTTTTACAATGACAATCTGCATTCCTTCTGGACCGGCTGCTTGAAAAGCCATTCCTTCCTTAATGTCAAAGGAATCGTCAAACTGATCTCTGGGAACTTCTGCCACAAGAGCTTCGTTATATTCTCCGTACCCGTCTTTTGCTGTTAGATCGATGTTCAGCTTGTCGCCAGCTTTTTTTCCGTTCAGTTGTTCTTCAAGCTTTGCAAGAAGATAATTTCTGCCATGTACATATTCAAGCGGCTGGCTTTCCAAAGAGGAATCTATTACTTCTCCGTCATCCCCTTTCAATGTATAGTGAATTGAAACAACTTTGTCTTTTTCTATAGTCATCTTTTATTGCTCCTGCACAACTTCGGTGATTTCAGGACAGGTTTCTTTTAGATAGCGTTCAATACCCATCTTCAATGTCATGATTGCCATGGGGCAAGAACCGCATGCACCTGTAAGTCTCAGGTGAACTTTGTTTTCTGAATCAATTTCAATGAATTCCATATCGCCTCCGTCAGCGTTCAGCTGGGGGCGGAAAGCCTCTAGGACTTCCTTTACTTTCGTTACAAGTGTCTCGTCTGCCATGCATATCCTCTTTTTTTGTGTCGTTACGATTAAGATACAAAGTTTTCAATCTTTTTGCAATGCAATTATTGCATTATGTCGCTGATTGTTTGTGAATATGGCATGTCGTAATACAGAATGCCATATAGAATGGCGGCCGATAATACTTTTCTGCCGTATTCCCTTGTCTCGGAGTAAGGCAAAGTTTCCAAAAACAAATCTTTTGCGATGACTGTACCAAATTCCTTTTCTGCGTTTTTCACCCACCTTCGCACTGTCGTAATGCCGCCATTATAGGCAAAAAGTGCAAGAATCTTTGAGCCGTCTAGCCTTCGTATCATTTCTTCCAGATAGAATGTGCCAAACTGAATGTTTGTATCAATGTCTGTTAAATCGTAAGATGTCTTTTTCAATTTTTTTGCAATGTCTCCAGCTGTCAGCTCCATGAGTTGCGTCAGACCAACGGCTGCCGCAGAACTTTTTGCAACAGAATCAAAATAGCTTTCCGTTCTGATAAGTGCATACATCAATGGTTCGTCTATTCCGTATTCTTTGCAGTATTTTGATACGTTGAGCATAAAGTCTTGTGGAAAGGAAAGCCTGATAAGCTGATCCGAAAAAGGAATTTCGCTTTTGTTGAACTTTTTAGATGCTATCCTAAGGCTCTGCGCATAATATGCAGGTGTTGTGCTTCCGCAGTTCTTTAGGAACATTGCAATTTTTTCGGCGCACTCCATGCTGATTTTTTCGGCGCAGGCAGTCCACTCTTCATATATCTTTTCAGGAAAACCAAATTCTGCATAGCCCAAAAGCAACTGTTCTGCTTGCTCATCCACGGTAAAGGACTCGTCTTTGCACAGGATGTGCATGCTTTCCAATACTTTTTCCTGAGGTACGGACAGTCTGTCTGCTGCTAGCATTCTGTAATAAATGCTTGTACCACTGTCCATTGCAACATTCAGCATGTCGGTACAGGCTTCTTCTGGTGAAAGGGCAGAGAGTGTTATGAATCCTTCCTGTATGAGCCGAGCTGCAACATAATTGAATTTTGCAGTTGCCTCTTTGCTTGCTGCATTACGAAGAATTTTTGCAACCTTGTAGTATTCCTTCCAGCCGTGTTCTGCAATGAGTTTTACAGAGAGTGTGTCAAAAAAGTCATCGAAATATGAGGGGTCATGCCATGAATCCTTGTAGGTTTCCACATATTCAATGGATTTTGCTGTTGACAATTTTAGACTTGTGTTCAAAAAATACCACAGTGCGTTGTCGTATTTTTCATCTGTAGAAGCTTCTTTCATTGCACGTACCAAAAGGTCAAGGGCTTTCTGAATGTTGCTTTCCGATTGATTCAATGCTTTTTCGTACAAGCGTCCTGCATAAAAATGAATGAAGTAGAGGCTTTCTTCGGGCAACTGTTTGTTTTCCAGCGAAAGGAATGTCTCTGCGTTTTCCTTGTATTGCGCCGAGCCATAGAACATGATTTTCCCAAAGTCGCTGAGTAAGATGGGCGTAATGTATTTGTCATTCTCTAGAAATGGTTGCAGTCGTTCGTATGCTGCTCCGTAATTGCGTATGTAGGCAAGGCTTCTGAGCGTTACGATGGCAGGACTTTTTTCGACTTCGCAGAACAGTTGGTACTGTTCTTTTGCAAAAGGTCTTGTAGTGCACCATTTGTAGTAATTCTGCTGAAAAGATGTGTCGTTCTTTATATGCAACGATGAACAACGATAATAGGCAAGCTCATTGCTGCATTCCGTTAAGTCGATTTCCTCTGTAGCCTTGATGACTTGTGCGTATTCTCTGTTTGCATATAATTCCTTGCAGAGCATAAGAAGGGAATCCTCATCGTTGTAGAATTTGTACAGTTCAAAGCATTCCTTGATTCTATTGTCAATGGGTCCCAAGGTTGTAAGCATTTCCCGAGATTTTCTGGCAATGAGACCTGTGCTTTTTTTTGCACTTCGCTTAAATTCTCTTGCTGCAGCATCTTCATCGCCTAACTGCAAATTCCGCAATCCCATGAAATATGATGCATCAGCCCCATATTTTTGTTGTAGCGTATTGTTTTGTTTGCAGCTTGCTGAAAAAATCAGCAGGCTGCATGCGAGCATCCCAAGAAGTATTTTCTGCTTCATTATTCTGCTGGAATTAGTATGACGGAGCCAGCTTTTATGTAGTTAGGATTTTTAAGGTGATTGTATTCTGCAAGATACGTATAGCGCCATGGGTTTTTGTAGTACGCATTTGAAATATCCCACAGGGTATCACCCCATACAACTGTGTATTTTGTGTCTGGCAGTTTTTCCACAGGCCTTGCAGGTTTTTCTGGAACAACCTGAGAAGGAACTGATGCAATGACGATTTCATTTTCCTTTGCTGCTACAGTCTCTTTCGGCTGCTTTGCAGACGATTTTGCTGCACCATCTGATTGTGCCGTGCTTGCATTTGAAGTTCCTTTGCTAGACGATGGAGCTGCTTCGGTAGAAGTTGCTTTTTTAGAAGCTTCTTCTTTAGATGCTTCTTCGTTGATAGCAAGCTCTGAAGAAGCACTGTTTGAAGCTGTTTCTGGCAGTTCTGTTTTTTGTGCAATTGCCTGAGTTCTTGTAATGATGTTCAGGTTTGTAGGCAGGACAAAGAGGAACAGCAGGCTCAACAGACATATCAGTGCACAGACGAGACAGATGACGACTGGAACTTTTGATTGCTTCTTGTTGTCGGGATAATCATCATAGGCAGAAGAAGACTTGCCTTCAAGGGTTTCTTTGTCGTACAAATCACTGAACATATTCTGAGGAGTAATTGTATCTGTTCCCGAAGCAGCTCCGAGAACTGCTCCCTGAGCAACATTTCTGTCAAAGTCAGGCAGAACAAAGTCTGTGTTTGTTTCTGCTTCATCAAAGTCTGGCAGTGTAAAGTCTGTGCTGCTGGAATCGTCGTCAAAGTCTGGCAAATCAAATGCGGAAAAGTCATCGCTCGTATCAATGCCCAATGGTTCAATGACTCTTTCATTTGCGTTTGTCGTGTTGTTAAAGTCTGGCAAATCAAAGAGACTGTCATTTGGGCTGTCAAGGTTTCCGAAATCAGGCAGGTCAAGCGATGTGTCTGTTGCAGCTGGTTCATTTGAAAAATCTGGCAAGTCAAAGTCCTGACTTGTGCCTGTAGAAGATTCTGCAACGTTTGTGTCTGCATCTGAAAAGTCAGGCAGGTTAAATGCGTTTTCTTCAGAAGGCATTTCGGACAACGATACTGGCTCTGAAGTATCTTCGTTAGAAGCGAGTTCCTTAAAAGTTCCTTCATCGGGCAGTGTTCTGTCAGTCGTGTCTTCTAGCGTTGCATCGCTCTCCGTATTATCAATAGATGTGTCGCTTATGACTGTGTCATCCATGACCGCACCTGCTGGTGTAGTCGGTGTTGAATCATCAAAGCCAGACAAATCAAATGGATTCTTGAATGTATTATCAGGGAACGTATCTTCGGCAGGAGTCTGAAAAGCTTCTGGCAATGCAAAGTCTTCGTTTTCTGTCTGTTCAGACATTGTTTCGGCGGGTATTGCTCTGTCAGAAGAGACTTCTTCTGAAGAACTTTCACTTGAAACGAGTTGTTCTGATGCTGGTTCCATGGTAATGTCTGCCTCTTCAAATTCTGGCAATTCGAATGCAGATGCATCCTTTTTTTCGGCAGGAGTGTCTGCAACTGCCTCGGTTGGAGTCTGAAAAGCTTCTGGCAGTTCAAAGTCATTGGTGCTCGTGTCTTGTACTGGTTCTGTGGCTTCTGCAAAATCTGGTAGTTCAAATGCCTGTTCAGCTGCGCCAGGCTCGTTTGCATCCGTCATATCTACAGCAGCAGGCTCTTCGAATGTCTGTTCGCTTGCAACTTGTTCTTCAGGAGCCGGCTCTTTCTGAACCGGTTCGTTCTGAATCGGTTCTGTTAGGGAATCAAAATCAGGAAGCTCAAAGTTAGATTCCGTAGAAGTAACTTCCTCCGAAATGACTTCTTCAGAACTGACTTCTTCAGAAGTATCTTGTGGTTTTTCTGCAATTGATTCTTCCGTTGCCATTTTCTTTTCCGTCACATCTTCTGCAGGAGTAACAAAGTTTGCCAAGTCAAAAGAACTTTCTTCTTGTTGAGAAGCTGCAATATCATCAAAAGCAAAATCTTCACTGTTAGGAGCAGGACCCAGCACTTCAGTTTCCTCCGTTTGCGGCATATCTATCTTGTCTAAATCTTCAACATCTTGTTTTGTAATTGCAAAAGGATTTGAATCTGTTTCTTCTTTCGGTTCGGATATGGAATTCAGAATCTCTTCAAATGACATGTCTGTATTGTCTGAGGAATCATTCTTTGGTTCATTAAAGATTGCTTCGAACGGTTTTTCGTCTTCTGCAGTTGGCTCCAGACTGAAATTAGCAGGCATGCTACGCTCTTCTGGCGTCCTGGAAACAAGGGTTACATTTTTTACGCTTTCAAGCCCTGTCTCCGGATCATTGATTCTTGCATTCAGTTTATTTTCATTGTCTAGCTCTATGTCAAGCGTCAAGCTTGGTTCTCCGTTTCCATGAGGATTCAAGTTTGTTATTTCAAGAGTATCAACGTATTCTGCATCATCCATTGAACCGGATTGAGAACGGTACAAATCGACATGTACAGTTGTCTGGTTGTCCTTTACCGTTGTGAGTGCAAGATTCTTTTTTTCAGGCTTGCCGTCTTCCAAAATCGGATAAAATGAACCGTCGGCAAGTTTAATTCCAATAGATTCCATGAAGCTTCCTTTTGTAGATGATCAGAGCTGCTCAGAATCTGTCAGTTTCCAAGCAGCAGTCTTCTCATTCTATTGTAAACTATATCAGAAAACATTTCTTTTATCCACAGAAATGCACGTAGAACTTAAGTGAACCTCAAAAAAAACTTCAGTTTTCGAGGTACCGTTAATATTCATACGAATAGATTGTCATCGCCTTGATTTCATTGACGGTTTCGCCGAATTTCTTTGCGACTTCATATTCCTTTGTGGCTGTTACGTTTCCCTTGTCGTCATATTCGTAGAATTCACGCTTTGTAATTTCATTTGACATGTTGTATGTCTGAATCTCGGATACAAGTCCGTTCTTTCCATAGCGGTATACAATTTTTTCATTAGAAGAGTCGTCTGCTGTCGTGACGGTGATGAGGGATGTATTTCCTGCATCATTGTATGTGTATGCTTCTTTCTTTTCAAAGGAACCGTCTCCGAAATATTCGTTTACTTCTTCAGGCTTTCCGTTTGCATTCAATTTTGAAATGATGCGGGACATTAGCACTCCGTCTTTGTCATAGTAGGATTCTGTCTGTTTTGCATTTTCATACGTGTAGATTGTTTTGCCCGTCAAAACATTTGTTGCATTGTATTCCGTTTCTGACAGTATGCGTCCATCCGATGTATATTCGGTTTCTGTCCGATGCATCAGTACGTCTTTTGCATCGTAAAAATTCGCGGCAGTCCTTTTTCCTGCTGCATTGTATTCAAACGTAATCTTATCTACAAGCGTGTTCTGGGAATCGTAGCTCAATGTTTCGGTTTCCTTTCCTGTTTCGTTGAATATATGCACAAATTTAAATGCTTGTGAGCGGTAGTATTCCCCGAATTTTGAAACGACGATATAGTTTGTTTTTGTATATGTAGAGACTTTTCCTTTTGGTTCGAAATGCAGCGTATCGAATGCAGATGCTGCGGAGACTGCAAGTGCGGCTGCTGCAACAGAAATAAACAGTTTCTTTATATTCATAAATTCCTCCACCAATATGAGTTTTATTCTTTTCTAAACTCGTTTTTAAAGCCAAATTCTTCTCAAAGTATCGGCAGTCTGAGAATAAATATAAATACATTTAAAGCTTTTCTGTTTGCATTTGACCTCTCAACTCTTCTTTGCTATTATTTTTGCACAAGGGGTAATAGATGCTTGTTACTATAAACAATTGTAATGTTCAGGACAGATCGAGAAAGCTGCTTTCTCGTGTGGACTGGAACATGAAGCCGGGCGAAGCATGGCTTGTTACAGGGGCAAACGGAAGCGGAAAGACTCATTTCATTCATGCTCTTGCAGGAAAGCTTTCATTTGTGCCGAATGAAAACAACGGTCTTTCTGGCGATGTTCCTTTGTATACGTCTGTTTTTAAAGATTCCGTTTCCATTGTATCACTGGAAAGTGCTGCTGCATTGATAGAAGAAGAGCGGGAACGCGATGAAAGTGAAATCATGGATAGGGAGGACATCGGTCGAACGGGACGCCAGTACATTTGTGAGGTGCTTGGAGGGTCTTCCAAAAAGGGTGCACCGTTGCCGCCTGTTGCATCTCGACTTGAAGCGATGCCTCAGGTAAAACTGTGCGGCGTGGAAAAAATCCTTGACAGAGGTCTTCGATACATGTCAACCGGAGAAATTCGCCGCACGCTTTTGTGTCGTTCCCTCCTTTCTGGATGCCAGCTCTTGATTTTAAGCGATCCGTTTGCTGGTCTGGATGCTGAATCGCGCCGCATTCTGCTGGAATTTTTTGATACCATGGTGCAGAAACAGCTTTCTGCAAAAGACTTGGATTCGCCTTTCCCAAGAATCATACTGAGCATGGAACGCTTCCATGAAATTCCTTCGGGCATAAACAGGGTTCTTGAGTTTTCCGATGGAAAGGTTTCGTTTTGCGGAGAGCGATCCGAATACGAAGGTGTTGTAGATAGGCGCAACGAAGAAAAGGCTGCACGGATGCATGCAGAAAAAGAAATCTTTCTTGCCGAATTGAAAAAAATACGGGAAGAAAGTGATGCACTTGTCAATGATCTCTATTCTGATTCAGTACCCGATAGTCTTATACGTTTTGAAAAGGTAAATGTTGGCTGGGGCGATCATAGAGTGCTTGTGGACTTGGACTGGGAAGTGAAAAAAGGAGTGCACTGGCTTTTGCGTGGGCCGAATGGTTCTGGCAAAACGACCATCCTTGAACTGATAACTGGTGACAACATGCAGGTGTTCAGGGAGAATATTCAGCTTTTCGGGCGCAGACGTGGTTCTGGTGAAACCATTTGGGACATAAAGCGTAATCTTGGAATTGTGAGTTACAGGCTTCATGTTGAATATCGGATGGTGGGTGGCACTGATTTGCAAAGTGTCATCATTAGCGGATTTCACGATAGCATTGGACTGTATGAAACTGCAAGTGATTTTGAAGTGTCAACCGCAAGGGCGTGGCTCAAGCTTGCGGGGTTTGCCGGTCGGGAACATGAATCGTTTAGTTCTCTTAGTTATGGAGAACAGCGAGCAGTATTGATTCTTCGGGCTGCAGTAAAGTCTCCTCGCGTGTTGATTTTGGATGAGCCTTGTCATGGTCTTGATGATGATTACAGAACTAAAATTTTACAATTGCTTGCTACTATTGCCGATACGGGTACAACTACGCTGCTGCATGTAACTCATGATCCTACAGAAGTTCTTCAATGTGAAAGACACATTCTTGAACTTCATCCTGGCGAACAACCAATGTATTCCATCATTGAACAATAAAATACGCGAAAGGAAAGCCATCACTTCCTTTCGTGTATCAAAATCACAGATTTAATCTTTAATTTAGCGAAAAATGTCTGCACTGTTGAAAAATTCTTTCAAAAAGATTCTTAAACAGTGCTATCTACAAAAAAGAATGATTAGCAGATTACTACTGAATTGTCTGTATGTGAAAATGGTGCTGGAATATATTTGTCTGCGGCCCAGTCATTTTCCCAGTGTTTTCCATCAAGAAGATAGCGGAACTGGTATTCTTTTCCACCTGCAGGCAGCTTAAGTTTTACGGAGAAGCCTCCATCTTTGCCTTTTGTCAAAGGTGTTTCTGTACTGCTCCAGCTATTAAAGTCTCCTGCTATTGTTACACTTTCTGCACCATGAGCTGCTTCCTGTGAAACTGAAAAAGTCACTGTGCAAAACTGTTTGTCCTTTGAATACGTTTTCTTTAATGCCATATAATAAACCCCTTAAGATGTTCTCTATATAGTCTCATTATATAGTTTTTATTCAGAAATGTAAATAGTTCTTTACGTAATATTATAAGGGGACCTCTAAAAACTTCTGTTTTACAGGTGTTTTTTTAAGTACGATGTACCCTTGATTGATTTACTATGGATGCACGTGTGAATATTTTTATTGACAGATTGGAAATGTAGTGTATAATATACTGTAAGGCAATCGGTTGCCTTGATGTTTTCGATGCCTCTCCTCCTGGATGTTTACGATTTATCATAACTATTACTCAGAATGTCAGGACCAGCTGAAAACTGTGTCGGACATGTGAAAGTTCCTTAAGACGGGAACCTTTAGAACTGTATATGTTGCTGCTTTAGCAATAACATAAATGGTCTGACAGTGTGTGCTGTCAAAGGTAAGAATATCCTCCTTTAATTTTTACCTTGCGACCAAAATCTGGCAGTAAAGAAAGAAGCCCTTTGCTGTCGGAAAAGTGGTGCAGTTATAAGACTCGCTGCAAGTGCCTGTGAACAGCAGCTGGGGTGTATCCCTGGCTGCTGTTCTTTTTTTGAACTTTCCTTGATAACGAAATATTATGGTTTCAAACAAAATGTTATGGAAGAAAGTTGTTTCAGCCAGTAAAAACTGTTGTATAGTACATGTGTTATGAAGAAATTATCTATTGTATTTATTGCGACATGCATGATAAGCATGTCAGTTTTTTCTGAACCTCCAGCACGTCAAGAAGGGTTCCCTCCGCCACCACCTGGTGATGGACAGTTTGAAGGAATGCCGGGGGGCTTTGGTGGTAGCAAAGAACCTGAAAGCTATGATTCTGTTATTTTGCTCGACTCCAATAAAACGCTTTCCAAACAAACGGTAACGTCCACGGCTATTGATGAAAATGCCATTTTTGTTACTGGAGGAACAGCAAAAATCAAAAAATCTACGGTTTCTCGTAATTCAAGAGATTCTCGGGGTGGAGATGCATCTAGTTTTTATGGAGTAGGTGCTGCAATCCTTGTTACTGACGGTGTTGCAAACATAAAGGACTGTACTATTTCAACTGATGCTGGAGGCGGGGCTGGTGTTTTTGCGTATGGCACTGGAACTGCGTATGTTTCTGATACTACAATTACAACGGAACAGGGAACATCGGGAGGCATTCATGTTGCTGGTGGTGGTACGCTTATTGCCAAAAATCTGAATGTCACGACAAAAGGAGGCTCTTCTGCTGCTATTCGATCAGACCGTGGAAGCGGTACTATGATAGTAAACGGCGGAACATATACATCAAACGGGGTGGGATCACCTGCAGTATATGTTACTGCTGACATTACCATTAACAAAGCACAATTGAAGGCTACGGGGTCAGAAGCCTTGTGCCTTGAAGGTTTCAATTCAGTCCGCCTGTATGACTCGTCCTTGTCTGGAAATATGAAGGATGATGCTCAGAATGATAACACGTGGAATGTCATTTTGTATCAAAGTATGTCAGGAGATTCTCAGGTTGGTCTTGGAACATTTGAAATGGTAGGCGGTACGTTAATTGCCGAAAATGGAGGTATCTTTTACACGACAAATACGGACAGCTCTTTCATCCTGAAAAACGTGGAGATTCGAGCCTCCGATGATCATGAGTATTTTCTTCGTGTTACCGGCAATAAAAATAAGCGAGGATGGGGCAAGTCTGGTGCAAATGGCGCAAACTGTATATTTACGGCTATCAAACAGCGTATGGATGGTGACATACTGTGGGACAGCATTTCTACAGTAACACTGTATGCAACCGACAACTCTGTTCTTTCTGGTGCCATATTGAATGACGAAAGCTGTGCCGGGCAAGGAGGCAACGGGTATTGCACTGTTGTTGTTGACAGCACGTCTTCGTGGATTGTAACGGGAGACAGCGTTCTGACAAATCTTTACTGTGCAGGAAAAGTCGTTGATGCAAACGGAAAAGATGTAACCATTGTCGGCTCGGATGGAACTGTGTATCAGAATGGAATCAGTGCCTATACGGTGACTGTTGACTGGTTTAGCCGTTCCGCTAATGTGAAGGAAGCAGGAGTTCCTTCAAACTTTAAGGCGCATTCATCATTAAAGTAATGACTCCGTCTAAAAACGTCAAAGCATTGTTTCATTGCGTTTCTTGAGATGAATTTTAAGCAGCTTCAAAACTCCGACTGGACGATTGAAACTGCTTTTTCAGTCTTTAAATGGAATCGATAAGCCCTGTACAAAGCTGATTGCACCATGATATAGTAGACCGCATGAATGTAGTCTATGTAAACTGGCTTTTGGAAGAACTGAAAGTCTTGGTTCAAAAGGGTGTTATTTCGCAAGATGTTTCCAATAAAATGTCCAGTTATTACAGACAGGAATATGAACGGCAGGTCGCTGAAACTCAAATTAAAAGTACTGTTGAAAAGCCTCAAAATTCTTCTGATAAGTCAATTTATGATCAGATAAATTCAAGAAGTAAAACTTCTTCAAAAAAAGAATCGTATATTCGTGCAGAACATATTCCTGTTTTACTCAGCATTATTGCAGGCGTTTTAATTTCTGCAGGTATTATTTCACTCATTGCCTACAACTGGCATGTAATTCCAAGAACAGTGAAAGCTGCGGTTGCATTTGTTCTGCTGCTTGGCATTCAGTCATTTGGCTGCATTGTATTTTTTAGAAAATCACTATTTGAAAAAGCTCATCTAAGGGAACTTTCTTCTTTATTGTGGTCTTTGCTGTTTGGCGGATTAGTTGCATTCATTTCTCAGATATGTCGCTTACCTGGTAATGCATCTGGCTTTGTTTTTATCTGGGCTGCATCGTCGATTCTTTTGACATATAGTTTTAAATCAATAGCTACTTTTTTTATTGCTCTTGTGCAGATTTGTTCTTATGCCATTGTCTGCCGCACCTCTGGCGGAGCAATTGCAGGATTTTATTTATTGTTTGCAACATTAGTTCCTTTTGCATGGGCAAAAAAGTATACAATGCGAATCATGCTTGTTATTGCAGCTTTTATGCTTGCAGTAGTAATTGAAAAATGCATCCCAGGCTTGTGGATTGTATGCAGTGTGTCTTATGCGGTTCTGTGTTTTGTAATCGGGCAGATTCGTAAAGATGAATTCATTATAAACAGCTCTGCCATAGGATTGTGCATTCTTTTACAGGTGCTTTCCATTAACAGTTTATGGCGTGATATTGGCTGGCAGCATTTTCGCTTGAGTTATTTTTATATTGGCTCAATATTGGACTGTGTGCTTGCACTCTGTTTGACTGTGACAGCAATTGCCTTACCGCTTGTTCCTGTTCTGCGTAGAAAGTCAAAACTGTCATATACTTTAATTTATCCGCTCTGTGCCTTTGTAGTTGCCTTGCTTTATATTATTTACTCCTGTTCAACTTCTGCTTTTCAGGAAAAATCTTTGCTTGCACCAACCGTAATGGTATGCCTTTTTTCAATTATATTTTTTGTACATGTTGTATATGCAGAAACAAAAAAAGTTTTCAGTTGGATTTTGCTCGGTTTTGTTGTTACGGCTTCCATGGCAGCTCAATTTGAAAACTTGATTTTTGCAATTGCGGTTTTTGTAATCATGCTGGAGGGCATGATTCTTTTCCGTGCTAAAAAAGATTTTTATGTACATCTTTTGAGCTTTGTAATTTTTGCTCTTGTAACACTTTCTTCTGACTTTTACCTTCAAGGATGTTCTGCCATGGGCTGTGTAATGCTCGCCTTCTGTATGATTGTTTCATTGTGTCTAATTGCAAAGTCTGGATGCATAAGGCAGTCTTTGAATGTTATGTTTCTTTGTGTTGCATTGGTAATGCCAGGGGTAATTCGTAATGTCTTTGATGTAAATGAAGATGCATTGCGTTTTATTTTTCTATACATAATGATTATTGCCTGTGTTTATGATTTTAAATTCTTGCAATACGGTAAAAACTCTTTGCCTCAATTTTACTGGACGCCTTTTGCCATTGCAATTTTGCATTTCTTTTGTGCAGGTCTCGTTAATGATTTTACCGTTTTGCCATTTGCATTATTCCTGTTCCTTGTTGAAGCCGCTGCAACTTACCGCATAAATCAAAACGAAGCCGAGGGCAAAATTGTCCGTGTAGGGGTGCGCATTCTGCTTTCTGCTCTGCTTTTTTCTGTAGTGTGGCTGCCACAAGAAAATTGTACTTGCAATTCAATGCCTACTGTTCAACTTACAGTTACTTATTTGTGTTATGTAGCTGTTGCGGTAATTTTGTTTGTACTGTCAAAAAAAATAAAGAAATCTCTGGATGTTTTATTGATTGCTGCTGTTTTGATTGCAAACTCTTTGAGCGGCAATAATGTTGTAATATACACTACCGTATTGCTAGCCGCTGTGTTTGCATTTATTATGTGGTGGAGAAAAGGCATTTATGCATATCTTCCATATTTGCTTTTGATAATTGCATTACAGGTTTTGTTTCCTTTACAGAAAATTCCTTATTATGCTTTTGGAGGGCACATTCTTTTCTTGATGCTGTTTCCTTTGTGTACATGTGTTCATCTTTATGTTGAGGACCGCTGCAAAGAAGAACTTTCACCTGTGTCTACAATCTGTGAAGTTGCATGTGCAATACTTGCTTTCTGTGCTGCCTTTTCCGACATAGATAAATCATATAAATTCTTTGAGTTTCCAGACTTGATATATATTGCATTTTCACTTTTTGGAACTCTGCTTTATGCCTTTGTAACATTACATCCTTTTGTTTCAGTTTTGCGTAACAAAAAGAAATGCAACTACGTAATGGCTGGCTATTCAATTTTAGTGTTTTTAATGTTGATTTTTGTAGATATTTCTGCATTTAATGACGCTTTGAGGACAGCGTTTTGCGGAAGCTTTGTGTATAGTGCTGTAAAAATTATGGGTTTTGTATGCATTTTCTTAACAGCGGGGTATCATATTTCAAATGCTTACCGTTCAGGAAGTCTTGCCGTTGCTAATATTGCAGGAGTTTATGCTGCTTTAGCAATCTGCATTAAGTTCTTTAGTGATGATTTTAGTTTTGTTGTAAAAGGCATTTTGTTTATTGTTTTGGGAATTGCAATGCTTGCTCTTAATCTTGTTTTGTTTAGACTTAGCAATAAAAAGGCAGTTGTGGAGGAGTGAGGATGTTGAAAAATCGTTCTAGAATGTTTAGTATCGCGGCAATTGCATGTGCTTTATTTATTCAGCTAGTGGTTGTAATCTCTCTTTTGACATACACCGTCCGTACCCGCCATTATGCACAGAAAAACGGCAGAATAATTTATCTTGAATGTAAGGCTACGGATCCTTTTAATCCTTTTAAGGGACGTTATGTGCGTTTGACTTTTGCAGAAAGGTCTGTTTCAAAAACTGTACTTGATTCTCAAAGTTTTGAAGACTTGAAAAAACTGAAAGAACTCAAAGCTTCATCGCATGTCCCTGTATATCTTAAAATGAAAGAATCTAAAGATGGTCTTTGGACTGTGCATGGTGTAAGACAAAAACTTCCAACGAAGGAATCTGACATTTATATAAAAGCTCGTGTTCTCTATATTTCCGAGGACACTGTTACTGTTGAGCATTTGTTTGCAGACTATTATTTGCAGGAAAATTATGCACGCTTTGTAGATAAAATTCATTGGGATGATTTTAACAATTTAAAGCCAGTTCTTGCGCTTTATGTAGACAAAAACGGCAAATGTATTCAGAAAGACTTAACCGTCTTTGACGGCAAAGAAAGAATTAGCATTGAGGAATATTGCAAGAGGATGATTCCTTTAACTTAATGCAACCCTGTTGGTTAAGGTTGTAGAATTCTGTTTTTGTATACAGAGACTTGTAATAAAAAGAGAACCTCGTCTATGTCGATGAGAGCGGCTTCAGCAAGGAATATTACAGGGAGTACGGCTACGCCCCCCGCGGCAAGAAAGTCCATGCGAAAA
>FLNX01002845.1_pt1 | contig 28115 bp, 20 predicted proteins | sample 1140341 | NCBI WGS metagenome assembly FLNX01 (sample SAMEA3878208, study PRJEB12797) | bioreactor metagenome | biome: Moose rumen | place: Sweden | collected 2011-10 | reverse complement strand
GTTTTGACAGTCTTTTCAAAGAACTTTCCGTTAAAAAACCCGCTCGTTGTCCGAACGGGATTGCAAAGGTAGTACTTATTTTTTAATCCGCAAATTTTTTTTGAAGATTTTTTAAACTTTTTTTTCGGTGGCATTTAAGAAAAAAAGCAAGTCCCTGATAGTCAGAGACCTGCTTTTCAAACTTTTTTGAGGCATTTTTTACATCATGCCTCCCTGGGGCATGGCGGGTGCCGCACTGGGGGGTTCGGGTATGTCCACGATGCCGCATTCGGTGGTCAGGAACATGCCTGCGACACCTGCCGCATTCTCGAGGGCGACGCGGGCCACCTTGGTGGGATCGATGACGCCGGCCTCGTAGAGATCCGTGTATTCGCCGGTGCGGGCGTTGTAACCGAAGTCGTCCTTGCCCTCGCGGACCTTATTAATAATAACGCTGCCTTCCACGCCTGCATTGGCTGCAATCTGGCGCAGGGGCTCCTCGAGAGCGCGCTCCACGATGTGGATGCCGGTGGTTTCGTCGTCATTGTCACCCTTGAGGCCCTTGAGAGCGTCGATGGAACGGATGTAGGCTACGCCGCCGCCGGGGAGGTAACCCTCCTCCACAGCCGCGCGGGTGGCATTGAGGGCATCCTCGACGCGGTCTTTCTTTTCTTTCATCTCCACTTCGGTGGGAGCGCCCACATAGAGCACCGCGACACCGCCGGCGAGCTTGCCGAGACGCTCCTGGAGCTTCTCGCGGTCGTAATCGGAAGTGGTCTTTTCGATCTGCTTGCGTATGCCTTCGGCGCGTTCCGCTATGGAGAGCTTGTCGCCCCTGCCGCCTACGATGGTGGTGTTCTCCTTGCTGATGGTTATCTTTTCAGCGGTACCGAGCATGTCGAGGGTGGCGTTCTCGAGGGTGAAGCCGCGCTCTTCGCTCACGACGGTGCCGCCGGTGAGGACGGCGATGTCCTGAAGCATTTCCTTGCGGCGGTCGCCGAAGCCGGGAGCCTTTACGGCGGCTACCTTGAGAGTGCCGCGCAGGCGGTTCACCACCAGGGTGGTAAGAGCCTCGCCGTCAACGTCTTCCGCAATGATGAGCAGCTCCTGGCCTTCCCTTGCTATGGGCTCGAGAATGGGCATCAGGTCCTTCATGGTGGAGATTTTCTTGTCGGTGATGAGAATCTTGGCGTTGCTCAGGCCGGCCTCCATCTTGTCGCCGTCGGTGATGAAATACGGGGAGATGTAGCCGCGGTCGAACTGCATGCCCTCGACCACCTTGACCTCGGTCTCGGTGCCCTTGGCCTCCTCGACAGTGATGACGCCGTCCTTCTTGACCTTGGACATGGCGTCGGCGATGAGCTTGCCGATCTGGCTGTCGTTGTTGGCGGAGACGGTGCCGACCTGCTCGATCTTGGAGTAGTCCTCGCCTACCGGCTGGCTGTGCTTTTTAAGGTCTGCCACCACGGCGGCGACGGCCTTGTCGATGCCCCTCTTGAGGTCCATCGGGTTGGCGCCGGCGGTAACGTTCTTGAGGCCCACGTTGATGATGGCCTGGGCGAGCACGGTGGCGGTGGTGGTGCCGTCGCCGGCCTGCTCGTTGGTCTTGGAAGCCACTTCCTTGACCATCTGAGCGCCCATGTTCTCGAACTTGTCTTCGAGCTCCACCTCCTTGGCTACGGTGACGCCGTCCTTGGTCACCTGGGGAGAGCCGAATTTCTTGTCTATGACGACATTGCGGCCCTTGGGGCCGAGAGTCACCTTCACTGCGTCTGCAAGCTGGTCTGCACCGGCCTTCATAGCCGTGCGGACTTCGGTGTCGAATTTTATAGTCTTTGCCATGATATGCTAGTAATTAAAGAATTGCCAAAATGTCCTGCTGCTTTACGATGAGGTATTTCCTGTCTTCCACGGTAACCTCCGTGCCGGCATATTTGCCGTAAAGGACGACGTCGCCCACTTTAACTTCCATGGGTTCGTCCTTCTTTCCGGGACCTGCTGCCACAACTTTTCCCTGCTGGGGTTTTTCCTTTGCCGTGTCGGGAATGTAAATTCCGCTGGCTGTCTTTGTCTGAGCCTCCTGGGGCTCGATCAGAACTCTGTCTGCCAATGGTTTGATCATGATATCAGTGTTTTAAAAAGTTTTCAAAAAAGCGCCCCCGCATTCCCGCGGGGACGCCTTCATACAATCAAGGTGCGTGCCAATGACAATTTGTCATTAGTAGCGGTTGAGCGGCTTGTCCGCTGTCAGGGCGCGGACCTTTGCGGCCACGTCGGCGAGCACCCTGTCGTGCTGTTCGAGCTCCGCGAGCTGCTCCGCGGTGGGGACGTCGGCCTTCTTGAGCGAAAGGGCCGCGGCGTGGGCGCTGCAGGATTCGAGGACGGTGTTGATGAGACCCGCGATTACAGGCATGTCCTTCTCGACGAAACCGCGGGAGGTGACGGCCGGAGTGCCGATGCGCAGGCCGCTGGTCTGGAACGGATTGCGGGTGTCGAAGGGAACCATGTTCTTGTTGACGGTGATGTCGGCCTTTTCGAGCTGCTTTTCGGCGATGCGTCCGGAAACCTCCGGGAACCTGGTGCGGAGATCCACCAGCATGAGATGGTTGTCGGTGCCTCCGGAGACAATCTTGTAGCCCATGCGCACAAACTCCGCGCAGAGGGCCGCGGCGTTGGCCTTCACCTGCTTCTGATACTCGACGTATTCGGGCTGGGCAGCCTCCCAGAAGCAGACGGCCTTGGCGGCGATGACGTGCTCGAGCGGACCGCCCTGCTCGCCGGGGAAGACCGCGGAGTCGAGCACGGCGCTCATCATCTTGACTTCGCCCTTGGGCGTGGTCTGGCCCTTGGGGTTCGGGAAGTCCTCGCCCAGAAGGATGATGCCGCCGCGGGGACCGCGGAGAGTCTTGTGGGTGGTGGAGGTGACGATGTGGGCGTATTTCACGGGGTTCTTCAGCAGACCGGCCGCGATGAGTCCGGCGGTGTGGGCCATGTCTATCCAGAGGATGGCGCCCACTTCGTCGGCAATCCTGCGCATGCGCTCATAGTCCCATTCGCGGGAATATGCCGAAGCTCCGCCGATGATGAGCTTGGGCCTGCAGGCGAGGGCCGTCTCTTCCATCTTGTCGTAGTCGATGGTGCCGGTTTCGGGATTGAGGCCGTAGGGAACCGCTTTGTAGAGTATTCCGGATGCGTTCACGGGAGAGCCGTGGGTGAGGTGGCCGCCCATGGAGAGGTCGAGGCCCATGAAGGTGTCGCCTGGATTGAGGACCGACATCTCCACCGCCAGGTTGGCCTGTGCGCCGGAATGCGGCTGCACGTTGGCCCAGCAGGCCCCGTAAAGGGCCTTGACGCGGTCGATTGCAAGCTGCTCGATCCGGTCGACTATCTGGCAGCCGCCGTAGTAGCGCTTGCCGGGATAGCCTTCGGCGTATTTGTTGGTGCAGATGCTCCCCATTGCGAGAAGCACCTCGTCGGTGACGTAGTTTTCGGACGCGATGAGTTCGAGCCCGTTCTTCTGGCGGGCTTCCTCCTTTGCGATGAGATCGAAAATCTGGTTATCCTGTTTCATTATGGTTATTGGTGTTTGTGATGTCCTTTCAAAAAACGCACAAATGTAACAAAAATAAAGGTGATTTCCTATATTTGTAATTTTAGTTTCGCAGGTGCGAAACAACCTCTTTCCGGAGCCTGAAAGGCGACAAAGTCCCTTCCCCGAGGGAAGGGATTTAGGGATGGGGTAACGTGAAGGACCCTGGGACCCGCAGGGTCCCTTCCCCGAGGGAAGGGATTTAGGGATGGGGTAACGTGGATAAAAAAATGTGCGCGGGCCTTTACGCCTGAAAAACTGCCGCAGGAACCGGCAGGACGGTGAAAAGGACTTGCGAAAGTTGAGTTTGTAACGATATGGAAGACAGGAAACTCACCGCAGCTGAAATGGGACGCATGACCCCCGAAGAATACCGCAGCCGCCCGGAATGCGGGACGGTGGTGGTTCTGGACAACGTGCGCAGCGCCTACAACGTGGGCAGCGCATTCCGCAGCTGCGACGCCTTCGGGGTCGACAGGCTGTATCTGTGCGGCATCTGCGCCCTCCCCCCATCGAACGAAATCCACAAGACCGCGCTCGGCGCCGAGGAATCCGTGCCCTGGGAGCACTGCGACAGCACGCTGGACGCGGTCGCGGCCCTCAGGAGCGAAGGCTACACCATAGTCTCCGTCGAGCAGACCGAGCACTCGGTAAAACTCTCTGGCTGCGGGAGCATAGCCCCTGAAACCTGTGCCACCCTCGGCAACATAAGAGGGGGGACCATGCAGATTGCACAGCAATCAAATGGTGGGGCTTCGCGGAGCGAAGCGGTTTCAGGGGCTATGGCGCCCGCAGCCCCGCATGCCAAATATGCTTTTATATTCGGAAACGAAGTCGAAGGCGTACAACAGAGTGTTGTAAACGCCTCCGACTTCTGTCTGGAGATCCCCCAGCACGGCACCAAGCATTCGCTCAACGTTGCCGTCACCGTCGGTATAGTCTTATTTTGCGCGAGCAGCAAAAGCCGTCTGTAGGTTTTTGCCATGCCCCCTACAGGGGTTGAGAGGCTGCCCGCCGCTGCCGGGCAGGAAACTATTATTCCTGCTCGATAGCGGCCTGGGCCGCGGCGAGCCTTGCGATAGGCACGCGGAACGGAGAGCAGCTCACGTAGTCGAGCCCGATCTTGTTGAAGAACTTGACGGACTCGGGATCGCCGCCGTGCTCGCCGCAGACGCCGCACTTGAGTTCAGGCCTCTTGCTGCGTCCGTTCTGCACGCCGTATTCCACGAGCTTGCCGACGCCCTTGACGTCGATGGTCTGGAACGGGTCGCAGTCGAGGATCTTGGTGCCGAGGTAGTCGCCCATGAAGGTTCCCACGTCGTCGCGGCTGAAGCCGAAGGTCATCTGGGTGAGGTCGTTGGTGCCGAAGCTGAAGAACTCGGCGGTGCGGGCCATGCGGTCGGCGGTGAGGGCCGCGCGCGGGATTTCTATCATGGTGCCGAAGTGGTACTTGATGTCCATCGGATAGTGGTGGTTCTCGACCTCGGCCTTGATGCGGTCGCAGATGGCCTTCTGGAAGCTGAGCTCACGGGCGCTGATGGTGACGGGAATCATGATTTCCGGCATGGGGTGCATGCCTTCGGTGATGAGTTCCGCGGTAGCCTCGAAAATGGCCCTGTACTGGGTTTCGGCGATGAGCGGGAAGCTCACGTGCAGACGCACTCCGCGATGACCCATCATCGGGTTGACCTCATGGAGCTGCTCGCCGCGCTTGTCGATTTCTTCGATGCTGATGCCGAGCTCCTTGGCCAGTTCCTTCTTCTTGTCTTCGCTCTTGGGCACGAACTCGTGCAGGGGCGGGTCGAGAAGGCGGAACGTGACCGGCTTGCCGTCCATGATGCGGAGGGTGCTCTTGACGCTGGCCTTCACGAAGGGAAGGAGCTCGTGGAGAGCCTCGCGGCGTTCCTCGTCGGTGCTGGAGAGTATCATCTTGCGGAGCTTCATCAGGGGCACTTCGCTGTTGCGGCCGTAGAACATGTGCTCGATACGGAACAGTCCGATGCCCTCGGCGCCGAACGAGAGAGCCTTTTTGGTATCCTCGGGAGTGTCGGCGTTGGTGCGGATGCCCAGCCTGCGGTACTTGTCGACGATGCTCATGAAACGGATGAACAGCGGATTCTCGCTGGCGTCCATGGTTTCTATCTTCTCGCCATAAACCAGGCCCTTGGAGCCGTTGAGGGAGAGGTAGTCGCCTTCCTTGAAGACGGTGTCGCAGCCTGCGAACTTCACCGTCTTGGCGTCGAAGTCGATCTTCATGCCTTCGCAGCCAACGATGCAGCACTTGCCCCAGCCTCGGGCCACGAGGGCCGCATGGCTGGTCATGCCGCCGCGCTGGGTGAGGATACCCGCGGAAGCGCGCATGCCTTCGATGTCTTCGGGGGAGGTTTCCTCGCGGAGGAGGATGGTGTTCTTCCTGGCGGCCGCTGCAGCCATGGCGTCGGCGGGAGTGAATACTATGGTGCCGACGGCTCCGCCCGGAGATGCGGGCAGGCCGCGCGAGACGACCTTGGCCTTCTTTTCGGAAGTGGGGTTCAGCACGGGGTGGAGGATTTCGTCGAGCTGGGAGGGAGACACCCTGAGCACGGCGGTGCGCTCGTCTATCATGCCTTCGTCGAGCATGTCGATGGCCATCTGGAGGGCGGCGAGGCCGGTGCGCTTGCCGATACGGCACTGGAGCATCCAGAGCGTGCCTTCCTGGATGGTGAATTCGATGTCCTGCATGTCGTGGAAATGCGATTCCAGCTTCATGCGGATGCCGTCGAGTTCCTTGTACACCTCGGGCATTGCGGTCTCGAGGCTCTTGAGATTCCTGTTCTGGTCGTTCTTGGTGGCCTCGTTCAGGGGGTTCGGGGTGCGGATGCCCGCGACCACGTCCTCGCCCTGGGCGTTGATGAGCCATTCGCCGTAGAACTTGGCCTCGCCGGTGGCCGGGTTGCGCGAGAATGCCACGCCGGTGGCGGAAGTGTCGCCCATATTGCCGAACACCATGCTCTGAACGTTCACTGCGGTGCCCCAGTCATCGGGAATCTTCTCGATGCGCCTGTAGGCGATTGCGCGCTTGCCGTTCCAGCTCTTGAACACGCCGCCGATGGAGCCCCACAGCTGAGCCTCGGCGGTGTCGGGGAACTCGACCCCGAGGACCTCCTTGATGCGGACCTTGAACCTTTCGGCGAGGGAACAGAGTTCCTCGGCGGTGATGTCGGTGTCGGAGGCGTAGCCTTTCTCTTCCTTGAGCTCTTCCATCATGCGGTCGAGCTGCTGGCGTATGCCCTGGCCGTCGGCGGGCTCTATGCCCTCGGCCTTCTCCATGACGACGTCGGAATACATCATGATGAGGCGCCTGTAGGCGTCGTATACGAAACGGGGATTGCCCGTCTTTTCAATCATTCCGGGAATGGTGGCGGAGCATAGACCGATGTTGAGGATGGTGTCCATCATGCCGGGCATGGAGCTGCGGGCTCCGGAACGGCAGCTGACGAGCAGCGGGTCCTTCGGGTCGCCGAACTTCTTGCCCATGATCTTTTCGGTGGCGGCAAGGGCTTCGGCCACATCGTGCCTGAGTTCGTCGGAATAGCCTCCGCCGAGCTGGTAATACTCGGTGCAGCATTCCGTGGTAATGGTAAATCCGGCGGGTACCGGAAGGCCGAGCTTGCTCATTTCGGCCAGGTTGGCTCCCTTTCCACCAAGGAGCTCACGCATGGTAGCGTCGCCTTCGGCACTCTTTCCGCCGAAGCGATACACGCGTTTCTTGACTTCTGACATAGTTGGTTATATATTTATTTGTGTGATTTTCAAATTGCGAAGATACTAATTTTTTGAACATGACTTAGCTTTTACAACAACTTTGCGGCCAAATCGGACAGCTCGCTCCTCTCGCCCTTGCGGAGGAAGATGTGCTGGAACAGCTTCTGGCCTTCCATTTTTTCGCCCAGATGCGACAGCCCGTTCGACCACTGGTCGAGATAGGGCTGGTCTATCTGGAAGATGTCGCCGGTGCAGACTATCTTGGTGCCTTCGCCCGCACGGGTGATGATTGTCTTGATTTCCAGGGGGGTAAGGTTCTGCGCCTCGTCGATGATGAAGTAGCAGCGCCCGAGGCTGCGCCCGCGGATGTATGCCAGCGGCTCGATGATCAGCTTTTCGTCGCCGAGGAGCCCGTCTATCTTCTGGGCTTCGCGCGAGGAGGGCTTGAACTGCGCCTTGATTACGTTGAGATTGTCCATCAGAGGCTGCAGGAAGGGAGCCATCTTGCTTTTCTGGTCGCCCGGGAGGAAGCCTATGTCCTGGTTGCCCAGGATGACGGTCGGGCGCGAGACTATGATCTGGTCGTAACCGTGCTCCTGTTCGAGCGCGGCCGCAAGCGCGAGCAGCGTCTTGCCGGTGCCGGCCCCGCCGGTGACGGAGACCAGCTTCACCTCGGGGTTCAGGAGGGCGTCCAGGGCCATTTTCTGCTCGTCGTTGCGGGGGCGTATCCCATACGCTTCGCGGGCCTTCACAAGCACTATCCTGCCCCTGGAGGCATCGTACCTGGCGCACACGGTTTCGCCTTCCTGCCCGTCCCAGCGGAACTTGAAGAGCTGGTTGGGCCGGGGTTCGTTTTCCACCACCCTTTTCCATTCGACGGCATTCTCAGGCCCGTAGCACAGGGCCTGCAGGACTTCGCCCCCGAGGGCATACGACTGCACCTCGCGGTTGGACATCTCTATCTTTTCCTCCCCGATGCGGTCGGTCAGATAATCCTGCACCTCCATTCCCACCGCCTTGGCCTTCAGGCGGAGATTGACGTCCTTGGTGACCAGCGCCACGAAGGTGCCGTGGTTGTTGTCCCTCACCCACATCGCGGTGGACAGGATGCGGTGGTCCTGGATGTCGTCCTTGAAGAACTCGGCGAACTCCGGCTTGAAGGGATGGTTGGGCTCGATTTTCAGGTACCCCTTGTCCTTTCCGAGGGAGACTCCCCTGCCGCTGAAACTGCGGCCTTTGGTGAGTTTGTCGATGTCGCGCATGAAATGCCGGGCATTGAACGAGAGGGTGTCGTTGCCTTTCTTGAATTTGTCCACCTCTTCCACTACCGCAAGCGGAATCACGAGGTTGTTATCCTGAAAATGGTGGATGGCGTTGTAATCGTGGAGGATTACGTTGGTGTCGAGAACGAATATCTTAGGTTTTCCCATGGCTTGCACTTTAGTCTTCACCTTCCCCGTTCTGGTTGCGCAGGAGTGAATCCAGAATGCCCTGGATGCCGCTTTTCTCGGATTCGAGCACCTTCACTCCTCCGCCGGGAACGGGATGTCCGAGGGGATAGAAGGCTACGTCCTGCAGGAGGAGTTCGGCGTCGAGGTAGTCGAAGTCGATGTCCCTTATCTGGATGACGACTCCCGGGACCTCGGCGAACAGCAGGCGCACCGGGTCCTCGCCTCCGGTGGCGCGGCGGAGGTCGGAGATGTCGACGCAGGCCCCGGTCCTGGTGGTGGTCATGCCCTTGAGCGCGGCAAGCAGGCCCCCGTCGGCGACCGTGGCGCCGGAAAGCACGATTCCGTCCTCGACAAGTTCCCTCAGCACTTCGTAGCAGTCGATGAAATAATCGGGGTCGTTCACCTGCGGGGCCACCGCGGGGCTGTCCTTGAGGGCCTGAGCCAGCAGGGACCCGCCAAGGCGGTAGAGCGAGGTGTCGAAGGGGATGTAGACTATCCAGCTTTTGGGGTCGGGATTCAGGATGGACGGGAGGGACGCGGCTCCGAGCCGTGGCTTTTCGCTGCCGTAGGGAAGCTCGACCAGGGTGTCTTCGCCCGCCCCGGGAATGAGGTCGGCGGTGAACTCCACGCCGGGCCTCCCCTTCTCCTCTGAATAATAGCGCACGCACATGTCGAGCGAATCGATGAACTCGCCTGCGGCCCGGACCGAGGCGTACAGCCCGGCCATGTTGCCGATTTCAGAGTCGTTCCACGTCCACACGGCGTCGAGGCACAGGTCGCCGAGACCGAAATGGCCCATGCGCCAGAGGCAGTCGAGAAGGGCCTTTTCGATTCGGGAACGGGTGTACTGCTCGGCGAACAGGGGGGACGGCCTGCGCGTAACCCTCATTACGGCAGACAGGTACTTGTCAACGAGGGACGGGTCGGTTTCGACCGTGGAGAGCGCGGGACCCGGACTTTCGTCCACGAAGCGGCCCGCGATGAGGTTTCCGGAGAGTTCCGGGCCAGCCCCGAACGGACCCTTGACGCTGTCGAGAATCTGGGCCGGGGTCAATTCCTGCTGCACACCGTCGATGATGTACCGGGAATGTAATGCAGATAATATTTCCGTCATCTTTCTATGCGAAATCCCTCAAAAATAGTTATTTTTGAAAACAGATGCAAATGAAGTTCGACGAAAAAAGCTATGACGCCCTTCTGGAGAGGATTTTTGCAATCTCTCCATCGGTGCAGAACGTCGGTTTCGCCCCCGACGCATACAAACCGGGGCTGGAAGGGATGCGGGCCTTCAGCGGGAAGCTGGGAGACCCGTGGAAACGCTGCAGGTGCATTCACGTGGCGGGGACCAACGGAAAAGGCAGCGTGGCGAGCATGATTGCAAGCTGCCTTGCAAGTCAGCCCTTGAATCCAGGAACGCCCGGCACGCTGAAAGTGGGGCTGTACACTTCGCCGCACCTGACGGATTTCCGGGAGCGCATGAAGGTGATAAGCGGCCGCCGGTGGCGCATGCCCACGAAAAGGCAGGTATGGGAGTTCTTCCGCAAATACGACACCTCCGGCCTGTCCTTTTTCGAAATGACCACGGGGCTCGCATTCTGGTGGTTCGCAAAGCAGAAGGTGGACGTCGCCGTCATCGAAACCGGCCTGGGAGGCCTTCTGGACAGCACGAACATCATCACCCCCGAGCTCTGCGTCATCACTTCCATAGGGCTGGACCACTGCGCACTGCTCGGCAACACGCGCAGGCAGATCGCAGCCCAGAAAGCCGGCATCTTCAAGCGCGGCGTGCCCGCCGTGGTGGCGGAGGAAGACCCCGAAACCGCGCCGGTATTCCGCGAAAAGGCCGCGGAGGCAGGCTCTCCCCTCATCTTCGCCGACAGCGTGCCCTCCCCCATCGACGAGGCCGCGATCCTTCCCCGGATGGACCTGCAGGGCCCGTGCCAGGGCATGAACCTCCACACCGCCGTGACTGCGCTGAAAGTGCTGGGCATCAATCCCGACGTTGCCGCCCTTGAAAAGACGGCGGAAAGGACGGGACTCCGAGGCAGGTGGGAGACGCTCCATGAAAAGCCGCGGGTCATCTGCGACATCGCCCACAACCCTCCCGCGCTCCGGCTCAACTTCAGCCGCCTCGCAGCCCTCGGGAAGAATCTCATTATCGTCTACGGCATAATGGCCGACAAGGACCTCGAAGGCATAGCCCCGCTCATGCCTTCCGACGCCCTCTACATCCTCGTCTCCCCGGATACGCCCCGCGCCCTTCCGCATCACGACCTGTTTCGGAGGCTGTCCCGCCTGCGCCCGGGACTCCGCCTCCGCGAGGCCCCGGACGTGGCCGCCGGCATATCCCTCGCACTGTCCCTCGCAGGAGCGCAGGACCTCGTTTACATCGGTGGCTCCACTTTTGTAGTTACCGAAGCCATCACATATTTCGACAACGCCTGACAGCATCATGAAAACATTTTTACCGGCACTTATGACACTTGCACTCGTTCCGTTCCTGATTTCCTCCTCCCCTTCGGCGGACAATGAAGGCCACAAGCTGGCCAAAGAATGGAAGCAATACAATGCGGCCATGAAAGATGACAGGCCCAAGGACGCCCTCAAAGCCCTTGAGACCATCAAGGCCGAAGCCTCGAGGCAGCACCTTACCTGGGACTACTACGACGCCTGCGAAAAGTACAAGGTCGTCAGGGCCAGGACCAACTGGAAACTGCGCGATTCCCTCGACAGGGCCTTCCAGAAGGAGATAACCGACTTCGGCGAGCCCGCGGCCGAGTGCTACCTGCGCCGCTACTCCGGCTCCGACGAGCAGCTCGAATACATCCTCGCAAATGAAAAGAGCCTCAGGAAATCGCAGAATCCCGAATTCTGGGAAAGGGACGGCAGGCTGAAACGTTACAAGTTCGCTCCGGCCCTGAGGCAGCTGATAAAAAGCGACTGGGACTACGCCCTCTGGGGCCTCTTCCCCGAAGAGAAGATGAAGAAGGAATACGGTTCATACCCGCTGGACGCCTTCGTGGATTACCAGGCCATAGTGAACAAGTACGGCAATGCGGAACTCCTCGAAGATTTCGCTGCAAAGTATTCCGGCAAGGCCGCCGCCCTCATGGCCGAAGAGGATCTGCTCCGCAGGGAATTCAGCAGCCTCTCGGGCGACAAGTCCTCCACTTCGGACCAGTTCGCCGGACTGCGGAAGGAATGCGAAGCCCTCATCGCACGGGGCAAGGCCTTCAAGGGTGACGAGAAGGTCATCGCCGACTGCTGCGACGACGCCGCCGAGCTCATCCGGCAGATGGACTCCAGGGACCTGTCCTTCAAGGTGGAGGACAGCGCCGTGGACCTTGAGCTCAGAAACCTCGAATCCGTGACGGTAACCGTCGTGAAGGACGGGTCGAAAGTATGGGAGAAGCTGCTTTCCAACCCCAAGGGGAGCTATTACGTGAAAGACGCCCTCCGCATCGCCCTTCCCGACCTTGCCGACGGAGAATACCGGGTGAAATGCAAAGCCTCCGGCATCGAAGAGCAGACCCAGGAGTGGTCCAAATACACCATTTCCGCATCGAGCCGCTGGAACTCGGACGGCCTGGGAGTGTGGGCCGTGGATTTCAGGAGCGGGGAGCCTCTCCCCTCGGTGGACGTGGAACTCATCCGTAACGGAAAGGTGGCAAGGACGCTGAAGGATTTCAGAATCGACGGCTACACCACCCTCCCCTCCGACGTCTCCGACTATATCTCGAAAGAGAAATGCACAATCCGCCTGCGCAGCGGCGAAAGGGCCTCCGGCGAGCTGAGGGCCGGCATCTACTATCCCGACGACCTCGCAGACAGGCAGGACGGGCACTGCATCATACTCACCGACCGTTCGGCCTTCCAGCCCGGCGAGACCGTGCATTTCAAGGCCGTCCTGTACCGGGGCCGCTACACCCTGAGGGCCGTTGAGGCCGGCGAGAAGGTGACCGCCGTGCTGAGGGACACCGAGGACAACGAGCTTGAACGGCTGGAACTCGTCACCGGCGAAAACGGCAGCGTGGCCGGCTCCTTCGTGCTCAGGAGGACCGAACGCAACGGGCATTACGGCATAGCAATCATCCGCGACGGTCACGTCGCCGCCACGAAGGCGGTGCTGGTGGACGATTTCGTGCTCCCCACCTTCGACCTCACCTTCGACAGGCTGCCGGATCTGGAGTTCCCCGTCGATTCGGTGACGGTCAGGGGCACCGCCATGGCCTACTCCGGTCATTCCCTCAGCGGCGCCACCATCACTTACGAAGTGCTCTACGAAGGCCAGAATCACGCATCAGGCGTGCTCACCCTCGAAAAGAACCGCTTCGCCTTCACCTTCCCGGTGGTCAGGGAAAACCGCCGCTGGGGTTCGAGATACGTCGTGAACGTGAGGGTTACCGACGTCACCGGCGAGACCATGGACTTCCAGAAATGGGTGTTCATAAGGGGTGAGCGGGAGCCGGACTACGACATAGACTATTATTTCAAGGACGTCTCCTCCGAAGACGGAAGCGACATAGCGATAAAGGCCGTGGCGGGCAGGAAGGACACCTGGGCGGCCGTGGAGCTCTATGGAACCGGATGCAGGCTGCTTGAAAGGAAGGTGGTGCGCTTCGGCCCGCAGGAGGACGGCTATGCCGCCGCCGAGCTGAGGTATCCCTACCTCGACAGCTATCCCGGAACCATATCCCTGCAGGTGATCTATTTCCAGGACAAGCACGTTTACCGCTACAGCGTGACGAAGAGGCGCGAGAACCACTCCTGCGACATGCCGCTCAGTTTCGAGCGCTTCCTCGACACCACTTCGCCCGGCGCCGGCTACACCTTCACGCTCAAGACGGGGCCCGGGGCTGAAGTCGCCGCCGCCATATTCGACAAGAGCACCGAGCGCTTCATGCCCTCCAGGTGGGTTTCGGTCGAACCCGAACCGCTGCCCGTTCCCTATATCAGCTACAACAACTGCCCCGGCACGGACCGCAGCGTGCCCGAAATCATGGCGTACGGCAGGAACGTGCTCATGAGCAAGGCCGCAAACTCCGGCATGGCGCCCGAGATGATGGTGGAAGAAGAAGCCGCCTTTGCGGACGAAGCCGTGCCTTCGGCCGATGGAGGAGCGGAACAGTCAGGACAGGAAGACATCCCCATCCGCGAAGATTTCGCCACCACGATTGCCTGGGAGCCCTTCCTCAAGGCCTCCGGCGACGGCACGGTGCAGTTCAGCTTCAACAATTCCGACAAGCTTTCCACCTTCGTCGTGCAGCTCTTCTCGCACGACAAATCCATGCACAACGCCACGCTGAGGCGCGAGATGGTGGTCACCATTCCGGTGAAAATCAGTCTCGTGGAGCCCAAATTCATATACGAAGGCGACATGTGGAACGTCAGGGTGGGACTGTCCAGTTCCCTTGCGGGCGACGTGGACGGCACCCTGCAGGTTGACTTCATAAACGGAGACTCCTACAAGTCCGGCCCCGTGCTCGGCTCTGCCGCCAAAGCCGTCACCGTTCCCGGAAACGGCTCGTGCAGCTTCGACTTCCCGCTTGCCGCGCCTTCCGTCGACGTGCTCGGAATCAAAATCAGTTTCAAGCCCGCGAGCCTTCCTCTGGGCGCTGACGCCGTGTTCGTGACCGTACCCGTCCGAAAGCCCGAGCAGACGCTCACCGAGTCGCATTCGGGAGTGCTTCTCCAGGGCGTTTCCCCTCAGGAGCTGGAGGCATCGCTCCGCAGCTCGTTCGTGAACGTTCCGGGCGGGAGCGCCACCCTGCGCGACATTTCCATCATGGATATGATACTCGAGGCCCTGCCCGAAGAAATCACCCCCGACGCCGAGAACGCCGTCTCGCTTTCCGAGGCGCTCTATGCCATATCGCTCTGCGACAGGCTGGGCTGCGAAACGGAAGCTGACGAGGACGGCATCAGATCCAAACTCCTCGCCCTGCAGGGCGCTGACGGCGGTTTCTCGTGGTTCGGGGGAATGGAGTCATCTCCAATGGTAACAGCCATCGTGCTGGAGCGCATGAAAGGGCTCGGCGTCATCGACGAGCAGGCCGCCGTCCGCTACCTCGACAGCGAGTTCTTCAAGTCCCGCGACTCCCGGCGCAGGCATTACTGCGGCATCAGCATGCAGCAGTATCTGTATGTCCGCAGCCTCTTCCCCGAAGTGAACTTTGACCAAAAGACCGGCCGCGACTTCCGCAAGGAGGCGCGCGAATACCTGGTCCCCTCAAAGGAACGCGGCCTGAACGGCTGGCTCTTCGCCAAAACCAGGCGCCTCGCCACGCTGAAAAACCTTTCCGGGCTCGAAGGAGGCACCGCCCTCGCCCGCGGGCTGGGCATCAGGATGATGGCGGCGGGTAGGCTCAGGAAGTCGCTGAAGGCGGACGTGGAGTCTCTGGTGCAGTACGCCGAACCGCACAAGGGCGGCGGCATCTACTACCCCAACCTGGTGATGCCCTGGAGGGGTCTGCTCGAAACCGAGCTCTACGCCCACAGCAGGCTCTGCAACCTCCTCTCCACCAGCGGGCACAACGACATCTCGGACGGAATCAGGCTGTGGATAATGCTCCAGAAGGAAACCCAGCACTGGGAGGACGATCCCGGCTACATCGAAGCCATCGCTTCGGTGATGGACGCATCTCCCGCCGTGCTCGATACCAGGGTGCTGGCGCTCAGCGCGCAATACACCAAGCCTTTCAGCGAAATCGCCGCAGCCGGCAACGGCATGGAAATCAAGAGGGAACCCATAGAATACAGCAAGCACTCCGCGGGATGGTACTACAGCGGCACCGTCTCCGGAGGGACGGCCGATTCACTCAAGGTGGGCGACCGCATCCGTATCCGCTGGGCCATAAACAACGAGGAGAACCGCAGCTTCGTGCGCATTACGCTCCCGCACTGCGCAGGCCTCGTGCCCGTCGACCAGACCTCCGGCTACGGCCGCGGATGCTACCGCAGCGTGCTTGCCGACCGCATCGAGCTCTGGTATGAGTCTTATCCCGAAGAGAAGACGGAAGTCCTCGAAGAGTACTACGTGACGAGGGCCGGCGTCTTCCAGTGCCCCGCAGCGGTGGTGGAGAGCCTCTACGCTCCGCACTACCGCGCCAACACGGCCGCGCCGGAACCCCTGCAGACCGCAGACTGATCCTGTTCCCGACATCCTTTCAATGAGCGCACTCACAGCATACAGGGGAATGGTCCTTACGGACAGCATCGACGATTATCCCGAAGGCGTCATCCTGCCGGTCGACAAGCCTTACCGCTGGACCTCCGCCGACGTCATCCGCAAGGTCAAGTGGATGGCAGTGAAGCATTTCCACAAGAAGAACCTGAAGGTGGGACACGCCGGCACGCTGGATCCCCTCGCCACCGGGGTGCTGCTGGTATGCATAGGGAAGGCCACCAGGCTCGCCGATGAGTTGCAGCGGTCGAGCAAGCAGTACGTCGCGGGAGTCGCCTTCGGAGCCACCACTCCCTCGTACGACCGCGAGAAGGAAATCGACGCGGTCTGCCCGCTGGACGGCGTGTCGCGGGAGGCGCTCGAAGCAGTGCTGCCGCGTTTCATCGGGGAGCAGGACCAGATCGCCCCCCTCTTCAGCGCCAAGAGCGTCGATGGGGTGCGCGCCTATGAAATGGCCCGCAGGCTTTACAAGGAAGGCAAGAAAGTTGACGACGGCCTCCTCCGTTCCTCCAGGATTACGGTTTACGGCCTGCAGCTCCTGAGTTTTCAGCGTACGGCGGATTTCGCCCGGGAGGCCCCCGCATCCGCCAGCCACGGGAACGCATCCGGCAGGATCAACGTGAACAGCCTCGAAGGATACGACCTCGCGCGCGCCGAAATCCTCGTCGACTGCAGCAAGGGCACCTACATCAGGGCCCTCGCCCGCGACCTTGGCGAAGCCCTGGGCAGCGGCGCCTTCCTGAGCAGCCTCCGCCGCACCCGCAACGGCGGCATCGGCGTCGCCGACGCCCTGTCGATGGAAGACCTGGAAAAACTGTTCGCCGGAAGATGATTGGAAATAACATGAAAAAAATACTACTTCTTATTACAAGCTTCCTGCTCCTGTCGCTTTGCGCAGTGGCGCAGGAGGTGCCGGTGCGTCTCGAAGAGGGGCAGCTCCGGCTCAAAGGGGAACCGTTCATAATCCTGGGAGGAGAACTGGCCAACTCCAGCGCCTCCAGCGCCGCTTACATGGACGGGCGCGGCACCTGGCCGGCCCTGAGGGCGGCCGGCCTCAACACCGTGCTCGCGCCCGTGTACTGGGAACTCATCGAGCCGGAGGAAGGCCGTTTCGACTTCTCCTCGGTGGATTATCTGCTGGAAAGGGCGCGGGGCAGCGGCCTGCACCTCGTGCTCCTTTGGTTCGGCACTTGGAAAAACAGCATGTCATGCTATGTGCCCTCGTGGGTGAAGAAAGGCTTCGGGAGCCGCTTCACCCTGGCCCGCTGCAGCGACGGCAGCACCCCTGAAATCCTGTCGGCATGGGACAAAAACGCCATGCAGGCCGACTGCAGGGCCTTTGCCGCCCTTATGCGGCATCTCAGGGAAAAGGACTCCGGCACCGGCACCGTGCTCATGGTGCAGGTAGAGAATGAAATCGGCTTCCTGGGCGATGCCCGCGAACACGGCCCTGCCGCCGAAAAGGCATGGAAGGCCTCCGGAGAAAAGGACGAAGAACGCTTCCAGGCACGTGCCTATGCCCGTTACGCCCAGGCCGTGGCAGCCGCCGGAAAAAAGGAGTACCCGCTGCCCATGTACGTGAACGCGGCCCTCAATTCCCGCGGACGCAAGGCCGGGGAATATCCGTCGGCCGGCCCGCTCGACCACCTGATGGACATCTGGAAGGCCGAAGCTCCCGCCATCGACATCATTTCGCCAGACATCTACGACCCCGGATTCCCGGACTGGATTGCACGCTACGCCACTCCGGGGAATCCCCTTTTCATACCCGAGATACGGCAGGAGGCCGCCAATGCCGCCCGCGTCTTCTACGCGCTGGGCCGGCACGGAGCCATAGGCTTCTCCCCCTTCGACATCGACGACGCCCCTGGCGCCACCGCCCGCGCATACGAAGTCCTCGCTCCCTGGCTCCCGGAAATCGCCCGCGCCCAGGCGGAAGGCCGCGCCTATGGCGTGCTGGTGGACCGGGCCCGTCCGGAGGCGGAGCTTGTCATAGGCGGCATACGCTTCACCTGCCGCCACGACGGCACCCTTCCCTGGTCGCCGGTGCGCGGCACGGACGACTGGGGAGAAGGCGCATTCCTCATAATCGACCGGGGCGGCGGGGAGTACCTTTTCCTCGGCACCGCCTGCGTTGCCACCATGGCTCCCGCGAACGGGAAAGGCCGGGTGGGAATCCTCTCCATAGACGAATACGAAGGCCCCGTGCGGCTCCGCCGGCTCAACGGCGACGAAAGCCACCAGGGCCGGCATCTGCGCATACCCGCCGGGCAGGCCGGGGCGCAGATTCTCTCCGTTTACGGCAAGTCAGACTAAAAAAGGCCCCACACTTCTGCGGGGCCTTTTTTTAGTCTGATCACCACGGGCTAGTAGAGCTCGTCGACGGGCTCGCGGTAGTCGCCGGCCTCGGGAGCGGGAGCCTCTTCGCTGTGGAAGTTGCGCCTCTGGCCGCCGGAGTTCCTGCGGTCGCTGCCGGAAGAATTCCTGCGCTCGCCGCCATTGCCTCCGCGGCGCTCGCCACGGTCGTTCGAACGACGGTCGCTCCCGGAGGAGTTCCTGCCGCTGCCGGAAGAGTTCCTGCGGTCGCCGCGACGGTCGCTGCCGCCGCTGCGGGACTTGCGATCGTTGTCCACGTAGCCCTCGGGCTTTTCGGTGAGAACCCTCATGCTGAGACGCATCTTGCCGCTCTTTTCGTCGTACTCGAGAAGCTTGACATCCACCTCGTCACCTACCTTGAGGACATCTTCCACCTTTTCGGTCTTGGTCCAGGAGATTTCGCTCACGTGGAGCAGGCCTTCCTTGCCGGGAAGAATCTCGATGAATGCACCGAAATCGAGGATGGAGACCACCTTGCCGTGGTATATGGTGCCGACCTCGGGCTTCGCGCAGATGCCCTTGATCCAGTCGATGGCCTTCTGCATGGAGTCCTTGTCGTCACTTGCGATCTGCACCACGCCCTCGGTGAGATTGGTGCCCGCGATGGGCATCTCGTCGATATTGATAGTGGCCCCGGTCTCCTTCTGGATTTTCTGAATGGTCTCTCCGCCCTTGCCGATGACGGCGCCGATGAACTCTGCGGGAATGCGGAGCTCCTCGATGCGGGGAACGAAGGGCTTGTAGTCGGGACGCGGAGCGGGCTGCACCTTGAGCATCTCGCCCATGATGTGCATGCGGCCCTGACGCGCCTGCTCGAGGGCCTTTTCAAGGACCTCGTAGCTCAGGCCGTCCACCTTTATGTCCATCTGGGTGGCGGTGATGCCGTCGGCGGTGCCGGTGACCTTGAAGTCCATGTCGCCGAGATGGTCCTCGTCGCCGAGGATGTCGGTGAGGATGGCATAGCGGTCGTTGGGCTTTTCAGCGTCGGTGATGAGACCCATGGCGACGCCGGCTACGGGCTTGCGGATCTGGACGCCTGCGTCCATGAGGGCGAGGCAGCCGCCGCATACGGAAGCCATCGACGACGAGCCGTTGGACTCGAGGATATCGGAAACTACGCGGACAGCGTAGGGATTTTCGGGAGCGAGGGGCACTACGGGCTTGAGGGCGCGCATCGCAAGGTTGCCGTGGCCGACTTCACGACGGCCGGTGGCCCTGATGGGCTTGGCTTCGCCGGTCGCGAACGGCGGGAAGTTGTAATGCAGCACGAACTGCTGGTCGCCCTGGATGAGGACCTCGTCCTGCTCCTTCATGTCCAGCTTGGTGCCGAGCGTCACGCTGGCGAGGCTCTGGGTTTCGCCGCGGGTGAAGACGGCGCTGCCGTGCGCGCACGGAAGGACGTCGGTCTCGCACCAGATGGGACGCACCTCGTCGGTCTTGCGGCCGTCCAGGCGGCAGCCTTCATCGAGAATCATGTTGCGCATGGCCTCTTTCTCCACGGCGCCGTAATAGCGCTCCACCATGGGGGTCTTGAGCTCCAGCTCTTCTTCGGGGATGGTGGCGAGGAATTCTTCCTTGATGGCCTTGAAGCCCGCTTCGCGCTCCTTCTTGGGGGCAGCGCTCTTGGCAAGGGCGTAGCACTTGTCATAGCAGGCCACCTGCACGGCCTTGCGGAGGTCTTCGTCCTCCTCGTCGTGGGGATATTCACGCTTTGCGCCGTCGGTGCCCAGCTCATGCATGAGCTCCTTCTGCACGCGGCAGTGCTTCTTTATTTCTTCGTGGGCGACCTTGATGGCCTCGAGCATGTCGTGCTCGGAAACTTCGTTCATTTCGCCCTCGACCATCATTATGTTCTCCTCGGTGGCCGCCACCATGAGGTCGAGGTCGGCCTCCGCCATTTCGGAGAAATTGGGATTGATGCGCCACTGCCCGCCAATGCGCGCAACGCGCACTTCGCTCACGGGACCTCCGAAGGGAAGGTCGCTGGTGGCAAGGGCGGCGGATGCGGCGAGGCCCGCGAGGGCATCCGGCTGGATGTCTTTTTCCGCGGAAATGAGATTGATGTAAATGAAAACCTCCAGATGGAAATCCTCCGGCCACAGCGGGCGGATCGGGCGGTCTACGAGACGTGCGATAAGCACCTCATAGTCGTCGGGTTTGGTTTCCCTCTTGAGGAAGCCGCCGGGGAAACGTCCGGCTGAATAATACTTCTCCCTGTAATCCACTGAGAGAGGGAGGAAATCAGTGCCTTCCTTGACTTCTTCGGCACATGTCACGGTGGCCAGAAGCATGGTGCCACCCATCTTTACTACTGCGGAGCCGGCGGCCTGCTTGGCCAGCTTGCCGGTCTCGATTTCAATTACCCGACCGTCGGGCAGTTCGATCTTCTTTGTGATTACGTTCATTATTGTGTTGCGTTACGTCTTTGCAGCAAAAAAGGGATGCGGCCGCCAGGGCCCATCCCTTGAATCTTTTGTGCGGCTTATTTGCGCAGCGAGAGGTCCTTCACGATCTTGCGGTAGCGCTCGATGTCGATCTCCTTGAGGTAGTCGAGGAGCTGACGGCGCTTGCCCACGAGCCTGAGAAGGGAACGGCGCGTGACCACGTCTTTCTTGTTCTTCTTGAGGTGCTCGGTAAGGTGGGCGATACGATAGGTGAAGAGGGCCACCTGACTTTCAGGGGAGCCCGTGTCGGCTGGTGTTTTGCCGTACTTCTGGAAAAGTTCCTGTTTCTTTTCCGGCTGGAGATACTCTGCCATTTCGTTTTTTGTTTTTAATTAATAATCAGGAACTTCCGGCGGATCCGGAAGTCATCCTGCCAGCGTGGCGATCGGTTGCGGTCGACACATCGACAGAAAGCGCGGCAAAGATAGGAATTATTTTTTAATTGACAAGCCAAGTCCCGGCAGATTGTTGAGCGTGATGCGCCCGTCCTGCACCAGCACTCCCTCGAAGGGGTCGTTGGAGATGAGGAGATTTCCGTCGAGGTCGGCGAAATCGATGCCGGAAGACAGCTGCGCGGCCGCCGACACGCCGCAGGAAGTTTCGGTCATGCAGCCCAGCATGACCTTCATGCCGACCGCCCTGGCGTAGGACATCATCTGTCTGGCCTTGAGCAGGCCGCCGCATTTCATCAGCTTGATGTTCACCCCGTCGAAGGCTCCGCGGCAGGCCTTGAGGTCGTCCAGGTCCTGCACGCTTTCGTCGGCGAATATGGGCAGGGGGCTCCTCTCGCTGAGCCAGGCCGTGTCTTCCAGCCTGTCCTTGGTGAAGGGCTGCTCCACCATCACCACGCCCTGCTCCTGCAGCCAGTAGATTTCATAGAGAGCCTCCATCCTGTCGGTCCAGCCCTGGTTGGCGTCCACCACTATGGGCAGGTCGGTGACGCTGCGCACCGCGCTTACGGACGCCTTGTCGTTGGGAGTGCCCACCTTGACTTTGAGCACCCTGAACCGGCCGGCCGCCTCGACGGTCTTCTCCCGCATCACTTCGGGGGTGTCGATGCCGATGGTGTAGCTCGTGTCCGGGGTATTGTCGGGGTTCTGCCCCCAGATGCGCCACAGCGGCTGGCAGAGAAGCTTTCCGAAAAGGTCGTGGAGAGCCATGTCCACCGCCGCCTTGGCCGGGGCGTCCCCCTTGGAAAGGGAGTTCACGTAGTCCATTATCTCCTCTGTCCGGAAGGGGTCGGAGAAACCGCCGAGCCTCACCTTGGAAAGGAAGGCGCAGACGCTTTCGGTGGTATGGCCCAGATACGGGGGCATGCTGGCCTCGCCGTAGCCTGTGAAGCCGTCGAATTCTATTTTCACCTGGACGTCGGGAGTGGACGTGCGGGTGTTGCCGGAAACCCCGAAGGGATGGCTGAGCTGCAGTTCGTAAGGCGTCCAGCTGAGTTTCATCCTGGCACCGGACGCGGCCTGGTAGGCCTTCGGCATGCGCGCTTCGCGTTCCGCGGCCAGGTTCCGCTCCGCCGACAGGGTATCGGCATTCCCGCCCTCTCCGCCGCCTCCGGAGCCTTTCATCCCGCAGGCGGCAGCCGCGGCGCCCGCAGCCACCGCCGCGGCACCCTTCAGGAAATCTCTGCGTTCCATATAGAATTAAGTGAAATACCTTGCTATTGTTCCCTCACGCAGCGGATGGGCGTAGCAAGGTTCTGCTTGTCGAAAGGCGCTGCGAAGAGAATGTTCTTGTCCACGTAGATGTAGCGGGCCACCCCTGTCCCCTCGTCGACGGAGTCGGAGGTCCAGAAGATGGCATAATCGCTCAGGCCGGTGAAGTTGAAACCGTTGTCGAGGTACTCGAGGTAGCCGGCAGGAATGGCGGTGAAGAGGGTGCTGTTGCTCTTGGGCACTTCGGGCCAGTATTCCCACATGGCATTGCCGTTGAAGGACACGTCTCCCATCAGGTTTCCGGCGACTCCCTCTATGTCGGAATAGCGCCCGGCGGGGGCTCCGCCGGCGGCGGAAGCAAGGGCGAGGAAATCGTCTTCGGAGGGAAGCCTCCAGCCTTCGGGGCAGGCCTGCAGGGCTTCATGCCAGGTATAGAAGCGGCCGTAGATGTAATTCATGTTGTCCTCATCCATGTAGGCCATGCCGGAACCCTCCCAGGCAAGGTTCTGGAGCATCCATTCGGTCTCCCCTATCCTGGAGGTATAGTATTTCTGGCCGTCCCTGGGGTCCGTGAACGAGGGGGTGGAACTGCCGAAGGGATGTCCCGTGAGCGAACCGCCTGAAAGCGAGGGGTTCACGATGGTGAAGGATGCCGACGAAGAAGAGGAATAATAATCCTCGGCCCAGCCCGTCACGGTGATGGTGAACGTGGCGAGGGTGTCTTTCGAGACGGTGAAATCGAAATCCGGCCTCACCGACGCGGGATCGGATTCGAAACGGAGGGTGTCCGTCACCTTGGTGAACGGATTGTACCAGCGGTATCCGACCAGGGAGTCGGCCTTGTCGTCACCCTTGTAAAGCCCGTAATTCTGTATGTGATATGTCTCACCGTACTTCACGTACAGGGGCATGCCCTTCGTTACGAGCGCCCCGGAAAGGTAATTGCCGGTATCGTCTTCGTCGTCTTTGCAGGAAGCAAGGCATGCGAGCGCCGCTCCGAGAATCAGTATCCAGTGATTGGTCTTCATGTTTGGTGTTTATTCCTCTTATAAAGTTTGCAAAGATAGTCAATTCTGCAAATACTTTGCCTAAGTCAAAGTCAATTCGGCGTCGGCATATCCGACGGCCGCCTCGCGGTGGGTGATGCACAGCACGGTCTTGCGGCCCCGGCAGAAGGCCGCGAGATTTTCGAGGAGCCGGCTTTCGGTTTCGGCGTCGAGGGCCGAGGTGGCTTCGTCGAGTATGAGTATGCCCCCGGGACGGAGCAGGGCGCGCGCGATTGCGATGCGCTGGGCCTGCCCTTCGCTGAGCCCGCGGCCCACTTCGGCGCACACGGTGTCGAGCCCTTCGGGGAGATCCTTCACAAAGTCGGCGCAGGCCGCATGGAGGGCCTCGAAAAGCTGTCCGTCGTCCGCGTCCGGGGCGGCCAGGCGAAGGTTTTCGCGGATGGTGCCGCTCAGCAGCGAATTCCCCTGCGGGACATACATGAAATTGCAGAGCGTGCCGGCGCCCGAGGGAGTGGGAGGATCGTAGAGCGTGACGCTTCCCTCCGTGGGCCGGAGCAGGTTCATTATCACCATGGCGAGGGTGCTCTTGCCGGCTCCGGTGGCGCCGCGGATGGCGGTGAAGCTGCCGGGAGCGAAGTCGAAGCTGAGCCCCCCGAAGACCTTCCCGGCGGCCCCTTCGTAGGCGAAGCCGAGCTCTTCGAGCCGGATTCCCGGGGCGCCCTCAAGCCTGACGTCGGGGACATCCTCCTCCTGGGCCAGCTCCGAGAGCTCCATGAGGCGGTCCTCCGAAGAAAGGGCTCTGATGAAGGCGGGAATCTGGTGGGTGATGTCGGCGACCGGCCTCTGCACCTGCCCCACCAGCTGAAGGAAGGCGGTCATGAGGCCGTAAGTGACCGTGCCGTTCCTGAGACCGTACACGCTCCAGACGAAGGCCGCGGCATAGCCGGCCATGAAACCGAGCTGGAGGAAGGCCCTCGATATGGCGGAATAGTTGAGCCGGGAGACGGTCTTGCCGCGAACCTCTTCCTGCAGGTCGGAAAGGTCGTCCAGGACTTCCCCGGTGCTGCCCATGGTGCGCACCACCACCCGGTGCTGGAGAGTTTCCTGCATGTGCGCCTGCACCTTGCTGTCACCCTTGCGGATGTCCATCGTGATCGAGCGCATCTTCTTGAAAAACAGGCGGCTGCCCACCACCGCCACCGGCATGATGAAGAGCAGTATCCAGCCCAGGTCGGCCGAAAGCGAGAACAGGAAGACGGTGGCTGCCACGAACTGGCACACCGTCACGAACAGGTCGGGAAGGGAGACGCAGATGAAGTCCACCACCACCCTGATGTCCTCTTCGAGGCGGTTGATGGTGTCGCCGGTGTGGAAGCGTTCCCTGCCGCTCCAGAGGCTGCGCATCACCCGCGAGAAGACTTCGGCGCGCGTCCTGTTCTGCGCGTCCACCACGATGAGGCCCTCCCAGTAGCGGGCGCCCGTACGCAGCAGGATCTGCAGGAGCATTATGCCCACGAACAGCGCGGCTTCACGGCCTAGCTCTCCCGGGGAAGTTCCGGTGGCGATGTCGACCACCCTCTTGCTTATCCATACGAACGACAGCGACGCGGCGACCTGCAGCAGCCCCAGGACGGCGCTCACGAGCACCTTCCAGCGGAACGGATGCAGCGTCCGCATCAGGCCGGCGAAACATTCGCGGAACGGTCTCATTCCGTGACGAGGCCTATCTTGAGCCAGCTGTCGGCAAGTTTCTGTGCGTCCTTCAGGGCGGTTTCCTCATCCACCTCGTACTCCTCGAGGAGCAGGTTTTTAAGGTCGGTGACGGTGAATTCACGGCCTTCCACCGCCTTCCAGAGATAGGCGGCGGAGGAGTTGAGGGAAACCATCTTGTTGAAGTTGACGGCTTCGGCGCCTTCCCGGGTGATGATGTTTTCGCCCAGCAGCGAGCGCAGTGTAAATCCTTCTGCTATTTTCATATCGTAATGTGTTTCAGTCTTCTGTAAATGGCCAGAAAGTACCTCCTGACTATGGAGGGAAGAGCGTTCCAGCGGCGCCAGCGGCGCATTTGGGAGGTGCTGCCCGGGTCCGTGGAGGAGCCGTCGGCATGCCTTATCTCCCGCACTACCCCGGCTATTGCCCCGGAAGGGCAGATTTCCACCCCGCGCAGGTTGCCGTCGCCCTTCAGGGTGACGGTATCCCCTTCAACCGCGACTACGCGGTGCAGGACATACTTCCCTTCGCTGACTTCGGCAAGGGCGATGTCCCCGGGCGCCACGGCGTCGCGGCCCTCCAGCAGGACGCTGTCCTTCTTGCCCTCGATGAACGGGAGCATGCTCAGGCCCCTGGTCATGATGATGACGGAGCGGCCTTCCTTTATGAGATCCCTCACCCCGCCGAGCAGGATGTCGTTGGGCATCGTGACGACGTTGTGGTTCATGGCTCGAGGAGTTGGGCCGCGCACACCCTTGCCGCTTCTTCGTCGGGACGGCAGTACAGGGCGTAGCAGGGCGTAGAGGATATTACTTTTTCGAAGGTGGAATGGAGCTTGTCGGCCATGTCGCGGTCGGACTTGAAACCGGAGCTCGAAGAGTAGAGGAGGACGTACGATTCGAACACCCCCAGCTTTTCGATGCGGTTTTCGGGGCTGCGCCTGATGTGCACGAAGGCTCCTGCGGGACAGTGTTCGTTCCTGTAGCAGGGCGTCTTACCGCTCCACGGGGAGCCGTACACCTCGACGCTGCCGTCGGGATTCACCCGCACTATCGGATTGTCGTCGTTGAGCAGCCGGCTGCCGGGGACGTGCTCCAGCCACAGGCGGCTGTGGGTGCTCTTGCCCGTGCCGCTCCGGGCCAGCCAGAGGAAGGCCCTGCCGCCGTTCACTATGACCGAGGCGTGCATTTCGAGGGTGCCGAGCCCGACGGTGCTGAAAGCGAACATGAGCATGGCCGCGTTGTTCAGGGCGAAGAGGGCCTGGGACGGGTCGAGCACCTTGAGGGCGGCATGCTTGAAGCCGCCATCCGCGACCACCCTGCCGCTGACGGGGCGTCCGGCACATGGACACATGTCAAAAACCCAGTCGGAGCCGCTCCTGTAGAGGATGACCACGGGCTGTCCGGGCTCTTCGCAGCCGCCGTACACCTTGGTGAGAGGCAGTTCCGGGAGATCCTTCACCACCTCCACCGTGAAGAGCGGGTTCCGGGCCTTCGGAGCCTCGAAGGGGGCGTACTGCCCAAGTTGTTCCCACAGCCCGTTCCCTTTGGGAATGGCGAACCGGAAAGCGTGTCCTGCGACGATGTAGGTCTTTGTCATATATCTCAACTTTCGCAAGTCCTTTTCACCGTCCTGCCGGTTTCTGCGGCAGTTTTCCAGGCGTAAAGGCCCGCGCACACTTTATTATCCATTATTTTGCAAATATAAGTGAAAAAAAAGGAAATTGATTATCTTTGCATACTATGAACGAAAGCATAAAACTCGACTACAATACCGGGCGGGAAACCCTCGCCATGCCGGAATACGGGCGCAACGTGCTCAAGATGGTGGAGGAACTCAAGGCCATGCCCTCGCGCGAAAAGCGGAGCGAGCAGGCCCGCGCCGTCATCAAGACGATGGAAATCCTCAATCCCCAGGTGCGGCAGCAGGAAGACTGGGAGCACAAACTCTGGGACCACCTATACATGATTGCAGGCTACGACCTCGACGTCGACGCCCCCTATCCGGCCCCCGTCAAGGAAGATTTTGAAACCAAGCCTGTCCCCATCCCCATGAAGGGCAGCCCCATCAAGGCCATGCACTACGGCCGCAACATCGAAAAGATAATAAACCTCATCTGCGAGCAGCCCGAGGGCGAAGTCAAGACCTTGCTGATCAAGAACCTGGCCGTGTACATGCGCCAGCAGTATCTCATCTGGAACAAGGACAGCGTGTCCGACGACACCATCTTCACCGACATCGAAAAGCTTTCCGGAGGCCGCATCTCGGTTCCCGATGGCCTGGAGCTCGGCAAGGTGTCGCAGGACGCCAACTTCTCGCGTCCCGGCCTCGGCAACCTGCAGCAGGGAGGCGGCAAGGGCTACGGCCGCAAATACCGCAACCGCAAGAAGAGATGAGGAAGTTCTTCGAAAGTCTTGCCTTCTGGCGCAACTGGGACGACGGCGAAAGGGCCGTCGCCGTGAAGATTCTGGGCTTCTTCGTGGCCGCGCTGGCGGTCTTCGTGCTCATCTCCACAGTATCCTACCTCTTCCACTGGCAGCAGGACATGAGCCTGCTGCAGGATCCCGAAATGATGGACGCCTCCGTCCCCGTGGGCAACCTGGCCGGCAAGCTGGGCTACAGGACGGGGCACCTGCTGGTGTGCAGGCTGTTCGGCCTGGGCAGCTTCGCCCTGCTCGTCATCCTCGCGGCCGTCAGCGCCCGCCTCATCGCCGGCCGCTGGCACTATCCGCTCATCAAGACCACCCTCATCGCCCTCTTCGGCGCATTCGTGGCTTCGGTGCTCCTCGCCTACGTGGGCAACCTGGCCGGGCTGCAGCATGCCTTCGGCGGCGGGCTCGGCGGCAGGTGCGGCGCACAGGTGGTCGGCTGGGCGACGAATCTCTTCGGAGTCATAGTCACCGGGCTGGGAGTGCTGCTGCTCATCGCGGCGTGGCTGTTCCTTTCTTCCAAAAAGTTCACCGAACTCCTC
>FLNX01001895.1_pt1 | contig 28125 bp, 9 predicted proteins | sample 1140341 | NCBI WGS metagenome assembly FLNX01 (sample SAMEA3878208, study PRJEB12797) | bioreactor metagenome | biome: Moose rumen | place: Sweden | collected 2011-10 | reverse complement strand
GGGGTTCTATCAATGGACGGCTACGTCCTCTGTATCTGTCTGACGTATGCCGTGGCAGCACTCATCAACCTCGCCTATGTCATCTACCTCGGAGGAGCCACCCTGCGCCCCGATTGGGCGTTCCTACGAGCCAATAAACCCCTCCTACGGGACTATGGGCTCTACACGGGATTTCTGATTATCAGTGCCTTGACCGGCATATTAGGTCCGACACTCTCTACCTTCTTCATCACCGCCAAGATGGGACTGGACTATACCGGCATCTTCGCTATCGCAACCTACATCGCCGTGATGGTCTCTATCCCCTATCGCTCGGTCACAGCCATCAGCCAACCCGAGTTAGCGCAAGCCATCAAGGACGATAATAAGGCGGATATCAAACGCCTGTTACGACAGGTCAGCAGTAATCTCTTACTCATCGGAGGCTTCATCTTCCTCGCGATATGGATGAACATCGACCTCATCTTTGCTATCCTGCCCAATGGTGCAACCTACGCTATCGCGAAAAAAACGGTCTTCCTATTATGTCTGAGCCAACTGATACTGGCGACCTTCGCTATCTTCACACCCGCTATCAGTTACAGTAAGTGGTATATCTTTAACCTCCTCTGCTCACTCATACTGACTATCAGCGCGTTACTGCTCAATAACTACCTTATACCCCGCTATGGTATGGACGGTGCCGCAGCGGCAACGCTCATCAGCAATACCATCTTCTACGGGCTCATCGCCATCATCGGCTGTGCGGTGCTCAAGGTCTTTCCCTTCAGCCGAAGCCACGCCCTGAGCATTGTTCTACTCGTAGCCATCGGGCTCGCCGATGCCCTGCTGCAACGCTATATCCCTTGGCCCAATCTATGGCTCAGTTCTATCGTGAGAACAATCGTGCTCTTGGGCGGAGGACTATGGACCGCCTACCGACTACACTTATCCACAGAAATAGATGCGCTACTTCATTCGATTCGGTTACCGCGGCACTAATTACCATGGCTCGCAACGCCAACCCAACGGTATCAGTGTGCAGGAGGTTATGGAAGACGCCATGACCCGTATCCTGCGTGAGCCGATTGCCCTGACCTTTGCCGGTCGCACCGACGCAGGAGTGCATGCCGAAGAGATGTATGCACATTTTGAGATGCCAAATGCACCATGCGAACTGAAAGACCTTGTCTATCACCTCAATGCACTACTCCCCGCAGATATAGTGGTGTACGACATCTACCCCGTACCGGCAGATGCCCACGCGCGGTTTGACGCCAAAGCACGGCGGTATGAGTACCGCATTATGTGGAAGAAAGACCCCTTCCTGCTCTCGCTCCGGGCACGCGTGGGGGAAGGATTAGACTTTGAGGCAATGAATGAAGCCGCGCACTATCTACTCGGGCAACAGGACTTCGCCTCCTTCTGCAAGGTGCACACGGATGTCAAAACCACAATATGCGACGTCCGACACGCCCGATGGATCTACGATAGAGAGAAACGTGAAGCCACCTTCACCATTGAGGCAGACCGCTTCCTCAGGAACATGGTTCGGGCCGTCGTCGGCACACTCTACCTCGTCGGCAGACACAAGATAACGGTCGAGGATTTCCAAACAATAATCGCCTGCCAAGACCGTTGCTCAGCAGGCGATAGTGCCTCCCCCGAAGGGCTGTACTTAGTGAAAGTGAGTTACTGACTTGCGACTACCGCTAATCATCATACCTGCAAATGACGCACTTCTTAGGCTCGCCGACCTTAAAGAGCACGGTGAACTTAACGCCCACTTGCAGAGGGTTCACACTATTGGGGCGTGCCTCCGAGAGGAGCAGGTCATTGAGAATGATGCCGGAGGACATATCCTCCTCGTTGAAGCGCTGAGGCGTGATATAGAGTTGATTAGAACCCGTCGCCACGGCGTTCAGCACACCATAGTCGGCAAACAGTGCAATACGGTACTGTATCTTCCTCTTCTCCTTATAACCAAAGCCCGTCGCTTTGTACCCGTCGCCTAAACGCAGACCTATTTCGGCACTCGCCAAGACATTGAAGTTAAAGGAGAGCGGGGCTTTATTAGCCGCCAAGTAGTCCGAGAAATAGGCATGCTCATCCATGTCACGGAATGTACCGATAAACTGCTTATAGGCGCCTTCTGAACGCACAACGGCAGTCGCCGATGAGCGACCGAACATGCTCAGGCTGACCTTGGCTCCGACTAAGAAATAGAACTTATCGAACTGCCCACCCACTAACACAGGCACATGGACAGCCAAATTGGTGTAGGCGTCCTTGCGCTCGTCGAAGTAGTAGGTATAGGTCATCGCATCGTTCTCAGTATCAACATCGTCAAAGGAGGTCTGGTAGGGTCTTAAGGAGAAAATCGAGTACGAGGGATTGATATCCGCACCGGCTGTGAACAAGAAATGCTTCTGCTGTAACTCATAGTGCACACCTACACCACCGCCGATACCGAAACTACTATTGGAGTTGACGACCTCAGTCGTCGTTATCCACGAGTGTTCCCCCACCTGTCCCGTCACGGTGACAAAATGGTCCACGGCTGCCCAAGTCGCTTGGGTGCCGAGTAGAACCACGAACAGGGATAGTATGAACTTATAATTCCTCATCACTTACTTCTCTATGTTGTACATTCACGGCATCTTCCGTGCCGGTCTCCAGAATGGTTATCTCTACACGGCGGTTGCGTTGACGACCCTTCTCGGTGTCGTTAGTCGCAATAGGCATGGACTCACCCTTACCATCCGTCTCCATACGAGCAGCATCTATACCGCGATCTACCATCGCCTGCTTAACGGAAGCAGAACGACCCTCCGAGAGCTTCTGGTTATCCTCGTCGGTACCGATCCAGTCGGTGTGACCCGTAATCAAGATACGTACACCCGGGTTTTCGCTCAGGAACTCATAGAGCTCTTGCAATGCTGGCTCAGACTTAGGCAAGATGTCGGTCTTGTCGGTGGCAAAGAACATGTTCTCTAAGATATATGTCCGCTTCTCTATCGGTGTCAGAGCAAAGGTCAAGTCTAAATCGTCATACCCTTGGTGCCCCACAGGGAAGAGCTGCTGCTGATAGTTCTCCGCCTGAATGAGAGCATCGTAGTAGTCGCCGAACGGCACCTTACCGGTCGCCTTAGCCTGAGAAGCCTCATGACGGAGGGTCAGGTGGGTCTTGTTGGTCGCCGTATCAACGATAGCGACGGTAGCCGTAATGGGTTGACCGGTCTTGATATCCGTAACATGAATGGTCACGGTCGGCTCGGGATAGAGCATGATAAAGGTCGTGTCAATACGCTCTTGCAGATTCGTATTGACATCGGCAATCAGCGTTGCGTCAAACGGGTCATATGGCAGATAGCCGGGCTGACTGATCGTCACATGGTACGTACCCGGAACGGCACGGTGGAGCACCATCGACTTGGAGTTCGGGGTACGCTTGGTCACCCGCCCGTTAGCGAGCGCAGTAATCTCAACGGCAGCCTTAGGCTCGGAAGCAGCAAGGGGCTGACCGGTCCGAGCGTTGATGAGCCGCATAACAAGATAGGGGTTCTGAGGTTTCGGCTTCTTGGGCTTATTCAGTTGCAACAAGGCCGTGAACTTGGCACCAACCATCAAGCTATTCACTCTACTATTGGCCCAACCGGACTGATGCAACGAACGGGTCTCTAAACCATGGGTCCCTGCCTCCCCGAGACGGTCCGCATCTATGGTGGCAAAAGCCTTATTCTCACTGACGTTGATATTAGGCAGACCGTAGTCGAGGAACACGCTCACACGCATGTGCCACGGGTGCTTGCTATCCTCGTTATTGTCCTGCCAGTCGGCAGAGAGGTAGTCGTTGAGCATCACACCTACCTCGGCGGAGAGCGTAGCGTCAAAGCCGAACTTATCCGTGCCGGCATAGAGTTTACCGCTCGTCGTCTCGGTGTTATGACCGATGTCATACCAGTGGGCGTCATACGCCCAGTCGTCGGTGATAGAGGTCGTCAGAACACCCTTCTGGCTGTAGGGGGAAAGAACGGTATAACCAATCTTGGCACCTGCCATGAAGAAGATATGTCCTATATTCTCGACCGCGAAGTTGGCACCGAACAGAATCGGAAGCATAATCTGTCCCACGGTCTGGGTTTGCTTCAGAGTCACATAATGGTCGGCATCGCTACCGAAATGGTAGTTATAGGTCTGTCCATACGCCGGCAACTGCAAGGTATAGGGTCTACTGAACAGCAGGTTGTCTTGCGACGAGAAGATACGGAACTCCGGACCTACCGACAACTGGAACCGCTTGTAGTGATACTCATAACCCACACCTATCAGACCACCGCCACCACCAATGAACGTATGCTGACCGTAATCCGCCATACCATAGGAGTTAACAAGACCGCTATAGCCTACGCCACCCCAGAAGGCAACATGATGTATATCGTCCAAGCGGACGGGTTTATTGCTCTGTTGGGAGGAAGACTTATGCGCACTCGACGAGTTCGAAGAACTACGACCGATGCTGCTCGTGCTGCGAGACGGAGTACTGCGGTACTGCGCATGCACATCACTTGCACCTATTAGTAATATAATCAGTAATATGGATAAAAACTGTCTATTCTTCATCTTCATGTCCTCCCCTCCTTAGTCTTTAATCAGATTACGTACTCTTCTTCCGCGGGCATCGTAGAGCACTCCGTTCGCGCGGATGTACATCGTGCCGTTGTGGATAAACTTATCACCCTGCACCTTATTGAGCTCAACCTCCTCAAGGGCAGTCACGCCTACTACAAAGTCGCAACTCATCTCAAGCGTGCTGTCGGGGTGAATCAACTCCACACTATAGGTGTCGCCATAGGGGAAGTCCACACCCTCGCCGGCGTAGTAATAGGACTGCGTCGCGCCCTCAATGGGCTCGCCGTTGTGGTACCACTGGAAACCGATAAAGTCATACAGCGGCTCCGACTCATCCATCGGATTGCGGCTCTTGTACACCGAAAGCACATTGCCCCAACGTTGGAAGATATAGGAGAACTGATAGTCTATATGCAGTGTCCGCGTACTGTCGCAACCATAGATATTTTGCTCCGTCATCAGCGGGAAATCACCGGCTTCTGTATAGGTCTGACCCTCAAACTCAATGACTTGACCTTGACAGAGAATGAGCGAATCCACACTGGTGTTAGGACCTATTGCCGGCACGGCAAACGCCATATGGTTGCTGCTTTCGCAGCCTTCCTCCATGCTGACATACAAATCAATATAGACGCTGTCACCATCATTGGAAGCCAAAATAGGTGCTACATAAGAGGTATCCACCACCATATCGGTCAGCCCGCTCTTGGTGCGGACATGCCATATCTGGTGATTCAAGCCACCCTCTATCCGCGCGGAATCCTGACGACCGGTCTGTGCATTGGTGAAGAAACCGAACAAACCACTCTCATTCGTTACCGCCAAATAGTTCCGACAGTCCTTAGGCGCATGCTTCGCACTGAAGAGTGCCTTCGGCAAACGAGCCATAGCAGAGGCATGGAGCGTGAAATAGCAGTTCGTGTTGGACTTGGACATCAAATCGACATAGTAGGTGTTCGAGTCATTGGGCGATACAAACAAGGACTGAGCCGCGGGGTCTTGTCCCTCATAGAAGGGCTCCTGCATATTGAACGGCTTGTACCACCGATAGGCGAATCCTTCATCAGCCACCATCTCACGCGGTTTCTCACCGCAGGTCACACCACCCAACTTACCGCTCGCGCAATCCAACACGAAGTAGGCATAACCATAGTGGCAGGATGCACCGCAACCGTAGTTGGTAATCTCAATAAAGATATCTTGGTCCAAGTAATCTTGCACATTGACCCCGATCGTCGTCCAGTCTCTCCAATAGACATAGTCACTGCAAACGGAACCTTGACCGTCATCTTGTGCACCCTTATGCCACCCTGCCGTGCGGGGGTTGCTGTTCAGCGCTGCCATATCGGCATCATTGTTCGGTGCCATAAAGAGGAACGAGCCACACTCAGCACCATTGATGATATTACCGTTGGGGTCAGTCAGTTTAAGCCTCAGGTGCGGCTGAGTCAAGTCGCCCGAACCATGACCGCCGGTCTGACCCACATAAGCATACCTGAACAACACAACACCCATCGTACTATCCACGTGAATCGTATATTTAACACGCTCGTAATGTTGTCCTGGATATTGGTTATTAGGCTCCTTACCGCCCAATCGTACCGAAGCAAAACTGCCTTGCGGTACAGTCCGCAATTCGCCGTTGGTCATAATGTCGGTCTCATTGGGCACAAAATGCAATGTGTGAGTCGAATAGCGAGATTGAGAACCATAATCATTATACCCCATAGTGGCAGGACTTAACGACTCCGAAGAACCGCTCCAACTACCGCTTCCATAAGAGCATTGTACGCCCCGAGCATCGAAGTTCAGATAATCAATACAATGCGAAGTCGGGTCGTAAATGAGCTTGTTACGCACATACGCCCAAGCACTGTTGCTCTCGCAATCTGCCGTCCTGACCATGAAACTATAGACGCCGTTGGCAATCGTAGAGATAGGCACCAAACAAGTATCTATCCCCCCATTGGGAGTGGCATACACAGTATCCATCTGCACCAATAAGGTATCACCATTAAAATAACGCACCTCATACGCACCGGCATTACCTCTCCAGGTCAGTTGGGCATAACCGCTGATGAGCGATAAGGATAAATCCTTAATCGCATAATCGCAGGCAGTGGCATCAGTCTGTTTTCGTGACACCTCGATATTATCCACGGCTGCACCTATCAGGGAAGATGCTCCCTGACTACGGAAAGTGATTACGAGAATATAGGTATCGTCCTCCTCCGTAGCTTCGGTCACGCGGTAATCGGCACTATAATGTGTCCAAGTTAGTGCTTTCAAGTCCGTAAGACCGGGGATATTATTATTCCCAATCGCAGTCGAATAGGTTGTACCGGTACTCGTCTTAATCTGCGCATTGGTCAATGTGTCGGAGTGTATCAACGCTACAGAAACAACATCACTCGGGCTCAAAGCATCCAAAGAAATAGTATACGTACCATTTTGGAGGTTCAACTTATGGTATGCGCTCACACAGTAACCACCCGTCTTAGCCCATGCTTGGGTATTCACACCGAGAGTATCTATGGTATAATCAGAGGTATACATACCGAAACGGCCTGTACAGCGTAACGATGTACCTATCGCCCATGTCTCACGCACGATATTCTTCCCCGCCCAAGTCTTCCACTGAGCCGCATCATCCAAACCTTCAAAATCGCAGTAGTAATTGCCTGCTTGTAAAGGTGTTATCAATAATTGCGTTGCAATCACTGCAACCAAAATATGTAGTGTTTTCTTCATAAGCTGATACCTTAAAAACGTAAAAACGCAAATTTGACTGCAAAAATACAACTTTTTTTTCAATTATGCAAGAAAAATATGTATTTTGCAAGATAAAAGTTACAAATTCACCGCTTTTCGTAACATTTTGCACAAAAAAGAAGGGTGCACCGTAATGCACCCTTCCTTTTGAATAGTCGAGAGAGATTATTAGTCCTCTTTCCGTACGATTACACGCTTGCCTTGGGCATCGTAGAGGATGTCGTTAGCGCGGATATAGAGAACACCGTTGTGGACGAACTTCTCAGCACCCTTGAGCTGCTGGGCATTAAGTACCTCTTCGAGGTCTGTGCTTACAGTCAGGTGGAGCGTTATGACGGAGTCGCAACCGAAGGCATCCTCAAGTCGAATCGTATAGGTATCGGCCTCGGTGTAGGTATTACCACCTATGACGATAGCCGTACCTTGTACAATAGTGGAGTCAATGGTCACAGCCTCCGGCGCATGCTCAACCAAGGTCAGCGTGATGATGGAGTCACAACCGGCTGCGTTAGTGAACTTTGCGGTGTAAACACCGGCACTGTCAAGCTCAACAAAGTCGTCATCGTTATATACACTACCGGAGCAGAATACACCTTGACGAGCTTCGTAGATCTTCGCAAGTACCGTTAAGTTCAGCGTTACAACAGAGTCGCAACCAAGCATATTCGTTAAGTTGGCTACATAAGCACTGCCTTCCTTACGATACTCACCATTGAAGAGGACGGAATCACCTTCGCAGATGGTCGTATCAATAACTACCTCAGCCGGCAATACCGTCAGCGTCAAGGTCACGATAGAGTCACATCCGCACGCTACAGAGGTGAAGGGCTCTTGGTATTCACCCGAACTGGTAAGTCTCTGCGTACCGAACTCATATGGCTCACCCTCGCAGATGGTTACCGCAGCGGTATAGTTAGTCTCCGGCACATACAGCGTCAGGTAAACGATAGAGTCGCAACCCGCAATATTGGTCGAATCTAACCTATACTGGACATTAGGCCGTACAGAATTGATGTGGAAACCATTCTTGTAGTAGCTTGAGCCTGCGCAGGCTGTATCCGACAACTCCGTGATGGAGGATTCTACGACGGTGAGTTCCAGTACACGAACAGTATCTACTGCGTTCTCGCTTTCGCTCTCCTCAATGCGTACCAGTCTGTTGAGACCTACATGCATATCTTCCTGAGCAAGCGTAAAGCCATAACCTTCATAGGCTTGTGTAGAACATGTGAGGTCGTTAAACGGCTCCGCATAAGCTATCCGTGAGATACGGATATCGTCAATGTAAGAAGCTGAACCCCACTCAGAAATACCCTCGAAGAGGAAGTAGAAGTTACCTTCTGGCTTAACGGTTGCCTCATACGGATACCAGCCCGCGGTTGTAATCGGAGCGACCTTCAGGTCGGTAGCAGCTACACCACCGCAACGGGTTACATGCATCAAAGCCGTGGCACCGTCTAAGCTATCCTTACTATTAACATAGAGTTTCACACCTTCATTCTGCTTGTTGGTACCTGCATCACGATACATCCAGAAGGAGATGCGTACAGAGTCTTCCGAAGCGCTAAACTCAGGAGAAACCAATACGGTATGGGTACCATTCTTGGTATCGCGCAACTGCGCAGAAGCAGTTCCTGTATGTACAGAGGAAGAAGAGGAACCCTTATATAGTATCCAACCTTCATCGCCATAATCGGTACCACTTCCACTACCGGCCTGCGTCTGATATACGTTCCAGCAGTTCAGACCACCATCAGCCTCTTCAAAGCCCGTCGCGTACGGCAGGTTGAACGCTGCGCACTCGGTGCGGAAAATGAGCGTATCAGACCATGCGGTAGGCTCATCTTCGGCGAAGAGTGAGCGTACTACGGCTTTATACTCTGTATTGGGAGTCAAATCACGTAGCACGATAGCGTTGTTGTCTGAAGTATAGATGGTTTCACCAATCTTAACTTCAGAAGATACAACATTTTCACATTGTGTCCAAGCTATAGCAGCCGTATCCACACCTACTTCAACGACAGTCAAGTCGGTCGGTGCCCAAGCGGAGGTAGAAATAAAGTTGATATTCCATACCTGAGCCGCATCAAGACCGCTGGAACTGGAACTATCCTTATAATATCTCCATACTACGCTATGGGTACCTTCATCCAGTACAAGCACGTATCTACCGCTCATACCATTGGCGCCACCTACTCTGCCGAAAGTTGGGTCATAGGTGTTACCATCTACGTAAAGGGCTAAGTAATCCCATATCGTTCCTGAAGACTCTTCAGACTGTGCATAATACTCAAAGCTGAGCGTTCCCTTCTCTCCTTCTCCAACGACAAAGACACCCTTGAGGTCAGAAGAGGAGGAGTTCACACCTCTATTCGTGGATTGCATCTTAGCGACACCATCATCAATCATCTCCCACGGATAATCACCGTCAGAGCTGATGGAACCTCCGGTAGCCACCGCGGAGTAATCAACATACTTATAGGTCACAGGACCAAACCATTCGCTATGGCTATCCTCGCCGCAGTTCGTACGAACATAGATGTCATAGTAGGTACCACTAACGAGTGCAGAGTCGAGTGTCACAGTAATCAGGTTAGCAGCTGTCGTTACATTTGCCTCGTTGACCACAGAATCTTTGAGGACAACTACGGCATCCCAAGCAGTATGTTCTGCATCTGCATCGGTGACAGCAAGTTGCAGAACAGCACCCTCGGCCGATACAACCGATACAGAGGACGGCTTATCGCAAGCAGGTACTTCCTCAACAACAACCTCGTCCAAATACATTATATAATAACCAAAATCGGATGTTGCCATGAAGGAAACTACGATATCAGAATTGGCCTCTGCTTCAAAACTATAGTTAAATTGTTGCCAACTTGAAGAACCTTTTTCTGCATTGAAAGCTACTAGCGGATAGGTAACACCACCATCCAAAGATATCTTAACATCCAAAGTAGTGTTTTGACCGTTCTGCATGTAAAAACTTAATCTAAGTTTAGTTACCTCTCCGTTATTGATATGAGGTGTCAATAACGTACTCGTTGTGCCGCTTGAAGCATTATAGGCATTGAATCTAATAGCTTTATCACTACCGGTATGACCGGTGGGGGCAGAACTATTATATTGCCAACGATAGGACTCACTACAAGTGTACTCGCTATTGTCCCAACATTCGGGAATCTGACCATCTGACAAATCTTCGAAACTCTCGCTTAACGGCAGCGGAACAACAGCACACGGTGTCGTGAAACGCAGGGCTGTGGAGTAGACGGTCGTATCCGTTTCGTTGCAGGAGCGAATAGCAGCCGTATAAACCGTCTGTGCAGTCAAACCATCGATAGTCAAAGTAGTGCCTGTCGTCGTCAGTACTGCATCAAGACCGGTGGACTTGAGGTTAATCTGATAAGCCGTTGCCTCGCCCGAAGCCGACCATGCCAAACCAACCCTCTCCGCAGATACACTCGTTATATGCAAATCAGTCGGAGCGAAGAAAGTCTTTGAACTTACAGCGATATTCCATACTTGCGCAAGGTCTTGACCATAAGAATAACTATCTGTCTTGTTATACCTGAACAGAATCGTATGGTTACCCTCTGTGAGGTTCATGGTCGCTGAACCTGTTGACTCATAGCTATCATACGAACCACCTACAAACAACGCGGTGTAGTTGGCAGTCGTGGGAGACGCTATATTATCATATACATACAACGCACCGTAAGAAGGATATGATTCAGGGGCACTCACAAGGTAGTTGAAGCTCAGCGTGCTCATCGTTCCTTCTGCTACTGTGATATTCAGTACCATATCGCATGCACTCACTACGCCCGAGTTGGTTGACTGCAACTTATTCAGACCACCATCGCTAACAATATCCCAAGTGTAAGCAGATGTACTTACCAGCGTAATGCCATCAGGCACCATAGTGGAGTAGTCGGTGTACTTAGCGCGTACAGGACCAAACCACGGACTGTTACCATCTTCCTCACCGCAAGTAGCGCGTACATAGATGTCTATCATGTCGCCGCTATTGAGTGCGTTAGCCAATACATACGTAGCCAACTTAGCAGGAGCAGCTTGGACATCAGCCTCATCAACTACAAAGCCCTTCGGGCCGGCAATCACTTGCCATGCATCGTGCACCGAAGCAGTATCAGTAATCTGTACCGTCACTTGGCTTGCAGAAAGAGATACTACCGACACACCTTGCGGCTTCTCACAAGCAGGCACTTCCTCAATAACGATATTATCCATATAGAAAGCATAATCGTAATTGAAAATACGCTTTACTACCAGACATACATTCATATCCTCATCTGGAGTGAACGTATATTGATGCGATACCGCTCCGCTCGCTACATTACCGCCATAAACGATATTGCAGAACTGATGGATGCTATCACCCTTAGCACTGTATGCTAAATAGATATGCGTTTCGTCATCATAATTAGAATCCAATGTATGGTCTGTATCAAACGAAATGCGATAAGCAACACCGGCTTGCAGCGCGACCTTTGGAGTTGCCAAAATAACTTGATTGCCTGAATATTGATAATTGATATAAGCTCTTCCCGAACTAATAGACCATACGGTGGAACTACTTCCGGCAACATGCTCATTGGTCCAGCATTCAGGAATAGCACTTAGTTCATTGAAGTTTTCAACGAGGGGCAAGGCCTGCATGGGGCATTCGGTCTTGAAAGTAGCTGACATCCACTCGGAAGAAACGCTCTCAGAGCATACACGACGTACATAAACGGTGTATTCGGTTTGAGCATCCAACTCGTCAATCAAGAAAGTGCTATTATTCAACGGGTGGATTTCGCCTTCTACATCGTTCAACGCATACTCCCAAACCGTAGCCGCCTCTACATCAGTAATTGCAATTTGCAACGAAGCATCAGTAGCAGCCACCAAGTTAAGAGCACTCGGAGAATCACAATCAGGAACCTGCTCAATAAGTATATCGTCTATATAAGAAGCAGCGCCCCACTCCGAAATACCTTCAAAGAGGAGATATACGTCTCCTGCTACAGGAATAGTGGTCGTATACTTGTACCATCCTGCAGCTTCTTCAGCATGCGCTTTGATGCCTTCACCACCGATGGAATATTCACGATTCACATGTATCAGGGCAGTGCCATCTTGTGTATCGTTATTAACGGTATTGACCCAAACACGTATTCCTTCTTCGTTCTTAATAGTAGAATAACTTGTTCTTTTCATCCAGAAAGAAACACGTAGTGCGTTCGCCTCTTCGGAATGGAACATGGGAGTCGCCAATATGTTGCGGTTACCGGAGCTAGCATCGGCTAAACATGCGGAGGCATTGCCGGTATGCAGCTCTGAGGTACTACGAGACCATCCGCCGTCTGTACCCTCCAAATGATTGGTTGCCCAACACTCAGGCACGAAGGTAGTCCCCTCAAACCCCTCCATAATAGGCAATTCTCTTATACCACATAGAGTGGTAAAGCTTGCAGATCTCCACTCGGACTTATTATCCGTAGCGCACACGGTGCGCACAAAGACTGTATAATCGGTCTGCGCTTCCAATGCGGGTATAGTAAACGGATTTTCCGGCACGGCTACCGGCGCATTCTCAGTCGAATTGAGCACATACTCCCATGCCTCACCACCTACCACATTAATAGTAGCGGATGAAGCAGTAACAGCACCCACATTAACAGCAGTCGGTCTATCACATGTCGCAGGCTCTGCAAACTCTATTTCATCCAGATACAAGTATGCATCATCATAACCATAGTTGGACGTACCGCAGAATGCGATAACAATTTGCTCATCAGTAGCAGGAGTAATGGTATCCTTGAAGAGTGTCCAGACAGAAGCAGTCAAACCATTAGCAATGGTTTCAGCGAACGAAACACCACCATCATGACTAACCACGACTGCATAGTTACCTCCGGTAGGGTTCTTGTAGTAGAACGACAAGATAGCCTCTGTTCCGGCAGGAACAGCTATAACAGGCGTCTTCAGAGTATCGGTGTTACCACTGGAATTGTTATAGGAGTTGAACCGCACACCGCCACCATCATAGCCTTCGGCATAATAGTTCCACTTGTAGGAATCCGTTGTGGTTGTTCCTTCACTATTATCCCAGCATGCAGGAATACCCGCAGTGAGACTATTGAAATCCTCATCAAACGGCAAGGTGCTGATAGCACATTCTGTCTGGAACGACAGCGTGCTGACTTCCACTATCTCACTACTATCCATCTCAGAGCAAATAGCGCGCAACTGAATATTGGAGAGCGTGTAGTTCGTTCCGGACGTCAAATTTTCTAAGGTGTACTCAGGCGTATCGTTCACAATCACCGTATCCGCCTTCGTCTTACCGGACTGCTTGTAGATGAGTTGCCAGTGCTCCTCGTCACCATTAGGCGTCCAAGAAACCTTGGCACTTGTAGGCGTTACGTCACCTACGGTCAAGCCGGATGGCTTAATACAAGAAGGAACTACATCAACCTTAACATTACCGAAAATAGTGAGATAACTTGCACTATTCGGGATAAACTTAACAGCAGGATATAGTACAGCCATCTGAGGGAATATAACTTCAGCAGAGGTGAGCGTCGCTACATTTTCCAACGGAGACAATGCCACAAAGGTGGAAGCATCACTCGGACTCGTCACATAACCGACTACCAAGCTTCCGGAAGAAGAGGTACTCTCCAAGGCATAGTCAAGCGATAGTACTAACCAACCTTCAGAGCCATCCATTGCCGGCAGGAAGACATAGGCCTCTGAACCACCCGCAAATTGAACATATTTACCGGTGATGCTACTCAAATTACCATCATTATAATTCGTTATATCTGCCACAGATACTAAATGGGTACCATTATTCAGATAATCCCAACAATCCGGGAAGACAGCATTATCGGCTACATCCGATGAATACGTAGCTGCAGGAGCCTCGATGGTAGAGAAATCCTCCGCAAAGGGCATTGGAGCTAACGTACACGGCGTCTTAAACGCTACCAAGGCAGACCACTCGCTCGTGATCGGCTCGTCTTGATCTTCTACAGGGCAGATAGCACGCACCTTGATCTGGTAATCGGAGTTAGCCACCAATTCTTCAGGAACGAAGGGCTTGCTCACTACGCCGCTGAATGCGACTGTGTCTGCCGAGGTAATCATTGCCTCGTGAGAATCCGCTTCACTCGTCCAGTCAATGGAGACCTCCTTACCGAGGGTCTCAATAGTGATGGCCGTTGGCTTAGCACATCGAGCCGGCTCTACGACCTCAACGGCGTCAATGATGACACTGGAGTGAGTCGGTACAGAGATGGCAATATACTGCGCATTAGCGTAGTCCTCATAACCCTCTTCACTCAAAACGGCAAAAGAGAAACTATATTCATTCCACTGCCGTGCTGTCGTCAGATCAATGCTACCCAAGTCAGTATAGGTATCTGCAGGGTTATTGAGATCCACAATCACACCGATAGCCAAGGTAGCCGGAGTGTTGGAATAGGCAGCGAGGTTGACATTATAATCCGCCAACGATGCAACATTGAACTTCGGAGATACCAACATCACGTTGACAGAGTCGGTGGTCAAAGCCAATGCCTTACCGCTTCCGCCAAAGGCAACGCTGGAACTGGACAAAGTAGCTGCGTTACCAATGGTTTTCCAGCAGAGAAGGGCATTTCCGTCATCGAAATTCTCGGCATAGGGTAATTCCTCTGCCGCGCAAGCAGTGCGGAACGAGAATACTTTGCTGTACTCACTATTCTCTTCATCACATATACCTTGTATATATACATAATATAAGGTATTGGCTGACAGCTCCTCAAACGAAACAGCATTGGTTTCAACCTCCTTGACACTTAGTGCCGAAGCCTCAGCAATAGTCGTCGGCTCAGAAGCGAACAAGAGGGCTTTGTAACTTGCTGCACCGGTATTCGTCCAACTCAGCTCTACTGAATTGTCCGTGACGGCAATAACCTTAGTACCATAAGGCTTGGAGCATAAAGGAGCCTTGATGTTAACTTCATCCAGATCGATATACGCATTACCGGAACCACAGTTCGATATTGCCTTGAAACAAATAACGAGATTATCCGTAGCCGCAGCATCGAAGCTGACACTCACTTCTGTCCAATCAGTTTGACCGGTCAGACCGGAGAGCAAAGCCTCCTCTTCCATCGTCATACCGCCATCACGAGATACATATACGCTGAAATCGCCACCGGTCGGGTTCTTATACTGGAATGTCAATTCGACAGCCCTATCAGTCAGTACGGTAAAGATTGGAGTCTTCAAGACACCAAATTGACCGCTTGAGGGATAATATGAATTGAAACGTAGCCCTCTTCCACTAGCACCCGTACTATAGGAATTCCAGTTATACGAAGCGGTCGTTACCGTTGTTTCACTATTATCCCAACAAGAAGGAATACCGCTTGATATAAACTCAAAGGTCTCACTCAGCGGCAATGCCTGCGGAGCACACTTCGTCTTAATCGTCAAGGTACTCAACACACGAGCATTACTGATATTGTCCTCCGAGCAAACAGCCTTAACGGATATATTGTTAAGCGTATACTCCGTACTTCCTTCCAATCCCGAAATAGTATATTCGGGGTTATTCTCAACGGTAAACGTTTGCACATCATCCTCACCGACTTGGTAAGACACTTGCCACTTGGTTTCGTCACCACCGGGCAACCAACTCAGTTTAATCTTATCATAAGATGCAGCAGCACTGATAGCTCCGGGCTTCTCGCAAGTAGGTATAGGTTCTAATACCACATCATCAATATAGATAGACGTTAAGATAGTATCATACTTAATGGTTACGAACTTACCCGAACCTTCATATCCACCGAATAATACCGTATCAGGCTCATCGGTATAGGAACTCGTAGGCGTTATCGTATCAACAGATACAAACGTTGCTATGTCGTTCACATCAGTCATTACACCGATAATCAAGTCACGATCATCATAAGTCAACGACGCTTTGGCATAGAAAGTCAACCGATAGCCTTGCAGATCGCCGCTTACCTCAGGCAACGCCACATAGGCTGTCAATGGGTAAGAGGCATAGGACCAAGAATCATAATCATATGTTGCATACAAACTCTGTGTACCACTATGCGCATAATACCCAGAACTGTACACATACGGGTAGTTTGAACTGGTCGTAGAAACCTTCGTCCAACACTCGGGCATAGTTCCGGATCCGGATGTTTCATCCTCAAAGTCCGTCTCATAGATAGTCACCGCCGCACACTTAGTCTTGAAACTAATATTGCTGAAACTTGCCACAGCACTACTATCAGTAACAGAGCAAGCAGCACGCAAACTCAAATTAGACAACGTGTAAGCAGTATTGGCTGTCAAGTCTTCAAGAGTAAATTGGGGCGTATTTTCCACCGATACCGTTACAGCATCATTGTTACCTAATTGATAGGTCAATTCCCAATTGGTTTCACTACCATTGGCGGTCCACACCAAGGTAGCACTCTCGGCATCAAATGAAGCCAAGTGCAAATCGGTCGGCTTCAAACAAGTAGGAGGCGTAACGAGCTCTACATCATCAATACAAGCATAGTAGTAGTTATTCACCACATATTGTATCGCTGGATATAAGATACCATCTACCGTAGCAGTTGCCGGCAAGAAAATGTCATCAGAAGCTGTAAAGGTGGTTCTTGGAGTTAACGCACTTACTGGAACAAAGGTACTCTTATCCCCTGCAACGGTTACATAACCGACTGTCAGTGTTCCATAACTAGTGTTCTCATACTTATATTTCAGTGTCAAAATAGCACCGGTCGGGGCATTGACAGCAGGCAAGAAGGCATAAGATGCTTCGGAAACAGACCTGGTTGCGGAGAAATCCAAACCATTACTACTATTACCATAGGCATGATTTGATACAACATAGATGAAATTATTATCATTGTCATCTGCAGACCAACAATCAGGGAGTGTACCATTGGCAGGACGAGTTGTATAACTGCTAGTTACTCCAGTATAGGAATCAAAGGTTTCCTTATAGGGCAGATTCTCAACGCCACACAGAGTCTTGAAGCTCACCCATTCTGTCCACTCGCTGCTCTCCTCACCGCAATTAGCCTGAACACGCACAGTGTAAGCGTTGTTGGCTTTCAACGGACTGATAGTAACCGGATTGGCTTCTGTCTCATCGTAAGAGAGATCCGTCCCGTCGTTATACTCAATAGCCCATGAGGTAGCCGTACCACGCTCCGTCCAACTCAATTGAGCAGAATTGGAGGTGATGTCACTCACTTCAAGAGTAGAAGGAGCGACACAAGGCGGTAATTGGCTAATCGCTACCTCATCAACATAGAAGAAGGAATTATCACCTTCTGCACTGTATATCACCCAGAGGAACTCCGTGCCACTTTCAATCTGGGCTTGCGCGTCAGCAGGGAGAACAGCATCAATAGCCGTCCAAGAATTACCTGTACTAATAGTACCCTCCAAGACCGGCGTAATATCAAGCCAATCATCAGTAGCAGCAAAACCTACTTTGTACTTGGCTCCGGCAGCACCATAAACATAGGCTGTCAAATAATAGCCCTGAGAAGTACTCGACAAAATAGGTGAATACAAGTAACTGGAAGCGGATGTACCGTCCAATTTAACAGAATAACCATTATCTCCGTAATGAATTGTGGAGATGGTCGGTGCAGTTCCTAAGGACGACCAACATTCTGGTAATCGCTCCGATGAGTCATCAAACGATTGACCGGGTAGGTCCGATGTAGCCGAACACGGTGTAGCAAATGTCAACGTAACCCAATCGGATGATCCTTGGTTATCATGAGTACCGTTCTCGCGCATATACACGTAGTAGAAGGTACCTTCCGTGAGGGGCGAAATCGTGTGGGTAGGAGTCGGCAAATTTGCGACAACCTCACTGAGAACGACCCCTTCCGTCGCCGTGGTAACAGTGTCACGGTATGTGCCTGTCAAGGGCAAGGCAACAGTTGACACACGAATATCAATGTCGTGACGGTCCACTGTAGTTGTTGTCCACTGCCATCCCAACGTCGCGGATGTAGGGGTCAACGTAGTTACATGAACATCCGTGGGATCAGTTACTTGTGCATAAGCACCGGTCGGTATAAACGACAATAGCACAACGGCTATCATAGCAACTACACCGCTCCACGAATGTGTACTAAAGTAATTTTTAGTAACCATAAGCGTTAATTTTTTAGTTAATAATATGAGTTAATTTAGTTTATATTACGTGTTCAAAGCACTCGCGTACCCAAAACAGTATATTCCTTCTTGTCCTTTAGTATATATAGGTGTCCGTTACGGACCACTTTCTGCACATCGTCCTGCTTCTTTCGGTCCACAAGGGGCAACTCCTCCAAATCCGTTGTCCCGTAATAGACCGGACAGGTCAGGATAGCATAATCCTCCCCCTTGCGCGTTAATGCCACTTGGTAGTACGCGCCTTCCTCCAACTCGCCTTCTGCATGGTAATAGGGACCTGTCTCATACTCCAACGGCTCACCATTTTTGTACCATTGGAAATCCGTGAAGACATACCCGCCATTATACGAGGCATCCAATACTGGTATCACATTATTCCATTTAATTAGTGTAATCGAGGAGGCATAGGAGACAGGGATAACGATATTCTGCTCCAATCCGCCACAACCGGTTGATACCAACCGCAGCAACGCCGTGTAGTTATCGGGGCGCACACCGTGGGGCAGTTCAATCACAATCTCGTCCACATTACGCACCGTGTCGCTCTCAATATTCGTGAAACCGCGAGCAAGCGCCAATGAGTCGTACAAAATAGAGTACACCACCTCCGATGTACTGGCAGACAACCCTACCACAAACTGCTCATCATCAGCACATACCAGCGTCGGCATCTCCACTCCGAACGCGGTCAAATCCATCACATCAAGGTGCACCAACACACTCACAGAGTCGCAGTTGCAGTCCGAGTATTGGAACGTAACCGGCCAATCACCCGACTGGGTGAGGGTCACATTGCCGATAACGATACGCTCACCGCTACAAATAGTGTCGTACCGTTGCGTCATGGTCTTAACCTTCTCGCTTAGGTGCAAACGGTAGATGATACTGTCACAACCACGGCTGTTAGAGACCCCGACCTCGTAGAGACCGGCTGTATCGGCATGAGAGATATACCTATCGCTATAGGTTCTACCTTCGCAGAAGAAAGTATCTACATCTAATGTGTCCGTTCGCGGCCAATCAATATAGGCATAGTCAACTATATCGATATAGTCCCCGTTACACTGCGAGTACTGCAACCGCACCGTCACTTCATCCACATCACCGCCATCGTATAACACGATCGAATCTGCCACACTCAACTCAATCTCCTCCTGCGGATGCTCTTGGCGATACGCCTCCACCGCATCAGGCGTTGCAAAGAGACCCTTGTACCACGTCAACATATACGTCGGGGTCGAATAGGGGGTGAAACGCCATGCCTCATTGTCGGCTAACCAGTTGCCGTCTAAGGTGTTATGCTTGGGAGCTGCAATGCCATCCGTACCATCGGAATTGATGATACCTAAAATACCGATACCACCATTCCATGTCGCCGCACCTCTATGCTTCACATACACATCTATCACATTTGTACCCTCGTACATCACTATCATCGACGAGTTACGACCATGGTCACTATACATGGTTACCTCGTTCCAGCAGACCACCATCTTGCGGCAGGGCCATTCACCCAATACACCATACCATATCTGACCGTTGGGAGCCATAAAAGCAGGGTCATAGTCTTGGTAAACACCCATGATACAGTTCTTGTAAATGAAGTTCTCATTCGGGATATTGGGCTGACCTTGGAGGTTCCATTGGCAGTACTCACCGGGGTGAATGGAGGGATCGAAACTAACCAAACCATTCGCACCCACCAACGCCTGCCGATACACACCGTCAAAGAAACATACCGCAAACGGCAAGTCTATCAAACTCGTGTTCCAGTAGTCATCCCGCGTGATTGTCGTTATCTTATTACGATACTGCGCCGGTAATTGGTTCAAATCAAACGGGAAAGGACACACACTATAATCAATTTTGTCCACCCTGTAACCGGCTATCGAACCGCCACCGGCTACCACACTCGGCTTAATCGTATAGGTCCCGTCATTATCACAAGCCGGCACCAAGAATTTAGCCCCATCTATAATCGTGCTGGCGTGCAAGTCCACCTCGGGGCAGGCTTCTGCCACTTCGGAGTAATCGCCTAAGGATTTGGCATTAACATACTCCGTGATGATACTTTGCGCCTCGCCGCAATTCGTCCGTACCGCAAAAGTATATAAACCACTGGCGAGATTACCATGATTGAACACATAATTATTGCCCGTCACACCGATAATGGAATCTACCTGCACGGAACCCTCCAACCAGTAGAAGATATCGTATGTGGCGTTGCTATTGCCGCTCCACGACAATACATCACTCGTCGCACCTTGCTGCCACCGGAGATTAGTCACACTCTTCCAACAATCCGTCGCCGTCTCATGAACCTGCAACTGCACATTATCAACACAACCCGAAGGATTATACGTGTTGGTCGTGTTATTACGCCACACGAAAACAAGCTTGTAACTCTGATTCCCGGATACGGTGACCGTGGTGCGCGCTTGAGACCATGAGGCTGAACCGCTCATATAGGTCTTGCCGTTGATAGTCAGCGGCGTGGCATTAGTCGGAAGGGTACTGGTCACACGACCCGTCATAGAGATAGAGGAGGATACCCAATAAACAAAAATAGCGTCATTGATACTATCACCCAAACAACGCCAGTCAAACGCTAAATCATAGGTACCGGAAGGCAGGCTGAACTGACGCTCCGCGACCGTAAAAACAGCATTACCGCCATCATACTGCGCCGTAGAGGCGTCACCGCCATCCGCAGTCGTATAGATATACAAACCATAGATACCACTGTGCTTGGCACCCGTACCTACCGTCCAATTAGAAGGCAGAGGAGTCGTAGCAAAACCGCCACGCCGGTTCAATGTCCAATTAGCATTCTCCGTCGCATCTTCAAATCCACAGAAATACGGCAACGTCGTCACTGGCGTCTGTGCCCACGCACACACGCACCCAATCACCAAACTGCATATCAACACATACCTCTTCATAACACTGTCTTTTCTATCTTTCTTGTGTGTCCTGTCTTTCTTGTCTATCTTTCCTGTCTTTATAACCTGTTTCTCTATCTCTTTCCCGTCTTTATAACCTGTTTCTCTACTACTCCCCGTCTCTCTTCTTCAACAAAATGTCATTAAAAATCGGAAAAATCGCGCAAATTTACAACTTTTTTTTGAATTATGCAAATTTTTGCTCAAAAAAAGTGCATTTTTATGTAAATTTGTTCATTTTGCTATCTCCATGTTGCAAAATCCCCTCCCTCACCGCATCCTCTGCCCCCCATCACAAAAAAAACTCCCCACGCATCAAGCAGTGGGGAGTTGGGAGTGGGGAGCGGACATTCTCTTTAGAGCAACTCCACGGAGCGGGTAACGAACTTGGCTAACGCCTCGCCCTTCAACAGCCCACTCGCAAGAAGCGCTATATCAATGAGTTGGTGCAGTTTCTCATCCTCGCCCGCAAGCGTATAAACCGTCTTGATGACGGTCTCTTTCTTGCACTCGCACTCGCCGTCTTTCTTTTCGCACTCGCCGTTCTTCTTCTCGCAGTCACATTCACCATCCTTCTTTTCACAGTCGCATGGGGCGTCTTTCTTCTCAACCTCTTCCTCAACCTGCTCGCTCGTCATCTTGTCGATAAGTGCCTGTATCTGCGGGTGATTGGTGTTGATAACGAGGTTGTATTGGTCCGGCATCTGTCCGTAGAACGACATGCCCTGTTGATGAGCCGACATTTCTTTCATCCGGCGCATGAACTCGTTCTGCGTCAGGAAGACCGGCAGAGCGTCTTGCGCCGCCGCCTCACAAGAGACATAGTAATTGAGCTTGTCTCCCTGCGGCACAAGGGCTTCAAAAGCCTTGCGCAGTCCCTCTTTCTGCTCGTCAGAGTAGGTATCTTTAGCGGCGTCCTCCTTGCGGATAAGGTTCTCAATGATATCACTGTCGATACGCACAAAGCGGATATTCAGTTTCTGGTCATCGCCTGCCATAGCGGCTTTTTGCTCCAACTGCGACATCGAGTGTACATCCAACTCGCCGTCCATCAGCAGCACATCATAGCCTTTGGCTTTCGCACGCTCGATATAGGTGTAGTTTTCGTCCGCGTCCTGCGTGTAGAGCAGTACTAAGTTACCGTCCTTATCGGTCTGATTTTCTTTCACTTTCTCCTTGTATTCCTCAAAAGTGAAGTACTCCCCGCCGATGTTCTTGAATTGGTAGAAACCGATAGCCCTGTCATAGAACTTCTCGTCCGTCAGCATACCGAATTGGATGAAGAGTTTGATATCATCCCATTTCTTCAGGAAATCCTCCTTGTTGTCCCTGTACATCTCTGCCAATTTGTCAGCCACCTTCTTGGTGATATGACCGCTGATCTTCTTAACATTATTGTCGCTCTGCAGGTAACTGCGGCTGACATTCAGCGGAATATCCGGACTGTCTATCACGCCGTGCAGCAAGGTCAGGTATTCCGGCACGATATTCTCCACCTCGTCCGTCACAAAGACCTGATTACAATAGAGTTGTATCTTGTTGCGATGCACATCTAAGTTCGTCTTAATCTTCGGGAAATAGAGGATACCCGTCAGGTGGAACGGATAATCCACATTGAGGTGGATATGGAAGAGCGGCTCCTCGAACTGGTCGGGGTAGAGCTCGTGGTAGAAGGACTTATAGTCCTCCTCGGTGAGGTCTGCGGGCTTGCGGGTCCACGCCGGATTGGTGTTGTTGATGATGTTCTCCTCATCCAGCTCCACCTGCTGCCCGTCTTTCCACTCCTTCTTTTTGCCAAAGGCAATCTCAACCGGCAAGAACTTGCAGTACTTTCGCAGGAGCCCCTCAATGGTGGCATCCTCGAGGTACTGGCTGAACTCATCATTGATATGCAGGACTATATCCGTACCGCGCTCTGCCTTGATAGTGTCCTCCATGTCGTACTCCGTTTCGCCGTTGCAAGACCAGTGGACGGCTCTGGCGTCTTCCTGATAACTCAGGGAATAAATCTCCACCTTGTCTGCCACCATAAAGGCGCTGTAGAAGCCCAGACCGAAATGACCGATGATCGCTTCTGTCTTGTCTTTATACTTATTCACAAACTCCTCCGCGCCGGAGAAAGCTATTTGGTTGATGAACTTATCCACCTCCTCAGCCGTCATGCCCACGCCGTGGTCGCTGACGGTCAGTGTCTTTTTCTTCTTATCAATAGACACCCGCACGCGTAGGTCGCCGAGATCACCTTTCGCTTCGCCCACGGAGGACAAAGTCTTCAGTTTCTGCGTCGCATCTACGGCATTACTAATCAACTCTCTCAGAAAAATCTCATGATCTGAGTATAAGAACTTTTTGATGACGGGGAAGATGTTCTCACTCGTAACCCCGATGTTACCTTTTGCCATATTATAATGTGTTTTTAGTTGTCGCCCGGTCTCCTGGTTGCCTGGTTACCTGGTTACCTGGTCTCCCGGACTCCTGGTTGCCTGGTTGCCTGGTTGCCTGGACTCCCGGTATCCTATACCGGCTCTGCCGGTTTAACAACATCAAACCCTGTGCCACGGCACTCTATAACACCGCCGCCTGCCAAAATGGCAGGCAGCAGAGAGGGGTACTATGGCTTATGGGGCGTTTGTTCTGCCGTGTCTATACATACGCATCATAGCGACCATCGTCGTCAGGGCGAGGGAGAATGAGGAGGTCACCGACAAGGTCATGGAGGGCATTATAGGTAGCGACAAGATCCTCTAAGTACCTGAAACTATGGCAGTCATGAACGGGGTCCTCCAAGGCGATCACCGCAGGACCTCGCAGTTCGGCTCCGCTACCATAGATGAGTGTCGCCACGGCATTGTCCCTCAGGTCCTTTGCCGCAGCGTCGCGGTCAACGAACATCGCCAGCGAAAGGTCTAACGCTGCCCGCTCACGCGCTTGCTCAAGCAAGGGCGAGTAATGAATCGTCTCCACCCCCTCACCATTGAACAGCACTTCCGCCATGCGGCGATAGGTCGGCAGCGAATAGAGATCGGTCTCGAAGATCTCCATATGTCCCGTCGGCCAGATATAAATGACGGATGGCGGAATGGGAGATTTGGGAGGGGAAGCCGTTGGTTTCTTCTCGGGCAGCAGACCGAGCTTGCGCATAGAGAGCGTGTCACCCGGGTTGCGCCATAACTGCGTCTGCCAGAGCCCGCGTATTTGGGCGGGCGTATAGCGTAGCATATCGGGCATGGGCTTCAACTCGTCCTCCATCGCCTGCGCCAGAATAGCCGAGGCTGCCGAGTCGCCCAACAAAATGGCGCGCTCCAAGTAAATAACCGCCTTAACGGCATCTTGGGCGAAGTCGCAGTTGCCATTCAGGTAGTAGTACCCGAGCTTTTGGGCACAGGTCTCGTCCAAGTGCTGCGCTCCGTCGGTGAGAGATTTCTCTAATTGGTGGTGCAGGAAAAGCCTGTCTTCCTCCGTTTCGTCCTCAAAATCGTCGTCCAAGAGATAAGCTTGCAGATAAAAACAGGTATCAATGCCCTTCTCTACTCCCTCATCTATATAACTGGTAGCCAATGCCATCTGTCCGTGCTCGATAGCGTCATAGGCGAGGAAGAAGAGGGCATCGTCCTCCCCCGCTTTCAAGGCTTGCTCGTAGGTGGGAATGACCTTATCGTCGTAACCCGCTTTCTCGTACGCATAAGCTAATATGAGAAGCCATTGCGGGTCAGAGTCGGGATTGGTACGCAGACGCTCCTCAATCTCATCAATGACCGTATCGGGGTCTGCCTCCGCAAAAATACCATAAATACGGTCACGGGCATACTGGGTTGCAGCTAATTCGCTGCCTAACGCTAACGCCTTGTCGCGCAGGGTGATATACTGCTCATTGTCGGGTGCCAAGTCATCCCACACGGCACAACCGCCATAGCGGTAGATATTGGCGAGCGCGAGGAACGCATCCGCAGGTGCATCGGGTTGAGCTACTATCTCCGTGAGCATATTGAAAGCCTCCGTCGCTGACTGTTTCGTGGGTTGATGCACCCAGAGCCAGCGAGCCATGTCGTAGCCCCGCTCAGTGGGTTGAGGCATGCGCTTGATACGCGAAGTAGTAAACAGTGTTTTCATATGAGTCATAAGTCAAAAACAGAAAACCATTAAAACGAGAACAGGTAGCACGCTACATCATCGAACTTCTCCTTATGCAAATCCTCGCGGCGAATGAGGAAATTGAGTGTCCCGCTGTCATGGAAGGTCAGTCCCCAGCGCTCCACCTCCTCTATCTGCAGGAGGCTGACATAACCCGGCATCGCTTCACGCACATCCTCTATGTACGGCATACCCAGTAACCGCATACCGTCACCATTCGGGTCGGCACCTTCTTCAAAGGTTATTCGCTCTTCCGGCAAACCGTACGGCGTAACCCCGTCGGAGCGCAAGACCGTATGCGTGTCAAAATGGACACAAGCCCGTGCATCGTAGTGCATGACGCGGAAATGCTGCTTGTCCCACTGCCCCATACCCGGGTAGTCGGCATCAAGATGACCCAGGAAATAGTCTATTTCCGCAAAGACATAGATCATCCCCGAATGGGGCAAGAGGTGATTGGGGTCGTGCGATGCCAGTTCTTCACATCGTAACTGGCAGACAAAGAACATCGGGTCTTCGTAACTCTCGCCATCCTCATCGGTTTTCTTCATCATGGGATAATCGACTCCTCGCGGCAGGTCGGGCTTGCCGCCGAACTTACTATGTCCCGTAAGGTCCCTGTCGGTCGGTTCGTGGCAGAGGCGGATAGCCGTGTTGCCCGCGTGGGGGTTCTTGTCCCGCATGAGTGCCCAAGCCGTAGCGCGCGCCACAGCACGGTCGTTCTCATCATCGGGGTATTGGTCCGAGAATTCGCGCTTCGGCACGGTGGGCACATCGTTCTCCCAGGTGCCTTTCCATTGAATGCACCAGCCGGACAGATAGCGCTCGTACGAACCCGGCCGGTTCTTCGGATGAATCAGCCGCCCGCAACCATCATACTCGCCCTCACTGTACCACGCGTACTCCGATTGCGGGTTGGGGAAATAAGAGTCTCTGCAGATATACCCCTCGCCCTGCCGCACACCATGCTTAAACGCACCTACGTACTTATAGTCGCGAGCGTCCTTGTCCTCGCTCTTGTCGGCGATATAGATCATGGTTCCATTGCCGTGAGGATATCCCGCCTCATCCACCGGACCGTCATAGGTACATGAGATAAATTTATAGTTTTCCATAATAGTATTGAGGTAATAGGATGAATTATTGTTCTTTCCAAGTCAGTATCAAGGTATAATCCGTGCCGTCATACACGCAACCGTCGCTCCATTCGCGACCCTCTATCTCATTATAGAGGTGCAGCGTTCCGCCTTTCAGTAGCTCGTATGTATTACCATAATGTTCTATGGTTATCTTGTCGCGCTCAATGCGTACCACTTCAAATCCCCTAAAACCATCGAAGGTGAGTTTACCTACTTGCACTTCAAAGTCACTCTCCTTGTATGTCTTTTTATCGCTACTATAGACTTCCCAGTCCGAACAGGTGTGTTGGGCGTGCAGGATAATAGGTTCTTGGGCGGCATGAGGGTCTTGATACACGCCATTCTGCCACTCCCCTTCGAGCCGCATACTCGTCTTTTCGTTCACGAACACACCTTTGCCGTGGGCGAGACCGTTATGGAACGCCCCTTCATAGCGCTTGCCTCTCTGCAGACCCATGCCCTCAAGCACGCCCTGCCCATCGGGACGATTATCGGCTATCTCGCCATCATACTCCCAGTCGCCGTAGTTATAACTGATCTCGCCCCATTGCCATACGAAAGCGTGTATCTCGCCCTCACCCAAGGGGTGCGGCAACGTACCTTCCCACGCATGGAGCGGGTCACGCGTCCACGCACCGTCTTCCACCAAACGCCCCTCCTTCCATGTCTGGTCCTTGCACTTCTGCGTCTCCTTGCAATGGATAGTGACATAGTTATCAAAGGGGTGCAGGTTCTTGAGGCTGCAGCCCCAATGGTCTATGCTGTCGCCGTTGGGGAGGAAGAGTGTCGCTTCCGTGTGCGGTTCGTAATAGCGTTGGTCATACCGGTTCAGGGAATACCGCCCGCCTGTCTGCTGAACACGCCTGCCGCCCTTGAGCGCAACCGACATGCTGACACAATCAGGGTTATCCTCGTTCAGTTCGTACGAAGAAACGGAGAGTCGCTGTATCCGCTCATCGGCATACCACTCCACGGCATAGGGGTGCTCGGTAAGAAACAACTCTATGCCATAGCGCATGCCTTGTCGGAAAAGCGCAACGCTGTCTATGCCGTCGGGACGGTGCACACGATAAACGCCGGTTAACCGGAAGAAATCCATATCGGTGGACGTCACGAGCCACGCCTGCTCTATATACGCCCCGTCGGCAAACGTGTATTGGCCTTCCGCAGCATAACAAGGCCCGTTGATGTGGGCGTAATTGAGGTGGAAGAATCCTGCGAAACGGTCGCCGTTGGGAAACAATACTTCGCCGTCTCCTATCGGCCCGGCGAGCCGCTCTCGAATGGTCTCGGCGAACTGCCAT
>FLNX01002022.1_pt1 | contig 28144 bp, 22 predicted proteins | sample 1140341 | NCBI WGS metagenome assembly FLNX01 (sample SAMEA3878208, study PRJEB12797) | bioreactor metagenome | biome: Moose rumen | place: Sweden | collected 2011-10 | reverse complement strand
TTAATCCGCTGACCGCCGCAGTGTTATTAATATACAATTCCAAGCCGTTAGCTGCTTCGCTGATGGCGGCATCTAATAATTCCACGGTATTTATCAACATACTCGACCGGTCGCGCCCCTCTTCCTGCTTAATTGTGGCATTAATCAACAGAGGTTGACCGGAATTAATAACATCTTCATATTTACTTAAAGCATCGGAAAATAATATGCCTTCCATATTGGAAATACCGTCAGATAAGCCTAAAAAGGCAAACTTGTTACCGTTTTTGGACAGGCGCTTTTGAAAATTGTTAACACATCCGGCAAATTTACACGGTAAACTGTCCCCGATTTTTAATCCTGCCATTACTTCCGCATAATTTTTTACTCCGATGCGTTCCATACCTTCGCGATAACTATCCAGAGGGTGTGCCGATAAATAAAAACCGATAGCCTCAGCTTCTTGTTGCAAGCGTTCCAATTCCGGAAAATCCGGTTTATTATCCAAAGTAATTTTGGCGGCCAATTCCTCTATTCCGAACAAAGAACTTTGTGAACTGTTTTTCATTTCGGTAGCTGCAATTATATGTGACATTATCGTATCCAAATTAGCCATTAATTTGCCACGTGAATTATCCAAACAATCAAAAGCTCCGGATTTAATAAGTTGCTCCATTTGCCGCCGATTTATCTGGCGAGCGTCAACCCGATGAATAAAATCCGAAATATCCTTAAATTTACCCTTCTTTTCACGCTCGGCGATAATTGCTTCCATATTGGCAACACCTATCGATTTGATTGCCGCCAAGGCATAGCGAATATTTCCGTCTTCAACCGCAAACTCCGGCAGAGATTTGTTAATATCCGGTGGTAAAACTTTAATCCCCATTTTACGGCATTCTTCTTTGTAGAGCAACAATTTATCGACATTCGTCAAATCCAACGACATAATTGCGCACATAAATTCCACCGGATAATGCGCTTTTAAGTATGCAGTTTGGTATGAAATCAGTGAATACGCCGCCGCGTGTGATTTATTGAAACCGTAAGAAGCAAATTTTTCCATCTGATCAAAAATTTTGGTTGCCGTATCTTCATCAATACCCTTTTTTAAGGCCCCTTCGGTAAACATTGCGCGCTGCTTGGGTATCTCATCACGTAATTTTTTACCCATAACTTTACGCAATTTATCGGCTCCGCCTAAAGTATACCCGCCTAAGACCTGCGCAATTTTCATAACTTGCTCTTGATAAACCATAATGCCATAGGTTTCATCCAAGATCGGCGCCAAATCCGGATGTAAATAAGTAATTTTTTCTTCGCCGTGTTTACGTTTGATATAGGTGGGAATATTATCCATCGGTCCCGGACGGTATAATGATACAATCGCAATCAAATCTTCAAAACGGTCCGGTTTAATCTGCCGATGCACATCACGCATTCCCGGCGATTCAAATTGAAATACCGCCGAAGTATCGCCGCGTTGTAACATTTCATAGGTAGCTTTATCATCAAGTGACAATTCATCAACATTCAAGTCGATACCGCGACTTTTTTTAATCCAGTCGACGGCTTTTTGAATCACAGTCAAAGTTTTTAAGCCCAAAAAGTCGAACTTAATCAAACCGGTTTCTTCAACATATTTCATATCATACTGAGTTACCGGCATATCGGCTTTAGGGTCTTTATAAAGCGGCACCAATTGTTCCAAAGGTCTGTCGCCGATAACCACACCGGCAGCGTGCATACCTGAATTGCGATAAAGCCCTTCCAGCTTCATAGCAATATCAAACAGTTTGTTAATCTGCGGATCATTACGGCGCAATTCTTCCAACTCTGGCACTTGATCCAGTGCTTCCTGTAAAGTAGGGTTTTTACCCTGGGAGCCGGGAGGAATCATCTTGGAAATTCTATCGCCTTGCGAATAGGGCATACCTAACACACGCGCCACATCTTTAATTACCGCTTTGGATTGCAACTTACCGTAAGTGATAATTTGAGCCACTTTGTCAGCACCGTATTTTTCTTGTACATATTCAATGGTTTTATAACGATTTTCCTGACAAAAATCGACGTCGAAATCCGGCATATTAACGCGTTCCGGATTTAAAAAACGCTCAAACAGTAAATCCAATTTAATCGGATCTAACTCGGTAATATGCAGTGACCACGCTACAATCGAGCCGGCGCCGGAGCCACGCCCCGGACCTACCGGAACACCGTGACTTTTAGACCAGATGATAAAATCAGACACAATAAGAAAATATCCCGAGAATCCCATTTTCTTAATAACGCCGAGTTCATATTCCAAACGAGCATAATATTTTTCATCAATCGCTTTTTTTTCTTCTGCGGACATTCCCTCATAATAGACGTGCTTTTCCATACGTCCTTTGAGTCCTTCATAAGCACATTTGGTGATATATTCATCTTGGGTCATACCATCGGGACAAATGAAAATCGGCAACAACGGCTGTACCTTTTTTGATAGGTAATTGCAGCGTTTTGCAATCACAACGGTATTTTGCAATGCTTCCGGCAAATCTGCAAATAATTCAAGCATTTCCGCTTCGCTTTTTAAGCGATTATTGATGGAATAGTGAAAGCGATTTTCATTACTGACAATTTCGGTGCGAGCGATACAGGTTAAGGCATCGTGGGCCTCATACATATCCTCATCAAAAAAGAAAGCCTCGTTGGTTGCTACCAGCGGAATATTCAAATCATAAGCTAAATTTATAAATTTTTCTTCGGTTTGCAGCTCGGCATCCAAACCCAAACGAGCTATTTCCATATAAAAACGATTACCGAAAATTTCTTTGAGTTTAACAGCGGTGGCTTTAGCCTCGTCTTCGCGACCTTCCAGTAACAACCGTCCTATTTGCCCCTCAACGCCGCCGGATAAAGCGATTAAACCTTCGTTATTTTTAGCCAAATCGCTCAAGCGAATAAAAGCTTTTTCTGTTGAGTCGGGATTATCCAGATAAGACAGCTTCATCAAGTGCATAATATTCATATAGCCGGTTTCATTCATCACCAGTAAGACTATTTTATCCGGTTCAATCATCATACCTTTGGATTTTAACAAATCATCGGCATCGGGATTACGTAAATTAAATTGGCAACCTAATATAGGCTTAATACCGGATTCGGGAGCCAGATTGGAAACCGCTTTACCTCCGAACATATTGGCGGTATCAGTCATCGCAAAAGCCGGTATTCCCATCTCGCTTAACCGTTTAACCAAAGCTTGAACTTTCATTGCCCCTTCGGATAATGAATAAGCCGTATGTACGCGTAAAGGAATATATTTAGGTTCCAAGCTTTCGTCCTTAAAATCTTCAATTTACGAAAATCATCATAAAATATTTGTTTGCTTCTCTCAACGAAAATTTTTTAAAAACGCAATTTTATTCCAAAGCCGCTAATTTTTGTGCTTGATCATCGGCGATTAAAGCATCAATGATTTCCCCTAATGCACTGCCGTTCATTACTTCATCAAGTTTATATAAGGTTAAATTTATGCGGTGATCGGTGACTCGGCCTTGCGGAAAATTATAGGTGCGAATACGCTCGGAGCGATCGCCGCTTCCCACTTGTTGTTTACGGTTTTCGGCATAAGCTGAATCAGCGGCTTCTTTTTGCGCATTATATAATTTGGCACGTAATTTACGCATAGCATTGTCACGGTTTTTAAATTGCGAACGTTCTTCCTGCGATTCCACTACAATACCGGTAGGCACGTGGGTTAAGCGTACGGCTGAACTGGTTTTATTGACTTTTTGCCCGCCGGCGCCTGATGAACGATAGGCTTCCATTTTAATATCAGCCGGATTGATATAAATATCAACTTCCTCAATTTCCGGTAAAACAGCCACCGTTGCCGCCGAAGTATGGACTCTTCCCTGACTTTCGGTAACCGGAACACGTTGTACGCGATGGGCGCCGGATTCAAATTTTAATTTAGCAAAAACCCCTTTGCCGGATATTGAAGCCGTCGCCTCTTTATAACCGCCGATTTCATTTTCCGAAGCATCCATAAATTCAAATTTCCATCCTTGTGTTTCAGCATAACGTTGGTACATTTCAAACAAATCGGCGGCAAACAATGCAGCTTCATCACCGCCGGTGCCGGCGCGAACTTCTAAAATAGCATTTTTATCGTCATCGACATCTTTGGGAAGAAGCAAAATTTTAATCTCTTTTTCTTTTAACGGCAATTGCTCCTTAATTTGATAGTATTCAGCCTCAGCCAATTCTTTCATATCTTTGTCGAAATCGGCATCTTCCATAATTTCTTTAGCTTCAATAAAGCTTTTTTTCATTTGGTTATATTCGTCAATTGCCTCTACTATCGGCGCGAGGTTAGCCATTTCTTTATTCATTTTAACTAAATTTTCCGCTGTGACATTAGGTTCGGCAATCAAAGCTTCCAATTCTCTGTAGCGGTTGGTAACATTAGCTAATTTCTCCGTTAAATCCATTGCAATTCATCCCTAAAATTAAACTTATTCCTTAACATTTACAAACCAAAAATTGCAGACATAAAAATGCCTGCAATTATAAAGTGTTCTCGATTCGCTATCGTCTGGATTGCAGATAGCTGTCAATATCAATATTCATTTTTTTACCGTTTTGGGTTAAGTCGGTTTTAACGCCGTTGACATAAACATTGACACCACCGCTTTTACCAACCGATAAAATCAACCCCTTGTCATTAGGTAAAGTGTAACTTTCGCCGGGTTTTAAAACCTTACTCAAATAAAGCTTCAACTCATTTTTAACTTCAACCCAACTTTCATCGACTATTTCCAGATAAACACCTTTTGTCGGAATGGTCGGTTTGGCAACTGTTGTTTCCGGCGCCGCAATTGATGATGAAGATAGTTCTTTGGTTTTGGTTTCAGAATTCGATTCTTGAGAAGGAACAGTTCCTTCCTCGTTTTCCGAAACGGTTGCTTCTTTGGCTTCATTCGGATTATTCTCATCAATGGTTAAGGACGTTGCCGTTTGTTCGGTTTCATCATCGGAAGCTTCTTCAATAACGATAACATTGTCATCATAATCAAGGTTTTCGGTCAAATTTGCAGTCTCAATTTCATCATCTCTATTGAGCAACATCCAGCCTCCGTATACTAAAGCGATGGCGACCAAACTTATTAAAATATACACGATATTCGGCATCGCCGCAGTTGTCTGCGGTTCATTTACATTTATTTCTTCAGTTTTTTTAACATTAGTTTCTTCTTTATACAATTCAACGATATTTCCACTGTTTAAGCCTAAATAATCGGCATAAGAACGAATAAAACCGATACCGTACGGAAAAGCCGGTATTTCCTGATAATTACTCTCCTCAATCGCCTCAATATATTGTTTGCGGACACACAAAAACTTGGCAATATCGGCAACTTTAAGTCCTTTTTCCTGACGCATATTTTTCAACATTGCTCCGACTCGGGTAACCGTTTGCTTTTCAATCGGTTTTATGACAACCTTATCTACCGACTTATCAGCCGCCTTATCAATGGTTTTTTGCTCTTTCTTGGAAACTTTAGCCTCAGCGTCGGTTTCGGTATTTTTATCTTTTTTTACCATTTTAATCCTTCTTTTAATTTAAATTTTACAGACATCATATTACATTTTTAAAAAATTTCAATACCGTGATCGTTAGCATATGCAATTAAATGCGGGCGTAGGGTTTTACTGTCTGATTTCATCAAGTTTTCAATGAAATCGGATAAATGTTTGGTGTTAACCGAACGCAACATTTGTTTGACTTTGTAAAACGACGCGCCGGACACTGAAAGGTTGCGGTATCCTAAACCGATCAGAACCATAGCTTCTATCGGGCTTGAAGCCATTTCGCCGCACACCGAGCAAAGTACTTTGTAGTGATTGCATTTATCAATGATTTCTTTCATTATTTGCAAAAACGGCGCCGATAAAACATCATAACGATACATCAAGCGATTGTTGGTGCGATCGCAGGCAAAAACGAATTGCGCCAAATCATTAGTGCCGATGGAAACAAAATCGGCTTGAGGTAAAACGCTGTCAAGTTGGAAAACAATTGAGGGAACTTCAATCATCAATCCGGTGTTGACTTTTTTGGGTAATTCACCGCCGCATTTTTTTTCACGTTCTAATTCGATTAATAAAGTTTCTTTGGCTTGCGCAAACTCCCAATAATTTGCAATCATCGGAAACATCACGTTAAGCTCTTTACCTTTGGTAGCTCTGATAAAAGCTCGCAGTTGTTGGCGCAAAATAGCACGTCTGTCCAGCGTTATGCGTATGGAGCGCCAACCGATAGCGGGATTTTCTTCTCCGGAATATGACCAATAAGGCAATAACTTATCGGAGCCCACGTCCAAACTGCGAAAGACCGCTTTTTTATCGCCGACTTTATCCATCATTTTTTGATAAAATGACAGCTGTTCATCTACATCCGGCAAACTATCGGCGGACATAAAGGGGATTTCGGTACGGTAAAGGCCGACACCGTCACAATCGGTGGATTCGATATAATCCAAATCGAAATCTAAACCGACGTTAATATAAAGATTTATTTTTTGCCTATCCTTGGTTTTGTTAGGTAAATTTTTAAGCTTTTCCATACGCTTTTGTTCATCGGCTTTCTGCTGAAGCTTTTGGGTAAATTCGCTTAAAATTTTACTTGAAGGATTGATATAAACCGTGGCGCTTTCGCCATCTACCGCCAGTAATTCGCCGTTGCGGATTTCATTATAAATTCCTTTAATTTTTGAAACAACCGGAATTCCCAAAGCCTTAGCCACAATCGCCACGTGCATAGTCGGGGTGCCGTCCTCCAAAATCAGTGCCCTGATTTTACGATAGTCGTAATCCATTAAATCCGCAGGTCCCATAGTTTGGGCAATTACCACGATGTTGTCTTTGTCGGAATTTTTGCTGTTTTGGGCATCGCCGTATAAATAGGACAGCAGGCGATCGGAAACATCGCGCAGGTCATTCAATCTTTCACGCAAATAGGTATCTTGTGAACCTGACAGGCGATTCCACATATCCTCATAAGCCCGTTCTACGGCAGCTTCTACCGTCAACCCGCCGTCGATATATCCCTCAATGCGCTTCAACCAGCCTTTATCGCGCGCAAACATTCGATAAGCATCAAAAATATCAGCGTGTTCACCGAAGCCTAATTTAGTGGCGGTAAATTTTTCATCTAAGTCTTTAATCATTTGCTCGTGAGCATTATGCAACCGCTCTAATTCGGCATCTTTATCTTTGGCAAAAATATTTTTCACCATTTGACGGCGGCGATGCAAAACGGCGGCGCCTAAGCCGACGCCCTTGCTTAAAGATACTCCTTTAAATTTGTTACGAATATTCAAACCACGTTTTTTGATAAATTCATTTTTATAGTTGCGAATATCATCTCCGGCAACCCATTCGGCAAAAGGCATAGCTATGGTTTCCAAAACGGATATTTTCTTATTGCCGAACTCAAAAATTTCCTTTTTATATAAACAAAGAACTCCAATGATAATTCCCCAGTAAACCAAAGGAACTCCGACAAAACCGTGATATTGTTCTTCTTCGACCCCGTCGCGATGTAAAAAATTAGGATCATTCCAAACATCTTCGGCAACATAGGTGCGTTTTTCTTTAGCGATGCGCCCGATGATACCTTCTCCGACTTTTAAGGCTACGTGATTATTAAGCTTAGGGCTGAAACCATAGGAGGCAAAAAGCTCAATATAATTATCATCAATGGCCAAATAACAAGCGGCGCCGTCGGCGTCCATTTGTTTGGCTAAGATACTCATAAAATTATCAAGTTTCTCCCCCATAGGAGCAGAAGCGGCGATAACCTCGCGCAAATATTTGGTAATTTGTTTAGCCTGGTTGATTGTAGACGAAATCATACTTTGTTACCATCTTAATTTTTTTTGCTTGCGTTTTAACTTATATTCTCTATATTCATAGACATCAAGTAAAAAACTGAAATTATCAAGGAATAAAAATGACGACCACTTATCAAAAAGGAGCTAAAGACACGCGTCCTTGGGGAACTTGGGAAGTTTTAGAGGCGGCAGAGAACTTTTGCGTTAAAAAAATATGTGTTAACCCGCAGGCAAAATTATCCTTACAGTTGCACCATCACCGTGCCGAACATTGGATTATTGCTTTTGGGCACGGGGTAGTGACGTTAGGCGATGAACTTATAGATGTTAAGGGTGATACCGCAGTTTATATTCCGGTTGAAACCAAACACCGGATTGAAAATAACGGCGATGTTCCGTTGGTTTTTATCGAAGTTCAAACCGGTGATAGTTTAGACGAAGATGATATAGTGCGCTTTGAAGATGTGTATGGCCGAGTTTAGACAAGTTGAGGATAAAGTAATGAATTTCAGAGAATTAGGTTTAAGCGAACAAACCATCAAAGCCATTGATGAGTATGGAATTACCACCCCGACAACGGTGCAGGCCGACGTAATACCGGCGATATTGGAGGGAAGGGATATTTTCACCATAGCTCCGGCGCGTTGCGGCAAAACGATGTCTTATGTATTGCCGTTGTTGGATATTATCAATGGTAAAAAGGCTAAAAATATTTTGATTATAACTGCAAATTCGCAGATGGCGGTTAAGATTTCCGATTGCTTGGCAATTTTTAACAAATATCACGAAATAGCGGCCAAGGAAGATGATGCGGCTAATGAGGCGAATGTGATTATCGGAGCGCCGGATTTATTGTTGGATGTTGCCGAGAATTCCAAAGTTGATTTAAGTCAAGTAGATGTTTTGGTTGTTGATGACATAAATCTTATTAAGAAAAATAAGCAACTCGATAATCTGGAAAAGATTCTCGCAATGTTACCGGCACAAAAACAAAATGTCGTATACACCAATCGCCGTTCCAAAGAAACCCAAGAGATTTTATCTAAGATATTACAAACTCCAGCTGAAATTAAGATTGATAAAGATAAAGAAAAAGAAGTTGATAATTCAGTCAGCATTTCAGAGGCTAAGCCCAATGAAAACACTGCAAAGACGAGTGTTGTCGCAGCGGAAACTATAGATGAAGAAGCTGTTGCTTTAGCTGATAAATACAAAACTTTCGGTAGTCATACGCCTAAATTCATATTAATTAAAGGCATTATGGCGCAAGGCGAGGATAATATAAATTAGCGCAAAAGTAGCATTCAAATATTTATTTTTAGGTAGGAGCTGTTTTTCTTAAAAAATATTTAAGCTGCGAATTAGCTTTTTTACGATGTTAAAAAAAATCAGCATTTTAGTTATGGAAGAACAACGTAATATTTTTTTATTGAATATTAATAATTTTTTAGGTAGAATGAAACTAGTGTTATGATAGTATCATTTGATGTTAAAAAGAGGAGATATTTATATGTTTAAGTTTCATCAATCGGCTGTAAGCCGCAGTTTCCTAGGGGGGGGGGAAGACTAACTCCTCTTTAAGATTATCTTATAGGTTCATTGATTTGACGCCAAAGACGATTGGTCTTTTGGCGTGTTTTGTTGTGTCGGCAATCATTTTTCCGACATCATCAAGTGCGACCACTTATACCCCGACTTCTACCAGACCAACTTGCGCCTCAATGGGGTACGTATCGACTGCAGAGGAATGTGTCGGATATACCAAAATTCGTTGCCCGTTTAATGAAAATGCCTATTTTTGCGGTAAGAGCGGTACTACTACAATTACCGGTGACAATTTTAACTGCGCGGATAGAAGCGGTAAAACAGAGGCAACATATTGCACTGAATTAGGCTATAACAAAACAGCCGCTCAATGTGCATCGATTGGTTATGTAGCACTACCTTGTCCGTTTAGTTCAACTAAATTTTATTGCCCAAATTTAGAGGCCAAGACTTGTGCCGCGGGTGATCTTTTAGCTAACGATTTAAATTGTTACGTTGATATACCTACCGGCAAAACCATTATTGGTGTTATGTTTACCGATGATTTGGCGGTTGATTTGCAATGGGTTGCATCTGCAACTTCTTTTAGTGACTCTTGCGGCCAATATCTATATACTCATCAAAATGGTAATCCTTTTTCTTACGGGTTTACCTCAGGTATGGCTGTTTCGACTAAAGTAACTACTAACGCCAATGGTGTCAATACACATAGGTATTACTACCCTTATCAATATACTTCTTCATCTGAACCCGAGAACTATAAACAAGCTGCTGTTACGACATCTTCAAATATGAAAGGGAAAACTGATACTGCTTATTGGTATAGTCACGGAGCAACGAATGCATATCAAATAAAAGCTTGTTATGAAAAAACTTCACCGGGTGTAGCCGCACATAGTTGGTTTGCTCCGGCAGTCGGGGATCTTTATGCTTTAAGCGGCAATCTTTCAGCTGTAAATGCCGGTATACAAAAAGTAAATAATCAACAAGAAGAGCATTATTATAGTCATATTACTAATAATTATCACACAGGAAGCGGAAGTGCCAATACAGCTTGTTCTGTTAATGAGATGGCATCATCGACTATTTTGTATGCGGTATCTGCTTTAACTGATAGTCTTAATGGTGGATATTATACTAAAATACAATTTGCACAAAAACACGGTTCATCGGAGCAAACGGGTGTTAAGTGTATAATATCTAGATCACATGCAAACTAATCAAGGAGTAATGATGATGAAAAAGCATTTATTATATATATCAACGATTATTGCTGTGGCTATGACCGGCAGTGCTTGGGCGGATAACCCCAGTTGTTCGGCATTTCCGGGAAGCGCTTCAAAATGCTCTTCTATGGGATATATCTACAGCACGACGGCTTGTTCAGGAAGGCAAATGGTAAAATGCCCGTTTGATGACAGCAAAGTTTGGTGCAAAACCGCAGCCCCTAAGACTTGCGCCGTTGGTGATATTTTATTCAGCAACTACAAGTGTTATGCGGATTTGGCGGCTCTGCCATCCGGTTTAACCCCGATAGCTGTGGTATTTGATGCCACCAACAAGTTGGCAGTTGATTTGATTGCTACTTCGCAAGGCGGTTATTTAACCACCAATAGCGGATATTCGGGCGTGGTTGATACTTCTACCGGTAGCGGTTTGAATATTGTTGAGGCAATGAGCGGATATTGCGGCACCGCAACAGCTTCTCCAAGATACAGACGCGGTTGTGCTGTCAGCGGGGTTAGTATGATTAAGGATGATGAGAACAATAGTACGCCCTATAGCACTTTTAACAGTGACAGTTATAAAACCACGGTTTCAAACCAAAGAGGATTTTTGGAAACCAAAGCTTTATTTGCTGTAAGCGGTAAATATGCTTACAGCGGCACTACCGGCTCGCCGAAATTTGCTACCGGTCCGGCCAAATATTGTTATTACACCAAGAACGGCGGTGGCGGAACTGGCGGAACTTGTTGTCATTTAGAAATGTGCGGCGTGGTTAATAATTGCCCTATCGCATTAGGTCAAGTTCCAATACATCCGTGGTTTATGCCGGCAATCGGTGATTATATTACCATTCATAACAATATCACTGCGGTTAACAGCGGAATTACCAAAGCTAACAGCATCTTCGGCACCTCGGTTACCACGCTCAGCGGTACGACTTCGTCCCATAGTACAACGATGGCGTATAGGTATACATCGGCAAATAAATGGGACTATATGTATTCTTGGGGCGCAAGGAGATTGACTGAAGACTGGACCACGGCCAGCTCTACCGGAACTTATTTCCCCGATAACCGTTTCGACTACTCCGATGGTTGGCAAACCCGTTGCATAATCTATTACGGTGATGATTGGACAGTCGGCAATGACCCTGTCGAAGAAGAAGAGATTATCGGATTGTGAGAAAAATGTCAGCAATGCATTGATATATAAAGCCTTTCCTTATTATTATGTTTCCTATATTTAAGACCGGTGTATTTAAGTATTAAATCTGCCGGTCTTTTCTTATTGATGTTTCCCAACGTATTTTTTATATTGACATTTGTGATGTAAAGATATAGGCTACACCCACTTTATAGAATTTATAATATTATTGTAGCAAGCGTTTAACATCTTTCATTAGGAGCACCTGCACCAACGTTGAATTCTGATGTGTCGAAAGTTGCTTTAGGCCTTTCCGTATTGGAAACTGTTCGTAATTTTGCTCAAAATCAGAAATATTTCGCAGCAAAGATGAGTTAAACGCTTTTTATCTGAAGTTTTGATTGTTTTTTAAGATACTGACTCGGAATATCCGCATCTCAACAAGGGCCCCCGCCTTATAAACGATGCCGATTTCCGAGTCTTTTATTTGCTGATGAAAATTCATTGCAAATTAATAAAAAATATTGCTAAATTTTCAAATAAATTATACTGTAATGATACTATGATGGATGTCGTTGGATATTTGGGGTAAATTATGCTGTCGTTGTCTTTGATTTTTATCGGTTTTATGTTGTTTTCTTCCGCTAACTGGATAATTCGCAAGTTCGGTCCGGTCACCTATGAGCAAATAATGTTTCACTTAAATATGCCCTTTGACTCGGAAACGCGGTTGATGCTAAGCTATTTCAAAAATACGGTGATGACCGGTTTGATAATAGTTTTGGTGATGTTTTTACTATTCGGAATTAAATATAAATTTCATATCAGGTTATGGGACGCTATAAAGATTTTTATTTTAAAACACCAACTCCGGTTGAGTTTTGCGTGGTTATTGTTTTGTATTATTTGGTTTTGCGTTCGGATGAATGTATGGGCGATGATTAATTATCGCCAGTACAAAAGCGAAACTTCCAATTTTTATGAGCAGAATTATGTTTTACCGCAACATACCAAAATTACATTTCCCAAGCACAAACGCAATTTAGTGTTGATATTTATGGAAAGTATGGAAGCCACCTATGCCAAAACACCATTGCACGATTATTTTCAAGCTGATTTAATTCCCGAGCTGCATTTATTAGCCAAGCAAAATATCAACTTTAGTGACAATGAATATATCGGCGGAGCTTATCCGATAGATGGTACCCAATGGACGCAAGCCGGATTATTTGCGCAAACCTGCGGTGCGCCCATACAGCTTCCCATTAACGACGCCAACTTTTTCCATCCTAAAGAAAGTTTTTATCCTAATGCTTGGTGTTTGTATGACATTTTACGTCCTCTCGGGTATGAAGAAAGCTTTCTCATTGGCTCTAACGGGGAGTTCGCCGGAATGAACCGTTTTGTGGAAACCCACGGACAGCAAAAACTTATTGATACTTTGTTTTTTGCTGAAAATAACGGACTGAAATTATCTTTTGAAAAAACCACCAAATTACCCGATGAACAAGTCTTTGCTTATGCCAAAGAAGAATTAACTAAGCTTGCGGCAAAGCATAAACCTTTTGTTTTCACGTTTATGACCTTGGATACGCATTACGGCACAGCAAAATTTGCCGACAATATTTGTACTCGCAAATATGGTAGCAATAACAATATTAAAAATGTTGTTTCCTGCTCAAGTTACCAGCTTGGTGAATTTGTTAACTGGATGAAAGTTCAAGATTTTTATCGCGATACGGTAGTTGTATTGTTGGGTGATCACTTGACGATGAATAATTGGTTTACCTCCGATATGAATCGTAAGCCTTTGAATATATTCATTAATTCGTCAATAGGGGCGGATAATACTAAAAGCAGAGTGTTTACTCCTTTTGACATTTATCCGACGATTATTGAAAGTATGGGTGCCAAAATTTCCGGTCATCGTTTAGGGTTGGGCACGTCACTTTTTGCCGATATTCCTACTTTAACCGAGAGCAAAATGAGTATCGAAGATATGGACAGCGAAGTGCGCAAGTCTTCCAAACTTTATGACTGGCTGTTGTACGGTAAAAAAGTCCGCAACTAAGTTTCTAAATCTGATAAATCAATTGCCGCGGCTAAGGTTATTCACTCTCGTCGCTTTCTTTGATGCGCTCGATGTCTGCGCCGACAGCTTTAAGTTTTTCCTCTAGTTTTTCATAACCGCGGTCGAGATGGTAAACACGATTGACGATAGTTTCCCCTTCGGCAACCAGTCCGGCTAAAACCAAAGCGAACGAGGCACGTAAATCGGTTGCCATAACCGGAGCGCCGGATAATTTTTTAACTCCGCGAACAATCGCCGAAGCGTGCCCGTGTACATTAATATCCGCCCCCATACGCAACAATTCCGGCACGTGCATAAAGCGGTTTTCCCAAATGGTTTCGGTGACCATTGAGGCGCCATCGGCAGTTAGCATCAGCGCTAAAAATTGTGCTTGCAAATCAGTCGGAAAGCCGGGATAAAAATCAGTCATAATATCTTTTCCGACAAGCGTTTTGCCTCTGGCATCAACAATAAGCAAATTAGGTGTTTCGGCTATGTCAACACCCATCGAGCGCAAAATATTGAGCGGAGTTTGTAAGGTTGTGCTTTGGGCATTTATCAGTTCAATGCGTCCGCGGGTAATAGCGGCGGCGACGGCATAAGAACCGGCCTCAATGCGATCGGGGATTACTTTATGAATTGCCTTATGCAGACTGTTAACACCTTCAATGATTAGGGTTGAAGTGTCGCGTCCGGAAATTTTGGCACCCATATCATTCAACAGGTCGATTAAATCACCGATTTCCGGTTCTTTGGCGGCGTTTTCAATTCTGGTGACGCCGTCAGCCAAAGCAGCGGCCATCAAAATATTGCAAGTTGCACCCACTGAAGCAACTTTAAAAATAATATCGGCACCGTGTAAACGGCCTTCAATATCAGCGTGGACATAACCGTTTTTGATTTCGATAGTTGCTCCCATCTGTTCCAAAGCGCTTAAGTGAATATCCATCGGGCGGGCGCCGATGGCGCAACCTCCGGGCAGGGATAACTCGACGTGGCCGTAACGCGCAAGCAACGGTCCTAAAACATAGTAAGAGGCGCGCATTTTGCGCACATAATCATAGGGGGCAATCAAACTGGTGGCTTCAATAGTAGTATAAGCGTAAGTTTTGGTGGGATGGCCGTCAATAAAATCATCGAATTCATCGATTTTAGTTCCCATTTGCAACAACAAAGAATTGAGCGACTTAATATCGGAAAGCATCGGCATATTGGTCAAAGTAACCGTGTCTTTGGTTAAAAGGGAAGCGCAAATTAAGGGCAGGGCAGCATTTTTGGCACCACTGATAAAAATTTTACCGTTTAGTTGGTTGCCGCCGTGAATTTTAATCTTGTCCATTGTTTTTTTCTTTCTTTAATTTTTCTCTATTTTGCTGTTGGATTTTGCGTTTGGCCAAATTACGTTTTAACGCTTGTGCTTCGCGTTCAATACGTTGTTTTGCCCGCGATGAAGTTGTTTTTTCTTTAATTTCGGTCATAGCAAAGTCCTTGATTTAGTTGATTATTGTGCATAATAACACAAAAGATGTAAAAAACAATTAAGATAATTAAAAAAATTACTTGATTTTTGTAAATTATGCTGTATGTTTGGCTCATATTTGATGCCGCCAAAAGCTTAAGTGGTAGCGCTAAGTAAAATTGATACGGTGTATCAATTTTGTCTGCAAGCTCTCCGGGACATCTTGAGCTCGAGAGGGCAGCGGATAGCAACTGAAGCGAGCTTAGGTGCCTAAGGCACACCCTTGAAGGGGGGAGCTCTACGAAGAGAAAGATTTTATTATTATGCCGCTATAGCTCAGTGGTAGTGCTAAGTAAAATTGATACGGCGTATCAATTTTGTCTGCAAACTCTTTGGAACATCTTAGCGAGGGAGGGAGCGAGTAGCGAACCGAAGCGAGCTTAGATGCCTAAGGCACACCCTTAAGGGTGGGCTCTACGAAAAAAAGATTTTATTATTATGCCGCTATAGCTCAGTGGTAGTGCTAAGTAAAATTGATACGGCGTATCAATTTTGTCTGCAAACTCTTTGGAACATCTTAGCGAGGGAGGGAGCGAGTAGCGAACCGAAGCGAGCTTAGATGCCTAAGGCACACCCTTAAGGGTGGGCTCTACGAAAAAAAGATTTTATTATTATGCCGCTATAGCTCAGTGGTAGAGCACACCCTTGGTAAGGGTGGGGTCGCAAGTCCGATTCTTGCTAGCGGCACCATTTTTGAAAACCGCCTCATTGCAGGCGGTTTTTGCATTGATAGGGTTGATTTATGAAAAGTCCGATTGTTTGATTCCCAAAAATACCATTTTTTCATCAACTATCGGACTTTTTGCATAAAAAACAATAAAATCAAGCAGTTTGATAAATCAATCCCAGTCCGATAAAATTTAACATGATCAATCTCTCAAACGAACATTTTTAGAACATTATTGTTGATTTTTTAACTTTTTTACTTTATGACTCGTAACAAGTATGGTAATTTTTTGAATAGAATCGCTGTTGATAGGTTGAAATATGAAAAAAAATAACTTAGTTGTTCCTTTTGTTAAATGGGCCGGTGGTAAAAGACAATTACTTCCCGAACTAGTGAAACGTGTCCCGAAGTTTACTACATATTGTGAACCTTTTGTTGGAGGTGGCGCATTGTTTTTTTATTTACAACCGAAAAAAGCCATTATTAATGATTTTAACAAGGATTTAATTAATACTTATATCACGATACAAAATGATGTTGAATCGCTGATACAGTATTTATCCACTTACAAAAATGATTCTGAAAGTTACTACAAAATCAGAGAATTAGATAGAACCCCTTTATTCCATAGAATGTCTGATACGGAAAAAGCTTCCCGGCTTATTTATCTTAATAAGACATGTTATAATGGATTATTTAGGGTTAATAGTATGGGTGAATTTAATTCTCCATTTGGAAGTTACAAGTCTCCGAATATTGTCAATGAACCAACACTTCGTGCTATTCATAATTATTTCCAAAATGCAGATGTTACATTTCTTAGTGGGGATTTTGCAGTGGCTGTTAAAGGATTAAAGAAAGGAACATTTGTTTATTTTGATCCTCCTTACGACCCTGTTTCTGCATCTTCAAATTTTACGGGTTATACCAATCTTGGATTTGGAAAACAAGAACAGAGAAGATTAAAAGAAGTATGTGACGAATTAAATACAAAAGGTATTAAGTTTTTGCTGTCTAATTCTGCTACTGATTTTATTTTAGACCTATATAAAGAATATAATATTGAGAAGATATCCGCTAAAAGAGTTATAAATTCCAATGCTAACAATCGCGGTAATGTTGATGAGGTTTTAATAAGAAACTATGACGAAAATAAATAGTTATTGGAACAATATTTTTGAAAAATATAAAATATTAGATCAAATTGATAAAGACGGAAAATTTGAAATTTCAGCAAGTCAGATAAATGAGTTTAAAGAAGCTCGTCTTATGACGAAATTTGATAATGCATCTCAATTGCCGCGAATTTTTACGGAAAATGAATTATCAATTTTACCGATAACACGCGGTAACTATGTAATTGCTCCGATGGATATTTTTCACAAATTTCCAATGATTGAATCTTCGAATGAAATTTCGTATTTTAATTTTCCTGATAATATACAAACATTATTGCCGGATAATATCAATAGTGAATCTTTAGCTTTAAATGCTGTTTATATTTCAGGAATTTTAGAAGATTTTATACAAGATGAAAAATTATTGCCTACCATTAATGGTAGAATGTCATCATCATTATTTAATTTTAACATCAAAAACACAAAAACGGAAAAAATCTTAAATATAAATGTAAACAATGCACAGATAGAAATAGATGCAGGTTATGAAGGTGTAGAATCTTTTTCTATTATTGAAGCTAAATCGCATTTTGCTGATGACTTTGTTATTAGGCAACTATATTATCCTATGCGTCTATGGTCTAGTAGAGTAAGAAAAAATATTAAAACAATATTCATGGTTCATACTAATGGGATTTACTATTTGTATGATTTTAAATTTAATGACTTAAATAATTATAATTCATTGACTTTAAATAAATTCAAGAGATATAGCTTTGATAAATTGGAAATTAATATTGAAGACATCGAAAAGATAGTCTCAAATACGCATTTAGTAAATGAACCACAAATTCCTTTTCCTCAGGCTGATAGTTTTGAACGTATTATAAATTTATGCGAACTATTAAATCAAAGAGAGTTAACAAAAAATGACGTAACAATGGAATATGGTTTTGATAAAAGGCAAACAGATTATTATTTAAATGCATGCAAATATTTAGATTTGGTTGAAGAAAGAGATAGTAAATTTTTATTATCATCAACGGCAAGAAGAATAATGCAACAGTCGCCAACAACAAAACAGTTAGCTTTTGCAAAGCAAATACTGAGTCATCATGTTTTTAGTGAGGTGTTGAAAAGACAATTGGAAACAGGTAAAGTTGTATCAAAACAACAAATAATTGATATAATGAAGAAATATCCTTTATTTAATGTAAAAACATATAACACTTTTTATAGAAGATCATCAACCGTAAGCTCTTGGATTGATTGGATAACTTCATTGACATCAAATACTACTGTTTAATTAACTCAAGCTTATATCCCAACTGCCTATATTCATCATAATTTTCAGTCCGATAATCGCAAAGTATCGCGCACCATTTTTGCAAACCGTTCCGAGAGGAGCGGTTTTTGCATTGATAGGGTTGTATTCCACAAAGTCCGATAATTCCGTTACCTAAAATACCATTTTTTCATTTTCTATCGGACTTTTGGCATAAAAGCCTATAAAAACAAGCATTCTAAAAAATCAGATACTGATTCGATAAAAAATAAAATCAACCTTCGTTTATTATTTGTTTTGTTACAAAATTCTGAGCTACTAAATTATTTTTCCATTATGACGTATTTTTGAGAATAGGTGCTAAATAACCTATGTTTTTGCAAAACATAGGTTAAAATTTGAAAACATTTTTAAATATATCTGTTTCTGATAAAATGCTCTATCCTATATTAGCATTGATATATCGGTGCAAAGTTGCCCAGCTGCATCCCATCAGGCGGGCTATTTCGGATTTTGACAAGTGCTTATCTAACAATTCCTTTATTTTATTATGATTGCTTTCTAATTTTTGATAACGAAAACCATAAGGACGACCGAGCTTTTTGCCTTCGTCTTTAAGTCTTTTCAAAGAGTTTTTTGTTCTATCGGAAATCAATTTTCGCTCAATTTCGGCAGCCAAGGAAAAAGCGAAGGCTAATACTTTGGACTGAATATCGGCTCCAAGACGGTAATTTTCTTTTAAGGTCCATACCTGACAACCTTTTTCCAGACAATTTTGCAATATTCCCATAACCTCAAGCAAATTGCGCCCCAAACGAGATATTTCGGTTGCAATTAGAACATCATCTTTTTTTAAGTGTTTTAATAACTTGCCTAATTTGCGATCTTTTAACGGTTTGCGAGACGATACGGTTTCATCAAACCATTTATCAATTACTATTTGGTGTTTATCGGTATATGTCGCAATCTCATGGCGTTGATTTTCGACATTTTGATGATCGGTACTGACTCTAACATAAGCGTAATACATAAAAAAATCCTTATAATCGTTGAACCTGACTATAAGAACTAACAAAAATACCACAAAAAACGCTACGAAAAATAGACCATGTTCAAAAACCACCGTCTATATTTCATAGTGGCAGTTATTGCATATGTAATTCTAAATATCAAGCAAAAAATTATATTTTTCTAACCCTGTCTTACTATTTGAAATAACGAAATATTCCTCTCTTCAAAAACGGTGGTTTTTGAAGAGACAATAAGGACTAATACAATGTCTATAGTTTACTTAGACAGAGGTGAAATTGTTAGCAAAACCGGCAAGCCAATCAAACACGATAGTTGTTTAGACAAGTATAAAGGTCAGATTGTGGAGTTGCTGGAAAAAGGTGTGCAGAAAAAGGAAATAGCACAACGTTTTGGTGTGTCTAAGCAGACATTATTCCGTTTTTTTAAATTAAACCAAATTGAGCATTCACTAATTTATCGTTTGAATGCTTCCGAGTCTAAAATAGTCGAGATGTTTAAGCAAGGTATCACCATCAAACAAATGGCTCTCTGCCTCAAAACATCACAAAGGTCGATTACTCAAAAAATTAAAAAAATGAAACTTACGCGCCAACGGAGCGATACATATAACAAACCGACTATTTTGGAAAATTACCACACACAAATCAAACAAATGTTTGAAAACGGATTCTCATATCAGGCAATAGCCGAAGCTCTGGGCGTTCACGTTCAAAGCATCAAAAATTGTGTCCGACAGTTGGGATTAAAACGCAACAAAATCGGCAAATATGCCTCAACCATTGTGGGCAAAGAAGAGATATTGTTGAGGATGCACCAAATAGGCCTCGATACCAAAATTATCGCGTTTGTATTCAATTGCCCCGCGCAAGTAATTCGTTGGCACCTTCGCCGCCTCAGAATCGCCTCCGAATCGAAAAGAGGAGGGGAAAATGCCTAATATCTACATATTTGATATGGATGGGACATTAACACCGGCACGCAGCCCGATGGAAGCGGAGTTTGCAATTCAGTTCTACGAGTGGCAAAAGACGCATAAAAGCTTTATTGCCACCGGTTCGGATTATAAAAAGGTTGAAGAGCAGTTGCCGCCCAGTGTGATAGGTGCTTTTGCTGGAATTTATTGTTCAATGGGCAATTTATTGGTAAGCAAAGGACAAGTTGTATATCAGAATGATTTTAAGCCTAACTCAGAGTTGCTCAACTATCTGGAAGATTTTAGAAGTAATACCGATTATAAAGGACAGCTTTATCCCAACTATATTGAACATCGTATCGGAATGGTTAACTTTTCGGTATTGGGCAGAGATTGTCCGTATGCAGAGCGCGAAAGGTATGCGGCATATGACAGAGTGGCGAATGAACGCATCAAGATTCAACAGTTTTTGTTAAAGAAGTTTCCTGATTTAGATATTGCGGTTGGCGGTTCAATTTCGATTGATATTACGCCTAAAGGTTTTGGCAAAGGGCAGATTGCCAAGCATTTGCGAAAGACCTATCCGAATGAAAAAATAATTTTCTTTGGCGACAAAACCTATGAGGGCGGCAACGACTATGAGTTGGCGCAAGCTTTGACACAGCTGAATAATACTTCAGTTGTGCAGGTTAATAATCCAGATGATGTTTTAACATTTTTGAAAAACAACGAAAGGGCTTGATATGGCAAAATACTACATTGTATCCGGCGGCTTTGATCCGATTCACGAGGGGCATATAGAGATGATAAAACAATCAGCTTTGGCCTCAGATGGTGTGATTGTTTTGGCAAATTCGGATGAGTGGTTATGTCGTAAAAAGGGCAAAAATTTTTACAATATGAAAACTCGCCGCGCCATTTTAGAAAATCTCAAAGGTGTAATTGATGTATTAGAATTTGATGATAGCGATAATAGCAGCAATGACGGTATTAGAAAAGCCCGCGCCAAATATCCCAATGATGAGTTGTTTTTTGCCAACGGCGGCGATAGAGGGAAAGACAACATTCCTGAAACAGCAACCGCTAATGAATGTCATGTAACTTTGGTATTTGGGGTTGGCGGTGAGAACAAAGCCAATTCCTCCAGTTGGATTTTAAAGGATTGGAACAATAAGTAATGGCAATCAAACTACTTTATGATATTGACCAGATATTAAATTCCGGCGGCAAAGGAACAGGGCTGTGCCGAGTGAGTGATTTGTTACTCAAAGAGATAGCAAAACACTTAGGATATGAGGTATATCCACTTGTAACCAAAAAAACTAAATATACGGCGAAAGAATATTTGAGCAACAACGGACTTGCTGATTTGGTTGATAGAATAGTCTATCTTCCCGATTTGCGTGCAACTTGTGTTAGTGCCAGCTTGATGAAAAGGCTCAAGGCGTGCTGGTTACAACTGATAAGAAAAAAAGAATATTTGCAGATTCTGAATTCTTATGACGAGTATATCAGCCTTTATTCACCGATTTCACCACTTGTCTATAAGAGCAAACTCAAGACCACCATTGTGGTGCATGATTTGATTTCGATAGTTCATCCGGAATTGTGTGCCAAAGATGGCAGTTTCAAGAAATATGAAATGTGGATGAAAGATATCAAAGCTGATAAAGTTGTATGTATATCACAATCAACATTAAATGATTTTATGAAGTTCCGTCCGGACTTTGATAAATCCAAACTAAAAGTAGTTTATTGGGGAATTGAAGACAGATTTAAGCCGACAAAAAATCCTGAAGTTAAGCAGAAATACGGCATAAAAACCAAAAATTATATCTTGACGGTATCCGAAGTTAATAAACGCAAGAATTTGGTGCATCTGCTCAAAGCTTTTGCCGAATTTTTGAAGAGCAGCGAAGACAAAGATATCTCATTGGTGATTGCCGGACCGAAAAAGAAAAACTTTGATGAGGTTACTTCGCAAATTACCGAACTGCAGAATATTCAAGATAAAATCGTAATTACCGGATTTGTTGATGATGAAGATTTGCCGGCTTTATACAGTGAAGCAGAGATGTTTGTGTTCCCATCATTGTATGAAGGGTTTGGTTTGCCGCCATTGGAGGCTTTAGCTTGCGGATGTTCGACTATTTGTGCGGACAATTCGAGCCTGCCAGAAGTTTGCGGTGATGCAGCAATTTATATCAGCGGATATGATATTGCTGACACTGCACAAAAAATAACCGAGTTGCTTAACAATCCCGTCAAACGCCAGGCAATGTCTTTGGCCGGTATAAGCCAAGCCAAACAATTTGATTGGGATAAAGCAACAAGAGAAATTTTTGATTTGAAAGAGAGGATATAATGAAAAAAGCATTGATTACAGGCGTAACCGGTCAAGACGGTTCTTATTTGGCGGAACTGCTGTTGGAAAAAGGATACGAGGTTCACGGACTGAAACGTCGTTCGTCCTCTTTCAACACGGGGCGGATCGAACATCTGCTGGACAATCCGATGTTCAAACTGCACGACGGCGATTTGGCGGACAGTACGAATCTGGCACGGCTGGTCAAGGAAATCCAACCCGATGAAATTTACAATCTGGCGGCGCAAAGCCATGTCAAAGTGTCTTGGGACTGTCCGGAATTTACGGCGGAAACCGACGCGGTCGGCACTTTGCGATTGTTAGAAGCGATCCGGATCAACGGTTTGGAAAAGAAAACGAAGTTTTATCAGGCTTCAACTTCCGAATTGTTCGGTTTGATTCAAGAACCGGTCCAATCGGAAAAGACGCCGTTTTATCCGCGTTCCCCGTACGGCGTGGCAAAGATGTATTCCTACTGGATTGTCGTGAACTATCGCGAAAGCTTCGGCATTTTTGCGTGCAACGGCATTCTGTTCAATCACGAAAGCCCGCGCCGGGGCGAAACGTTCGTAACGCGAAAAATCACTATGGCGGCGGCGCGTATCGCTTTAGGAACGCAGGAAAAGCTGTCTTTGGGCAATCTGAACGCCAAGCGCGATTGGGGACACGCCAAAGATTACGTCGAAGGAATGTGGCGCATATTGCAAAACGACACGCCGGAAGACTTTGTTCTGGCGACCGGCACGACGACGTCCATTCGCGACTTTGTAACGATGACGTTCAAAGAATTAGGCATTGATATTGAATGGCGCGGTACGGGCGTTGACGAAAAAGGCGTCAACAAAGCGACCGGCAAAGTCGTCGTCGATGTTGATCCGCAATTTTTCCGTCCGGCAGAAGTCGAGTTGTTGTTAGGAGATTCAACCAAAGCTCGTACTAAATTGGGATGGAAGCCGACCTATGATTTGCAGGCGCTGTGCAAAGAAATGGTGGCATACGACCTTGATCTGGCCAAACGGGAAAAGCTGTTGAACGACAATGGGTTTAAAACCTGCACGCCGAGGAATGTATAAATGGGTGAAATGCTTTCCTTTTTAACGCCGGATTTTTCGTTTCAAGACGAACGCGGTTTCCTGTTCCAGCTGGTCAAGGACGGCTGGAAACAGGTCAACGTGTCCAAAACGGTCAAAGGGACTTTTCGCGGCGGTCATTACCATAAATTAACACGCGAAGCTTTCTTTATCATTGAGGGGGCGTTGAACGCCGTTCTTGAAAAAGGGGATAAAACGGAACGTCATTCTTTTAAAACCGGCGATTTTTTCGTCATTGAATCATATGTAGTTCATTCGTTCACATTCACGGTGGATACATTGATGATCGCGCTTTACGACATCGGCGTTGAAAAAGCAGATGGTTCAATAGACATTTTTAAGAAAGGTGAATAAATGTATCTAATTGTTGGGGCAAATGGTTTTTTAGGTAGTTATTTGATTAAGAATATATTGGAATTAACCAATGACAATATATTGGCAGCAGATCTGATCTGTCCAGAGCCGACTAATCCGCGAATTACTTGGCAAAAGTGCGATATTACCAACGAAGAGGATGTTATTGTATTAAATAAAAAAACAAAAAGCGATGAGTATTTGAAAATCTTTTATCTGCCAGTTTTTTTCAATGTAAATAAAAATTCAGAAAACGATAAAATAGCATGGAATGTCAACATAATCAGCTATGCCCGTTTTCTTGATATAATGGAAAACGTTAAAGTGTTTTACAGCCTATCAACCGATATGCTTTACCAGATTGACAGCGATAGGCCATATACGGAAACGGATGCTTTGTCGCCGATGAATGATTACGCTTTGCACAAAGCTGCCGAAGAGCGAATGGCGATTGCCAAAAGATATAACATCGCGCGATTGCCCGTTATGATGGGGCCGAGCCTATCGCCCGTAAAAAAGCATTTTTTTGATGAGATCGTTTCCAATTTGAAAAACGGTCGAAAAATGGAGTTTTTCACGGATTCCTGGCGATCGATGATTGATTTTGACACGGTTGCGAAAATGCTGATCGCTTTAGCAAATACATCCGAAGCGCAAAAACATCCCGTCGTAAATGTCGCGGGTGACGAAAGCCTGTCAAAATACGATTTCGCTTTGCGTGTCGCAGACAAGTACGAATTGGATAAATCTTTGGTCGTTCCAGTATCTATGGACGAAAACGCGACGATCTGGAAAGAAAAACGCCCGAAAAAAATCTTATTGGATAATACGTTATGTAAACGGATTTTGGGATTAAACGAACTTAAAATTAAAATATGAGGATAATAAAATGACGGAAAAACAGAAAAATATACCTGTATATTTTGTGACTAATTGGGATATGGTCGGTTATACGGCGACAACGATGGCTAGTATTTTGTGCAATACAAAACACAATGTTGATTTTTATGTGATGGACTGTGGTTTGTCCGATTTTGATAGAAAACAACTATCAACACTTAAAGAAAGGTTTTCTAACTTTAAATCATTGTCATTTGCCAAAGCAAATATGACAAGATTTAAAGGACTATCTACTTGGTATTATGGGCTATTGGACGCTTGGGCGATGTTATTGTTTCCTGAAGCTTTTCCAAATGTTCATGGCAAAGTTATCCATGTTGAAAGTGATACTTTGGTTGTCGATGATATTGTAAAATTATACAATGAAGATATGAAAGGATATGCTTTTGCTGGATGTCCCGATATCGCTTTTTCAAATAATAGAAAAGTTTTCTCTAACATAAAATATAAATATTTTAATCTTGGTATGGCGATAATTGATTGCGATAAATGGAGAGAGCAGAATATTACCACTCAAGCATTAGAATTAGGTAAAAAATATGGGAAAATTTTTGGGTGTCTTCATCAGGATGCTCTGAATATGTTGTTTGATGGTAATTATTGTTGTTTGCCTAGCAGATACAATTTGGGAGAGAGGGAAAACTATGTAAAAGAGTTACATTCAGATTTGTCTGAAGAGTATTTTGCCGAAGAATGGCAACACCCTGTTATTATTCACTTTTCGCCAAATAAGCCATGGCGCAGTCAAAACAACACTTATTCTCACCGCATAGCTAAATATTTTAATGAGTGGTGGTATTATGCTGCAATGACGCCATACATTGAAGGATTGAGAAATTGTTTTATATCATCTAAAATCAGCGATGGATTTAAAGGGTTTCAAACCGGAATGACAGATTACGGAAATAATATGTTAGATACATTAGCTAATCCTATATTTTCTGATTTGTCTAACGAAAAGTCTTTTGATTATAAAATGAAATATTCAATATTGGGATTACCAATATTGAAGGTATTGTATAGCAAAAATGGTAGTAAAATATACAAATTATTTTCGATACTTCCCTTTTGGCAACTTAGAAAAGATTCTAAAGGTAACAACATCTATAAATTGTTCGGTGTTTTACCGATTTTAAGAATAAAACAGGGAAAAGGAAAATAATAATGATAAATAATTTAAATAATGCGATGACTGCAGACAACTTGTCATTATCCAAATTATTTTCTTCAGATTATGAATTTCATATTCCGCCATATCAAAGACCTTATGCGTGGACGGATAAACAAGTTGAACAGCTTTTTGATGATTTGCATGAGTTTTATCTGACAACTCCTAAAAATTCTAACGGTTGTGTATCAGAACCTTATTTTTTAGGTAGTATTATATTGATCAAACGAAAAGATGGTAATATCTATGATGTTGTTGACGGACAACAACGTTTGACAACTCTGACAATTTTGATAGCATCTCTAATCAGTGTCTTTAGTTCTGATGATAATAAAAAAGAATATATCGAATATTTAAAACAACCAGAGAAAAGATCTCAAAGTTTGGCAGAAAAAGTTAGGCTTTTTCTGCGTCAACAAGAACAAGATTTTTTTGGTAAATATATACAATCTGTACAAATTGAACAGTTAAATAATGTCAATGTAAATAATGAAACTGAGGCCACTCGTCTGATTAAAGAAAATGCTTTACAATTGACTCATAAAATAAAAAATGCTTTCCACACAGAACAAGAAAGGGAAGATTTCGGTAGATTTTTAATGTCATATTGTTATTTGGTTGTAGTATCAACAACAAATGAAGATTCAGCGTTTCGTATTTTTTCCGTTATGAATGATCGAGGACTTGATTTACTACCGACCGATGTTCTTAAGTCAGAAATTATCGGAAAAATTGTGGCTGCCAAGAGGGAAAATTATACCAAACAATGGGAACAGGAAGAGGAAAATCTAGGACGAGATAATTTTGCCGAGATGTTTTCACATATAAGAGTGATTTATACCGGTCTCAAACCTGTTAAAACTTTAAGGGAGGAATTTCGTGAAAATGTGATTTCTCAGTTCAGAACATCAGAAGACTTAATAGATAAAGCTATCTTACCTTATAGCAAAGCATTTGATGTTATTATTAATCGAAATTATATAGATGAAAATGATAATGAAAATACTAAATCTATTAACAATAGCTTGACATGGCTAAATCGTATTGATGTATTTGATTGGAAGCCAGCAGCTTTGGCTTTTCATATCAAACACGAGAACGATTCTGAATATTTAGCATGGTTCTATCAAAAATTAGAACGGTTAACAGCTGTTTTGTTTATTACTTCAGCTACTCAACAAGAGAGAATAAAACGATTTAAAGAAGTGATTGATGAAATTAATCAAGGAAAAGATTCTATTGAGAATAAGTTATCATATATTGATTTAACAGATAAAGAAAAGCAAAAAGCACTTTTGGTGTTAAGCAATGATTTGTATGATAATTTAACGGGGTTGCGTTATAAATACATTATAATGCGTTTAGATAGTTTTGTAGCAGATTTAGCGGCTCAATATGATGAAAAAGTTATTTCCATTGAACATGTTTTGCCGCAGAATGAAAATGCTCCAGATTGGCAATATTGGTCGAAGGAAGATCATTATCTTTGGCTTAATAAGTTAGCCAATTTGGTTTTATTAACAAGACGCAAAAATTCAGAAGCTCAGGATTATTCATTCGAGAAGAAAAAAAATAAATACTTTCAGAATAAAAGCACTTCAACTTATGCACTAACCACTCAAGTTATAGCTGAAAAAGAATGGACACCTGAAGTGGTTAAAAAACGGCAAGAAAATTTGTTGAATGTGTTTAAAGATAAATGGAATTTAATCTGAGAGGAATAGGTTATGTATGATTACATCATTTTAGGAGCCGGAATTACCGGTTTGACATTGCTCAAAAAATTGAGCGATAAAGGTATAACCAATATGTTAGGTCTAGAGGCAGAGGTAGAGGCTGGCGGATTATGCCGAAGCTTCTATGTAGACGGCCATTATG
>FLNX01004404.1_pt1 | contig 28205 bp, 24 predicted proteins | sample 1140341 | NCBI WGS metagenome assembly FLNX01 (sample SAMEA3878208, study PRJEB12797) | bioreactor metagenome | biome: Moose rumen | place: Sweden | collected 2011-10 | reverse complement strand
TTCTCATTTTCTGAGAAAAAGCTTCTCAAATCTGAAATAATTGTTGTACCTTTGCTCACGGCTTCCAAGTTTGTGCTTTACAGTTTGGCGATTGTAAAGTTACTCATTTTCAGTGAGTTGAGCAAACTTCGAAGCCTTTTTTATTCCTATTTTATGTTAAATTATGCAGGTGCGCCATCACTTGCGAAACTTTAGTTATTTTACTTCTTGTTCTTTTCCACGTATCCTCTCATATATTCCTATGAGCCGACATGGTCGTCAGGACTTTAGAGTTCATCCCAACGCATTGAGTATGATTCAAGTAGTTTTAGGGGTATTTGCAATTCTGTGGCTGTCTTGCGCCAGTCTTTGATGGCGGTACGAACCTCTTCGATAATCTCTGCGGCTTCCAGTCTTTCAAGCATATAGTTCTCGCTTGCGAAGTGCAGAACGTTGATGTCCGACTCTTCTGTGTATGCGTCGATGAGCAGACATTGATGTGACTTCGTTCCTGGATTGATGTCGTATGCAGGTGAGAGCGTCCAACCTTTCGGGGTAAGCAGGAAGCCGTGATTGCGGAAATGGTCATCGGTGTTACCGAACATGACGTTGAATGCTACTCTACGGTAGAGTTCTCTGAGATTCTGCCGTACATTGGTGCAACCGCGAAGAATGAAATCCACGATGTCCAGATAGCCATTGCCTGTGTTGCTGCCTGCCCCATCATCAAGACCAAGCAATGACATGGCAGAAGCGAAATGAATACGCTTTCCATCTTTTGTCCTGTCGAACCGTTCGGAGAGCAGCAGGTCGCGGTCTTTTGAAATCTTGATGGTGCGGGTCTTTGCTACATGGATACCAGCCTTGGTAGCGAGTTGATGCGAGAAGTGTTCTATGAGTTCCGTATTCTCCAGGTCCTTTTTTGACGGGAACTTAGCCACATATAGTTTGCCGTCGGTATCAACCACATTCGCCTTGGGACGGGCACCACCGAGTGAGGTTCCAGGATCAATCAACTGGTCGAGCCAACGTTGCTCTGGCAATTCGTTACGCTCTTCTGCTAACTCAATCTCATGACATGCATCGCACAGGGTGCGAAGACTCTCGATTGGGGGGACAAGGTATTTTACACTTGCATTGATGTAGTCATCGCTATCTTCCTCTTTGTATCGTATGCCACCCATACGTGTGAAATCCTCAATACCGATGAGGTAATCGTAATTTGTAAGCGTACGTTTTGGTCTTCCTTCCAATTGTGCTGTCAGTCGCTCTCTGCGATCAAGCAACAAACGTCCCCAACGATCGGGAAAGGAATCCTTGACGAAACCAAACACATTATCATTGCCACGAGGATGCTGCAACGAAGGGACATTCATTAGGTCACCGCTTAGCAGAATGCCGCCATATTGCTTAAGCCACTGGCGAGAATACTCAAAGACAAAATGGTCTTTGCCACGAACATGTTCGTAGCCCAATGTCCCGATCTTTTCTGGAGCAACTAGGAAGTCAAAATCTGCGTAAACCGTAATTGCTTTCATTTTCTCAGTAATTCAGCATCCTGTATCTGTCTGCCAAGAGCGTCATCGGCAGCAAGAAGGGTGATGTCCTTTTCTAGATTAAGCGCAAAGAGTATGCGCGCATAAATACCCATGGAGACCGTGGGGTCACCATGTTCTACTTTAGAGACTGTCAGTCGTGTCACCGTTGCCCTGTCTGCTATGTCCTGCATGGACAGATGCCTGCGCTTACGTGCCAGCATGATCTGTTCGCCCATGATTTTCAGATTCTGGCTCAATGCCCTTGGCATCGTTTTGCCGAATGTACTCTTTCCCATAATTGCATCTTATTAGGCGCAAAAGTAAATAAAAATGTTTAATATAACAAACATTTTATGAAGAATCTATATCTTAATCCTAGTTTTTTTATTTTACTTCTTGTTCTTTTCCACGTATCCTCTCATATATTCCCATGAGCCGACATGGTCGTCAGGACCACTGAGGAAAGTTAGTTTTTGCAAAGATAAGAAAAATTCTGAGAAACTCGTATATCTAATAAAAAAATGTTGTACCTTTGCAGATGATGAGCATACAAGATATCTATTCGGCTGCCGGACTAATGGCATATATTCAGGAGGTGGGATTCCTGCCTCTGCTGAATAGCGGCATCGATGGCTTCTCTGCCGAGGAGGTTGTATCTGACGACTGCCGGTATGTGGTGTTTCCTGACGGCGGGTGGGACTGGCCGCTATGGAAATGGAAGGGTCCCATTGTGACGGAGGGCAACTGTGTCTATGGCAAGTTCTTTGACAAGAAAGCAGGGTTTATCAGTCGTGAGTGGTGGGCTGACTTCTACAACTATCGCCGCAGCAAGCACCCCGTCCCTGCTGAGGGCTCGATAGAAGAGGCTATACTGTTGACACTACAGGAGAGCGGAAGTCTTATCACTCGCGAGTTACGTGCCGCTTGTGGCTTTGACGGTCCGAAGATGCGCGGTAAGTTCGATGGTTATGTCACCCGTCTCCAGATGGGATGTTATGTCGTGACGGAGGATTTCGTCTACCCTACAGACAAACATGGTAAGGAATACGGCTGGGGATGGTCGTTGCTGACCACTCCAGAGGCACTCTATGGTCAAGCAGCCTGTCTCACGACAGTCACTCCAGAGGAGTCATTCCGTCGTATGGCAGCCCATTGTCGCAAACTGTTACCTCATGCCACCGACAGGCAGATACAAAAACTTATAGGATAAAAATAACTAAACAAGAAAGATCATATGAAGAAAATTATTACTTTAGCACTGATGGCTGTCACAATGACGGCACAGGCACAGACTACAACTGACCCCTACAAACCACTGATGGATGCTTACGACCAGCAGGCTGACAACATCCTAAAAGAATACAGGGCACTGCACGAGAAAGATCCTAACGGAGAAATACCTGAGAACAAGGCGAAGGCAAAGATCCTCTCTGATCGGCTTGACTCACTGGGTAATGAGCAATTGAAACTCATCAAGGAGATTATCCGTGATAACCGTGACAATGAATTACCCGCCAAATACATCAAGGAGGCTATGTACCAGTTCAGTTACGAGGAACTGAAAGATGCCCTTGATCCGAAGACGGCTTACTATAATAGCCCCGACCTCGACATTCCCAAGAAACTGCTTGCCGGTTATGAGAAGCGACGCCCAGGTATCCAGTTCCATGAGTTGGAGATGCAGGACACCGACGACCGTTACGTCACTCTAAGCCAGTGGGTAGGAAATGGCAATTACGTTCTTGTCGACTTCTGGGCATCATGGTGTGGTCCCTGTCGTCAGGAGATGCCATTTGTTGTTACCGCCTACGATAAATATCATGGCAAAGGATTCAACGTGGTTGGCGTTTCCTTCGATCAGAAGAAAGACGCCTGGGTGAAGGGTATCCAGCAACTTGGTATGGAATGGCCTCAGATGAGTGACCTAAAGGGATGGAAATGTGCTGCCTCCGAGGCATATGGTATCAGCAGCATCCCCTCCAATGTTCTCGTTGATCCCACCGGAAAGATTGTCGCCATGGACTTACGAGGTGAGAAACTTCTCGGCAAGTTGAAAGAAATATACGGAGAATGATTCAAATAAAGCCTCCAAACGAGTCGTTTGGAGGCTTTATTTATGGTGAATGGAGGCTCCATTCACTTATTAATACGCTTGTTCGTGGACACCCTTCACGGCACGTCCACTGGGGTCGTTCATGTTCTTGAAAGCCTCATCCCATTCTAAGGCGATAGCGGTAGAGCATGCCACACTCGCCTCGCTGGGAACACTACGTGCCGCACTTTCGCTGGGGAAATGCTCTGCGAAGATAGAGCGATAGTAATATTCCTCCTTGTTCTGGGGAGGATTGATAGGGAACCGCTCTGCGGCATGTGCCATCTGCTCATCGGTCACTGCTTTCGCAGTTATCTCTTTCAAGGTGTCAATCCACGAATACCCTACCCCGTCGCTGAACTGCTCTTTCTGTCGCCATACTATCTCTTCGGGCAACATATCGGAAAATGCCTCACGGACAATCCGCTTCTCCATCGTCTTACCTGGGCACATCTTCGCTGAAGGGTTGGTACGCATGGCGACATCCAGAAACTCTTTGTCAAGGAAGGGCACACGTCCCTCTACACCCCATGCCGACAGACTCTTGTTGGCACGGAGACAGTCATAGAGATGGAGTTTGGAGAGTTTACGCACCGTCTCCTCATGGAAAGCCCTTGCATCGGGTGCCTTATGGAAATAGAGGTAGCCACCGAATATCTCATCTGCGCCCTCACCAGAGAGCACCATCTTGATACCCATCGACTTGATGACACGGGCAAGTAGATACATCGGTGTGGAGGCACGAACCGTCGTCACATCATACGTCTCAATGAAATAGATGACATCACGGATGGCATCGAGTCCCTCCTGAATGGTATAGTTGATCTCATGGTGTACCGTACCAATATGGTCGGCGACAAGTTTTGCCTTGGCAAGGTCGGGCGCACCCTTCAAGCCTACAGCGAAAGAATGCAAACGGGGCCAATATGCCTTGGTCTGGGAATCATCCTCAATACGCATCTCGGAATATCGCTCGGCAACAGCAGAGATGACACTGCTGTCAAGTCCACCGCTCAGCAACACCCCATAGGGTACATCAGACATCAACTGACGCTTGACGGCTGCCCGCAATGCCTGGCGGATATCCTCAGAACTTGCCCCATTATCTTTCACGGCAACATACTCCATCCAGTCACGATGATAGTATCGCCGCATCTCGCCCTCCTTACTCCAATAGTAGTGTCCGGGGAGGAACGGCTCATAACGGTCACACTGCCCCTCCAACGCCTTCAACTCCGAGGCGACATACACCTTTCCGTCTGAGTCATAACCTATATAGAGGGGAATGACACCAATCGGGTCACGGGCTATCAGGAACTCATCCTTCTCCTCATCATAAAGGGCGAAGGCGAAAATACCACTGAGGTCTTCCAGAAAGTCGATGCCCTTATCCCGATAGAGGGCAAGAATCACCTCACAGTCCGAGCCTGTCTGAAACTCATACTTGCCGGCATACCGCTTACGAATCTCCTGATGGTTATAGATCTCGCCATTGACGGCAAGCACCTGCTTGCCGTCTGGTGAGAACAAAGGCTGTCCACCCGACTCTGGGTCGACAATGCTCAGTCGCTCATGGGCAAGAATAGCACTGCCGCCACACCATATGCCACTCCAGTCTGGTCCGCGATGACGGATCTTCTGACTCATACGTAATGCTTTCTGACGCAACTCCTGCGTCTGCTCCTTCATATTAAATATCGCTACGATTCCACACATAATATACTTCTTTTTTATAGTTGTAACTTCAATACTTGCTCCACATAACTCACGAAAGCCTGGTTGACCAGTCTTATTCCACCAGGTGTCGGATAATGTCCTGTAAAATACCAGTCGCCAGGATGAAGAGGACAAGCCTCATGCAGTCCCTCGATACTCTGATAGACGAGTTCTACAGGGCTGCGCATACCCTTAGGGCGAAGCATCTCCACGATCTTATGGTTGATCTCCTCTACCGTGAATGGCTCGTAGATGGCACGAACATGATTCTCGCTGTCTGGCGAGGACTTGCAGGCACGATAGGTATCGGCTATCAACTGCTGCATGCCACGTTCTTGGATCAGGGCAATGGCAGCACGGAAAGCACATAGTTCTTCTAAATGCGACATATCGATACCATAATAGTCGGGATAGCGAATCTGCGGTGAACTGGACACCATCACGATCTTCTTGGGATGCAGGCGGTCGAGGATCTTGAAGATGCTCTCACGGAGAGTAGTCCCCCTTACAATTGAGTCGTCGATGATAACGAGATTATCCACATAGGGTGTCAGACTGCCATAAGTGATGTCATAGACATGAGCAGCGAGGTCGTTACGCTCCGTGCCCTCAGTGATAAAGGTGCGCAGTTTGATGTCTTTCCACACCACTTTCTCGATACGCACGTCATGGTCCAACCGTCGGAAACCGTCTGTCATTCCATAGAATGCCACTTCTGCCGTATTGGGGATATAGGAGAAGACAGTATGGGTGATATCACCGTCAATGGCTCTCAGGATAGGCTGCATCAGTTGTTCCCCTAAGCGTTTACGCTCCAGATAAATATCCTTGTCGGAGCCACGACTGAAATAAATACGCTCAAACGAGCAGGCACTCAACTGCTGAGGAGGAAGAATCTGCTCAACAGCACTCTTCCCACTCTTACGGACTATCAGCAACTGACCTGGTTGCAACTCATGGATATCCTCCGCAGCGAGATCGAAGGTGGTCTGTATCACAGGACGCTCACTGGCAAGGACCACCACCTCGTCGTCTTGATAGTAGAAGGCGGGGCGGATGCCCCAAGGGTCACGGACGGCAAAGAGTTCCCCACTGCCTGTCAGTCCACACATCACATAGCCTCCATCGAAATGGGGCATCGTCTGGCGCAGGACATTACCCATCTGTACGTGGTCGTCAATATACTGGGTGATGGCAGTACCTTCCAGTCCTTGTTCTTTGGCGATGGCATAGAGTCGCTCCACCTCACGGTCGAGGCGATGTCCCATCAACTCCAGCGTAATATAGGAGTCGCCATAGATACGGGGTGACTGTCCCTGACTGGTGAGATAGGCAAACACCTCATCGATATTCGTCATATTAAAGTTACCACACAGGCAGAGGTTCTTCGCCCTCCAGTTGTTACGACGCAGGAAGGGATGCACGTAGGTCAGTCCGCTCTTCCCTGTAGTGGAATAGCGGAGGTGCCCCATATAAAGTTGCCCTGCGAAAGAGTCATCAATACGTTTGAAAATCTCCGTGATGGCATCCTTTCCCTCGGCACGCTCACGAAACATATATTCTGTTCCCGCTTTCGCATGGAGGTTGACACAGGCGATACCAGCACCCTCCTGTCCTCGGTTGTGCTGTTTCTCCATCAGCAGATAGAGTTTATTGAGACCCCAATGCCTCGTTCCGTATTTCTGCTGGTAGTACTCCAACGGCTTCAACAGGCGTATCAACGCCACACCGCACTCATGCTTCAACTGCTCCATCACTACAAGTTTTTACAAACGACATAAACAAGGGGTGCGGATGAAGCACGGTGGAGGAATACTCGGGATGGAACTGCGTACCGATATACCATCGTAAAGTAGGTATCTCGACTATCTCCACCAGATGGGCGGTAGGATTGATGCCTACCAGTCGCATACCCTTCTGCTCATACTCCTCCGCAAACTGGTTATTGAACTCATAGCGATGGCGATGGCGCTCCTTGATAAGGGGCTTATCACCATATGCCTCTGCAGTCTTGCTACCTGCTATCAGTTCACAATCGTATGCGCCCAATCGCATGGTGCCTCCCATCTGGGTGATGGTCTTCTGCTCCTCCATCAGATCGATGACTGGATGCGTGGTCTGGGGATTCATCTCACAACTGTTGGCATCAGCATAGCCCAATACATTGCGGGCGAACTCGATGACCATCATCTGCATACCCAAACAGATACCAAAGGTGGGGATATCGTGGGTACGGGTATATTCCGCCGCGATAATCTTCCCCTCTATCCCTCGCTGTCCGAAACCTGGGCAAACGATGATACCTGCCATACCGGCAAGTCTCTCCGCGACATTCTCACTCGTCACCTCCTCACTATTGATGAAATGGAGCCGTGCTTTCACGTCATTATAGATACCTGCGAGATTGAGGCTCTCACGAATACTCTTATACGCATCCTGCAAGTCGTACTTACCCACCAGTCCGATATGCACCTCACGGGTGGCACTCCGCTGTTTCCGTATGAAGTCGTGCCACGACTTCATGGCAGGTGTCATTCCCGACGTTCCGTCGCCTACCCGTAGCCTTTCCCCTACTGGAATACCGATCTTTCGCATGATAGCGGCATCCAGTCCTTGTCGCTGCATACTCACCGGCACCTCATAGATGCTGGGCATGTCCTCACTCTGTACGACACATTCGAGGTCGACATTACAGAATGAGGCGACCTTCATACGCAGGGCATCGTCAAGATGACGCTCTGTGCGCAGGACGAGGATGTCTGGCTGAATACCCATGCCCTGCAATTCCTTGACAGAGTGCTGGGTGGGCTTGGTCTTCAACTCGTCGGCGGCTTTCAGATAAGGTACGTAGGTGAGATGAACACAGACAGCATTGCGACCCAGTTGCCAGCGTAACTGTCGGATAGCCTCCATGAAAGGGGCACTCTCGATATCACCGATAGTACCCCCTACCTCTGTGATGACAAAGTCAAGTCCCTCGTTCAGCCCGTCTCGCAACATCCGACGTTTGATCTCATCCGTGATATGGGGCACTACCTGAATCGTCTTACCCAAGTAGTCACCATGACGCTCACGGTCGATGACCGTCTTGTAGATACGTCCTGTGGTAATAGAGTTATTGCGGGTGGTCTCTATACCTGTAAACCGCTCGTAGTGTCCTAAGTCAAGATCGGTCTCCATGCCATCGACAGTGACATAACACTCACCATGCTCATAGGGGTTCAGTGTGCCAGGGTCGATGTTGATGTAGGGGTCGAACTTCTGGATAGTGACCTTATAGCCACGCGCTTGGAGCAGTTTTCCGATACTGGCAGAGATGATACCCTTGCCGAGTGACGAAACGACACCGCCTGTTACGAAGATATATTTTGTTTCCATATTTTGATTATTTTGAGAGTTTGCGAAAAAAGGAGTCTTTGGACTCACGGCTGTAGCGTGAATCCAAAGACGAAATAGGCTTTCTGCGAACAGGGATTGGCAACTACCTGTGCGAATATCGGAACAGCAAAGGAGTCAGTGATTTTGATATCCTTCGATGCTTTCAGGGCGACATTCGTCACCGCAAATCCTGAGGTGTCATAAAAAGTGGTCGCATAAGGTACGACACCTAACGTTCCTGTCCAGTCACAGGAAGCGAGTTTGAAAGGAGCATTCAACTCAAAATAGGACGAGTACGCCCGTTTGCCTTCCTTGTTCACTCCGTCGTTCCCCGCAAAATTGGTATACCATGCGGCGGAGAGCAGTCCGAAATCGTAGGCAACAGATGCCTCAAAGACATGACTGGTGTCATGTGCCTTATAATAGAAGTAACGCTCCTCGGGTGAGTTAAACCAGTAGTCTGTCACTCCTATGGTGAATCCACCTATGGTATAAGAGGCTGTCAAGTCAAACTCTTTCGTATCGTCAGACTTAAGACCTACCGATCCCCATGCGGAGAGACTCAATCCTTTGTAACCAATTCCCAGTGTGGGCTGGATACTGACATTACCTGCATCCAAACCACGCCAGATATACTGGCTGACGAAATCGGCTCCTATCGTAGCCTCTACCCCATCCTGTGCATAGGTGGTGGCACCTGCCACCATTCCTAATGCAAATAACACAATCTTTTTCATATTAATACCTTTCATATTTCCACCTTCATTAATTATAACAACTCTCACCATGCTCGTAGATGTCAAGTCCCTCTTCCTCCACACGAGCCTCTACACGCAGTCCATGCAGTTTCTTGATACCATAGAACAGGACAAAGCCACAAGCGGCAGCCCAAAGGTCGATACAGAGGATGCCAAACAACTCTGCTCCGAAGAATCCCCAACCATGTCCATAGAAAGCACCATTGGATACGGAGAGCAGACCCGTCATCAGCGTACCTAAGATACCACATATACCATGAACGCTGGATGCACCAACAGGGTCGTCAATATGCAACTTATGGTCGATGAACTCAATGGCATAAACAAGGACTATTCCACAGAGCAGTCCGATGATTACAGCACCGATAGGCGATACAAGGTCGCAACCTGCCGTGATTCCCACTAAACCTGCCAGTACACCATTCAAGGTTAATGACAAAGAGGGTTTTCCATACTTATACCAAGTCAGAAACATCGTAGCCACACCACCTGCAACAGCAGCAAGATTAGTGGTCAGGAACACGTGTGAGATGGCAATACGATTGACCTCCCCACTTGCCGCAAGTTGTGAGCCAGGGTTGAATCCAAACCATCCTAACCAGAGGATGAAGACACCCAGCGACGCAAGAGCGAGGTTATGACCTGGAATGGCACGGCTCTTTCCCTCTGCGTCATATTTACCAATACGGGGACCCAGTGCCAGAGCACCGACCAGAGCAAGTACACCTCCGACACTATGTACAATCGCTGAACCAGCAAAATCGTGGAACACATCACCGAAGGTGGTCATCATAAAACTGTCGGCGGCATCATTACAGAGCCATCCACCACCCCATGTCCAGTGTCCTTCCACCGGATAAATCAGCAGCGAGATGACCGCACTATAAACCAGATACATCGAGAACTTAGTACGCTCTGCCATGGCACCACTAACAATGGTGGCAGAGGTGGCACAGAAGACCGTCTCAAAAATCAGGAAGCCCTCAACGGGCAAGTCGCCCTTATAGAAGGAGAGGTCACCCCAGTTAGGCGCTCCGATAAACCCGGCACCGTCACTTCCAAACATAAAGCCGAAACCTACGAAGAAGAACAATAACGAGCCGAACATGAAGTCGACAAAGTTCTTCATCAATATATTCGCCGTGTTTTTGCTGCGCGTGAATCCAGCCTCACACAGGGCGAAACCTGGCTGCATCCAGAATACCAACATGGCGGCTAATAGCATCCAAACGGTATCAAGTGATAATCCAATCTCATTCATAATCGTTGTGTTTAAATTGTGTTTGTGTTGTTATCCTATTTCTTGTCTTTTAATACAGTATCACCATGCTCTCCTGTTCGGATAGAATAGGTGTTAATCACATCACTGACGAAGATACGTCCATCGCCAATCTCTCCTGTATGCGCTACTCGCAAGATCACCTGAACTGTAGGCTCCAATAGAACATCTCGACATACAATCGTCAATGCCACACGCTCTATCACATCCGTACTATACTGGACACCACGATAAATACGCTCCTGACGACTCTGACCAATGCCATGGACATCATGGTACTCAAACCAGTCGATGTCTGAACTCAACAAGGCACGCTTCACATCCTCAAACTTGGTCTTACGGATAATTGCCTCAATCTTTTTCATACCTTAATTCTTTTAATTAATAAATAATGTGTCCGTACGTAACATTTTGTTGTTTTCTTTTGCAAAAGTAATTGATTTTGAAAGAAAAACGATGACTTTACTTACATTTTATTCCTAAATAATTCTGTCAACTATTAATTCGAAAGAATATAAGACGTTTACGTTTCTTTTTGAAAGTAAATAAGCATTTATATTAGCAAATTGAAAGTTAATTCAGAATTATTAAATAAAAATGTCATCATTTCGATTGATTATGTTTCATTTTGATTTAACTTTGCACCAGAAAACGAAACAAAAGAAAGTTCAAACAAGGATAATATGACAAAATGTAAACTTCAAAACCAAGAAAAAGGACTATATCAAGGCCAATATGAGCATGATGCCTGCGGCGTGGGTATGATTGTAAATATACACGGCAACAAAAGTCATGAACTGGTAGACCAGGCGCTGCGTGTATTAGAGAATATGCGTCATCGTGGTGCTGAGGTCGGTAAAGACGGTGATGGTGCGGGTATTATGGTTCAAATTCCGCATGAGTTTATCTTACTCCAAGGTATTCCTGTCCCTGAAAAGGGAAAGTATGGCACAGGTCTGGTATTCCTTCCTAAAGAAGAAAAGGCACAGAGCGAGATTCTTAGTGTAATGATTGAGGAGATAGAACGTGAGGGACTGCAGTTGATGCACCTCCGCAATGTCCCCACCAATCCCGACTGTCTGGGTGACTCCGCATTGAGTACGGAGCCTGCCATCAAACAGATCTTCATTACAGGTGTGAGTGATGACAAAGTAAGCACCTTCGTGCGAACCTTATATATTATCCGCAAGAAGATTGAGCGTCGTGTCTCACATAAAGACTTCTACATATGCTCGTTAAGCAACACAAACATCATATATAAGGGAATGTTGTCGTCCATGCAAGTACGACAGTATTACCCTGATTTGACAAATCCCTATTTCACAAGCGGACTGGCGCTGGTGCACTCACGATTCAGCACAAACACATTCCCCACGTGGTCATTAGCCCAGCCTTTCCGCTTGCTTGCCCATAATGGAGAGATCAACACCATCCGTGGCAATCGTGGATGGATGCAGGCACGAGAGAGTGTGTTAAGCAGTGAGGCGTTAGGAGATGTCAAGCAAATCTCCCCCATCATCCAATCGGGAATGTCAGACTCCGCAAGTCTTGACAACGTTCTGGAGTTCTTCGTCATGTCAGGATTATCACTACCTCACGCTATGAGTGTTCTGGTACCTGAGAGTTTCAACGACAAGAATCCGATATCCGAGGACCTGAAGGCTTTCTTTGAGTACCATTCTATCTTAATGGAGCCATGGGACGGTCCTGCTGCCTTACTCTTCAGTGACGGACGCTTCGCCGGCGGCATGCTTGATCGCAACGGGCTCCGTCCCGCACGTTACACTATCACAAAGAACGACACCATCGTCGTTGCAAGTGAGGTGGGCGTAATGGATTTCGACCCGACAGAGATTGCCGAAAAGGGACGTTTGCAACCTGGTAAGATATTACTTATCGACACACAGGAAGGTAAGATCTATTATGACGGGGAAATCAAACAGCAACTTGCCAAAGAGTATCCATATCGTCAGTGGCTGAGTACTAATCGCATCCAGTTGGAGAAACTGAAGTCAGGACGACATGTGGAGAATGCCGTCAGTAACTTGTTACAAAAGGAGATCATGTTTGGATATGGAGAAGAGGATGTCACCAATACCATTGCTCCGATGGCTGTCAATGGGCAAGAGCCTACTGCCTCGATGGGTAATGACACCCCACTTGCTGTTCTGTCAAGTCAGCCACAGGTATTCTTCAACTATTTCCGCCAGCAGTTCGCACAGGTGACGAACCCTGCCATCGACTCTATCCGTGAGGAACTGGTGATGAGCCTGACGGAATATATCGGACGGGTTGGCTCTGGAATTCTGACACCTGATGAGACCAACTGTAAGATGGTGCGTCTGCCCCATCCTATTCTGAATAACACACAACTTGATTTACTCTGTAATATCCGATATAAGGGATTCAACACCATCAAACTCCCCATCCTTTTCGATGGCAAGAAAGGGGCAGACGGACTGCATGACGCTCTGGACGCACTGTGCCACCAGGCTGAGAAATCTGTGGATGAGGGATATAACTACATCATCCTGACAGACAAGGAGGTGGACGAGACCCATGTGGCAATACCCTCTCTCCTTGCCGTCTCTGCCGTCCATCATTATCTGATTAGTGTAGGCAAACGTGTACAGACAGCGTTGATTGTGGAAAGTGGAGAGATCCGTGAGACGATGCATGCGGCATTATTACTGGGATATGGTGCCTCCGCCTTATGTCCTTACATGGCATTTGCCATCCTTGACGACCTCGTGAAACGTCATAAGATTCAGGAAGACTATGTCACCGCAGAGGCGAACTATATCAAAGCGGTGAAAAAGGGACTTTTCAAAATTATGGCAAAGATGGGTATATCCACCATTCGCAGTTACCGTGGTGCCAAGATTTTCGAGAGTATTGGATTAAGCGAGAGTCTGCTGAAAGCCTATTTCGGCACAGAGATAAGTACTATTGGAGGTATCGGGTTAGAGAAAATCGCCAAAGACGCTATCACCTTCCATCAGAAAGCATACGGCATCCAGACCTCTTTCCTCCCTAACCTCGGACAGTTCCATTGGCGTAAAGACGGTATTAAGCATGCGTGGAGCCCTGAGACAATAGCGACACTTCAACTTGCCACTCGCACTGGCAACTACGAGAAATTCAAGGAGTACACACGTCTTGTAGACGAGAAAGAGGCTCCTATCTTCATCCGTGACTTCCTCGGATGGAAGAAAGCACCTATCAGCATTGACGAGGTAGAGCCTGTCGAGGAGATTGTCAAGCACTTTGTGGCTGGTGCCATGAGTTTTGGCGCACTCTCCAAAGAGGCACATGAGGCAATCTGTCTCGCCATGAACAGACTCGGCGGGCGCTCCAATACAGGTGAGGGTGGAGAGGACGCTGAGCGTTTCCACTCAACTTTCGACGGCATCAGCCTTAATAGCAAGACCAAGCAGGTGGCAAGCGGACGCTTTGGCGTGACAACAGAATATCTGGTGAACGCAGAGGAGATACAAATCAAGGTGGCTCAGGGTGCCAAGCCTGGCGAGGGAGGACAATTACCTGGTTTCAAAGTGAATGAGGTCATTGCTAAGACACGTCATAGTATTCCAGGCATCAGTCTCATCAGTCCTCCGCCCCATCATGATATCTATAGTATTGAGGACCTTGCCCAGTTAATCTTCGACCTGAAGAATGTCAACCCGAAGGCTGCCATCTCTGTCAAATTGGTTGCCGAGAGTGGAGTGGGAACCATTGCCGCTGGTGTGGCAAAGGCAAAAGCCGACCTTATCATCATCTCTGGTGCGGAAGGTGGAACTGGCGCATCACCCGCTTCCAGTATGCGCTTCGCCGGCATCTCACCAGAGATAGGACTGAGCGAGACCCAGCAGACACTCGTCAGAAACGGACTGAGAAGTCAAGTTCGCCTACAGGTTGACGGACAAATCAAAACAGGTCGTGATATCGTCTTGATGGCGTTGCTGGGTGCAGAGGAGTATGGTTTCGGCACCGCTGCCCTGATTGTTTTAGGCTGTGTGATGATGCGCAAATGTAACCTAAACACCTGTCCAATGGGTGTGGCTACACAAAACCCTGCACTTCGCAAGCATTTCATGGGACGCTACGAGTACCTCGTCAATTTCTTCACCTTCCTCGCCCAAGAAGTACGTGAGTATCTTGCCGAGATGGGATACAAGCATCTGGATGACATCGTAGGACATACAGAACTGATAGAGACAAAGAGTTCTATCCTTAATTTCGACAGACTTTTGAATAAAGAGGAAGGCTCATTACATTTCACGGGGGACATCCATCAGCCTTCCGTTCCATTAGGGATGCAAGGAACAATCATCGACGAGCAGATGATTTCCGCTGCCGCAAACGCCATTGACAAACAGGAGGAGGTCAATCTTGACTATACCATCAAGAATACCAATCGCGCTGTGGGAACGATGCTCTCTGGAGTCATTGCCAAGAAATACGGTGAGCAGGGACTTCCTGAAGGAACTGTCAACGTTAAGTTCAAAGGCTCCGCAGGTCAGTCGTTTGGTGCTTTTCTAACACATGGCATCTCCTTCAAACTGGAGGGAGAGACCAACGACTATTTCGCCAAAGGACTTAGCGGCGGTCGTATCGCCATCCTTCCTCCGTCACGTACCAATTTTGCCGCAGAGGATAACATCATAGCAGGAAATACCGGGCTTTATGGTGCTACCTCAGGAGAGATATACATCAATGGTAAAGTCGGTGAGCGTTTTGGCGTGCGTAACTCTGGTGCTATCGCTGTTCTTGAGGGAGCAGGTGACCACTGCTGTGAGTATATGACAGGCGGACGTGTAGTCGTGCTCGGCGAGACAGGACGCAACTTTGCGGCTGGCATGTCGGGAGGCGTTGCCTATGTATGGGACAAGAACCATCATTTCGACTATTTCTGTAATATGGATATGGTAGAGATTAACCTGGTGGAGGATAGTGTCAGCAGGAAAGAACTGCATGAACTCATCCGACAGCATTACCTCTATACCGGCTCTAAACTCGCACGTACTATGCTGGACAACTGGCAGCGATATGTAGAGGACTTCATACAAGTCGTACCTATCGAATACAAACGAGTGCTACAGGAAGAGCAGATGATGCGACTACGTGAAAAGATCGCTGATATGCAGCGGGAATATTAAAGGTAAAGACGTAAAAGTAAAAAAGGTAAAAAATGGGAAATCCGAAAGCATTTTTAGAGATACACCGCCAAGAGGCTGGTTATCGTCCTATTCACGATAGAATCCACGACTTTGGAGAAGTGGAGCAGACACTCAATACCCGTGAGCGTAAATTACAGGCAAGTCGCTGTATGGACTGTGGCGTACCTTTTTGTCATTGGGCATGTCCATTAGGCAACAAGCCCCCTGAGTGGAATGACGCTTTGTATAAAGGTGACTGGGAACTCGCTTATCAGTTGCTTACTGCTACCAACCCCTTCCCTGAGTTCACTGGGCGTATCTGTCCTGCCCTCTGTGAGAAGGCTTGTGTTCTGAATCTTATCGAGCATGAGCCTACCACTAACCGTGAGGATGAGTGTGCGATTACGGAGGCTGCTTTCCGTGAGGGATATGTCACCCTGCACCATCCTGAGCGCAACGGTAAAAGAGTTGCCGTTATCGGTAGTGGTCCCGCAGGACTTGCCGCTGCCAACGATCTCAACCTTATGGGCTATCAAGTGACTGTTTTTGAGAAGAATGAGGCAGCAGGAGGATTACTACGTTATGGCATCCCGAACTTCAAACTCAATAAGACTATCATCGACCGTCGCCTTCATCTGTTGGAAGAGGAAGGTATTGAGTTCCGCTATGGCGAGACCGTTGACTATGCTGCTATGTCACAGCAGCAGACTGGGCAGTTCGATGCCATCGTCATTGCCACAGGAACTCCCACTGCCAGAGACCTGAATATTCCTGGTAGGGAACTAAAGGGTGTACACTTTGCCCTCGAACTCCTTGCCCAGCAGAACAGGGTTCTTGCCGGAATGGACTTCTCAAAAGATGAGCGAATCACGGCTAAGGGAAAGGATGTCCTTGTCATTGGCGGCGGTGATACTGGTAGCGACTGTATCGGTACATCACATCGGCAAGGCTGTAAGAGTGTGACACAAATAGAGATCATGCCCAAACCCGTGGAAGGACCTGTTGACCCCAACAATTCATGGCCTAACTTCCCCCGTACACTGAAGACCACCTCCAGCCATGAGGAGGGATGCGTACGTCGTTGGAATATCAACACACTGGGGTTCTTAGGCAAAGACGGCAAACTAACAGGTGTCAAAGTTCAGGAGATCGACTGGCAACCTAATCCCAATGGCGGTCGTCCTCTTATGGTAGAGAAGGGAGAGCCTGAGATTATCAAGGCTGAACTTGTATTGCTCGCCATGGGTTTCCTAAGACCTGAGCACCCTCAGTATCCTGAGAATGTGTTTGTATGCGGTGACGCCGCCAACGGTGCCTCTCTCGTCGTACGTGCCATGGCAAGTGGCAAGGATACCGCACGCCGTGTCAATGACTATTTATCGAAATAACGTAATAACAACAAGATGAAGATAAGATTCACAAAGATGCAGGGTGCCGGTAACGACTATATCTATGTCAATACCATGCAGTATAACATCCCTGATCCGACAGAAGCCGCCATCCGATGGAGTAACCGACATATGGGTATTGGTTCCGACGGACTTGTACTGATAGGAGCATCTCCCATTCCCGAGGCAGACTTCTCCATGCGTATCTTCAATGCTGACGGCTCAGAGGCGATGATGTGCGGTAACGCGTCACGCTGCATCGGCAAATACCTATACGAAAGAGGAATGACAACGAAAACCCGAATTCAATTGCTTACCTTATCGGGGATTAAGACGCTCGACCTTCTCGTTGATAACGGGAAGGTACGGAGCGTCACTGTCGACATGCTGGAGCCTGCTATGGAAGACGAGCGCCTGTTCATTCCGACACGTGGACTTAGCGAGGGAACTTTTATATCAATGGGCAACCCACATTATGTCATCTTTACGGATAATGTGGATATCGTTGAGCAGAAGGGTAAGATCTTAGAGTATCATCCTGCTTTCCCACAACGATGCAATATCGAATTCGCCCAAGTGATGGCTGATGACCGCATACGTACACGGGTCTGGGAAAGAGGGAGTGGTATTACACAAGCATGTGGTACTGGAGCCTGTGCCACCGCTGTTGCCGCCTTTTTGACGGGACGTGCCAGCAGGCAGTCAAGCATAGTCATGGATGGTGGCGTTCTCAAAACAGAATGGCGGGAGAGTGACAATCATGTCTATATGACTGGTCCTGCCGAGTTTGTCTTTGATGGCGAGATCGACCTATCGTAATATCGACCTATCGTAATATCGACCTATCGTAATATCGAAATAAAAAGAAAAAATTATGGCATTAGTAAACGAGCATTTCCTGAAACTCCCAAGCAACTACCTATTTGCTGATATCGCCAAGAAGGTGAATGCCTTCAAGGTAATGCACCCAAAGGCGGATGTCATCTCACTGGGCATTGGTGATGTCACTCAGCCCTTATGTCCTGCCGTCATCGAGGCTATGCATAAGGCTGTAGATGAGATGGGTACCACCGAAGGGTTCCGAGGCTATGGCCCCGAACAGGGATATGAATTCTTGCGGGAGGCAATCCTGAAGAACGACTTCCTGCCTCGTGGCATCCATCTGGATATTGATGAGATATTCATTAATGACGGTGCAAAGTCTGACACTGGCAACATACAAGAATTAATCCGTTGGGACAACAGCATTGGCGTCACTGATCCTATCTACCCTGTCTATATTGACTCTAACGTGATGATTGGGCGTGCCGGTGTGTTAGAGAACGGACGTTGGTCAAATGTAGTGTATCTGCCCTGTACGGCAGAGAACGGCTTTGTACCAACTATTCCAGAAGACCGCCATGTGGATGTCATCTACCTTTGCTATCCCAACAACCCGACCGGTACGGTCATCTCGAAACAAGAACTACGCCGCTGGGTAAACTATGCGTTGAAAAACGACACCCTCATCTTTTATGATGCTGCTTACCAAGCATATATCACCGACCCGGATATCCCCCACTCAATCTATGAGATTCGCGGAGCCAGAAAGTGCGCTATCGAGTTCCACTCATATTCCAAGACTGCCGGTTTTACTGGAGTGCGCTGTGGATACACCATCGTCCCGAAAGAATTGACCGCTGCCACCCTGCAGGGAGAGCGCATTCCATTGAACCCATTATGGAACCGCAGGCAGTCTACCAAATTCAATGGCACGAACTATATCTCCCAACGTGCCGCAGAGGCCATCTATACACCTGATGGTCGAAGACAGATACAGCAAACTATCGATTACTATATGCAGAATGCCCATAAGATGCTTACCACCCTCCGCCGTCTCGGCTTTGAGGTCTATGGAGGAGAGAACGCCCCATATATCTGGATGCGTACCCCCGATACCTCATCCTCCTGGAAGTTCTTTGAGCAATTGCTTTATGGCGCCAATGTGGTATGTACCCCCGGTGTCGGATTTGGTCCCAGTGGGGAGGGCTATGTACGCTTCACCGCCTTTGGCAGTCACGAGCATACTGATGAGGCTTTAGACAGAATTGAGAAATGGACAAAATAAATTATTAACAACAAAAACACAAGATGAATATGGAAACATTAAGATTTCAAGTTGTCGGTGAGGCTTTCAAGAAGAAGCCACTCCACGTAGAGGTACCCGCAGAAAGACCTGCTACCTATTTCGGAAAGAAAGTCTTCAATCGTGAGAAGATGTATAAGTATCTGCCAAAGGATGTCTATGAGAAGATGATTGACGTGATGGACAATGGTGCCCGTCTCGACCGTCAGATTGCAGATTCTGTAGCCGCAGGCATGAAACAGTGGGCTACTGAGAACGGAGTCACCCACTACACCCACTGGTTCCAACCTCTGACAGAGGGAACCGCAGAGAAGCATGACTCGTTTATCGAGCACGACGGCAAGGGCGGCATGGTGGAGGAGTTCACGGGAAAACTGCTCGTTCAGCAGGAGCCTGACGCCTCATCCTTCCCCAGTGGTGGTATCCGTTCCACCTTCGAGGCTCGTGGCTATTCCGCATGGGACCCCACCTCACCCGTGTTTATCATTGATGACACGTTGTGTATTCCTACAGTGTTCATCTCCTATAGTGGTGAGGCACTCGACTACAAGGCACCCTTGCTTCGTGCGCTCCATGCTGTGAACGTTGCCGCTACTGATGTATGTCACTATTTCGACCCAGAGGTAAAGAAGGTAACCTCTAACCTTGGCTGGGAGCAGGAGTATTTCCTCGTGGACGAAGGACTCTATGCCGCCCGTCCAGACTTATTGCTGACTGGTCGTACCCTAATGGGACACGACTCTGCAAAGAACCAGCAGATGGATGACCACTACTTTGGAAGTATTCCTGAGCGTGTGGCTGCCTTCATGAAAGAGTTGGAGATTGTCGCCCTCGAATTGGGTATTCCCTGTAAGACCCGCCATAATGAGGTGGCACCCAACCAATTTGAATTGGCTCCTATCTTCGAGGAAACCAATCTCGCTGTCGACCATAACATGCTGTTGATGTCGGTGATGAAACGTGTGGCACGTAAACACGGATTCCGTGTACTGCTCCATGAGAAGCCCTTCGCTGGTATTAATGGTAGTGGTAAGCACAATAACTGGAGCCTGTCAACGGACAATGGCGTGCTGCTGCATGCCCCTGGCAAGACGCCAGAGCAGAACCTGCGCTTCGCCACTTTCATCGTAGAGACACTGATGGGTGTATACCATCATAACGGGCTGCTGAAGGCAAGTATCATGTCGGCTACCAATGCCCACCGCTTAGGTGCTAATGAGGCACCTCCTGCCATCATATCCTCTTTCCTTGGCAAACAGGTCAGCGAACTGCTCGACCATATCGAGAAGGCTGATGTGGAGGACATCCTCACAATGGCTGGCAAACAGGGTCTGAAGATGGATATCCCTGAGATTCCAGAACTGCTCATTGACAATACCGACCGTAACCGCACTTCTCCATTCGCCTTCACGGGTAACCGCTTCGAGTTCCGTGCCGTAGGTAGTGAGGCTAACTGCGCATCGGCTATGATCGCCCTTAACAGTGCTGTCGCTGAGGCTCTCGTGGATTTCAAAAAACGGGTGGACGCTCGTATTCCTGAGTTCGAGAAGAAACTTGCCGGTACAGAGCATTCTGCCATCTTCCATGCCATCATCGAGATGCTGCGTGAGGATATCAAGACCTGCAAACCTATCCGCTTCGACGGTAATGGCTATAGCGACGAATGGGTTGTAGAGGCAGAGAAGCGTGGCCTCGATGTAGAGAAGTCTTGCCCGAAAATCTTCGAGCGCTATCTCGATCCAGAGTCTATCAGCATGTTCGAGGGATTGGGTGTAATGACCAAGAAAGAACTGGAGGCACGTAATGAGGTGAAATGGGAAACCTACACCAAGAAGATACAGATTGAGGCTCGTGTACTGGGCGACCTCTCCATGAACCACATCATTCCTGTTGCCACCCGCTATCAAAGCCAGTTACTGAAGAATGTGGAGAACATGGCGGAGGTGTTCCCTGTTGACAAGGCTGAGAAACTTTCGGCACGCAACCTCAAGCTGATTGAGGAGGTGGCTGAACGCACTTCCTCTATTGAGCGTCAGGTGGAGGAACTGGTGAATGCCCGTAAACTCGCCAATAAGATTGAGGACGAGCACGAGAAGGCGATCGCCTACCATGACAAGGTAGAGCCGAAACTGGATGACATCCGCTATCAGATTGATAAGTTGGAATTGATAGTTGACGATGCCCTATGGCCACTGCCAAAGTATCGTGAACTGCTGTTCATCCGATAAGAAAGATTCAGACAACAACTTCTTTTTTTGGTTGTTTGAAGTTTGCGAAAGGTGAGTACAGAGCCATGTGTGCATGAGTTCTGTCGAACCAAAGTCAAACTCGAACGTGAGTTCAAGTTTGCGAGGGACCTTGACACTGCGACAGCGTCAGGTCCTTTTTTTATGAGATTTCAGTAAATAATTGACAAATCATATGGACATATCAAAATAACTTCTTTAGTACTGGGATTGGACTGTTTCTTTAGCACCTAACAGACTATAATCGGCAAGAAACCTGAGTTACCTTTCCACCGAATGAAAACACTATAAATCATCGAAAACGCGCTTTTCAAATCTTGGAAAAATGTTATTTATACACCATTATTAACTTGGAAAAGTGTAAGAAAATGGAAATATTTACATTGGAAAAATGTATTTTGTTTGGTATTTATGCTTGTTTACACGTTACTCAGCAGCCAACCGAGATAGATGAGGTAGCCGAGAACGAGGACGGCTCCCTCCCATCGCTCTACCGTGTACTTAGTACGGGAGAACAGCCATACCAGGACGACGGAGGCAAGCATCAGCGAGAGGTCGACCATCGTGATACCTTGTATCTGCATAGGGCTGATGATGGCGGTGAGTCCTAATATCAATAGGATATTGAAGACGTTGGAGCCTATGACATTACCTATGGAGATGGCTGATTGTCCCTTACGTGCCGCTACCACACTGGTGGCGAGTTCTGGTAAAGAGGTGCCTCCTGCAACGATCGTCAAGCCTACCACGCCTTCACTCAATCCCAAAGCATATGCGACACGGGAGGCGGAATCGACAAATATATTACTGCCGATAACTAAAAGGGCAAGACCCAACACAACGAAAAACGCACTCACCCAGGGATTCACAGCCTTTATTTCCGTCGCTGGTTCTGCCTTCCCTGTCTTTGCCTGAGATAAAGTATAGTACATAAAGGCTGCGAAACCTGCCAACAGGATGATGCCATCGAAACGTCCTAAGAATGCGTCAATGGCTAATAGGGGCAACAGGACGGAGGCACCGACAGCAAAGGGGATATCCTTATGAACCGTGCTCTTGCTAATCGTCATAGGTGCTACCATCGCCGCACAACCTACTATCAGCATGGCATTCATCGTATTCGACCCGACGACATTACCAATCGCCATATCAGGTGTACCTTTCAAAGCGGACACCAGACTGACGAAGAGTTCGGGGGCTGAGGTTCCTGCGGCAACGATCGTCAAGCCAATGATGATCTCTGGCACATTCATACGACGAGCCAAGGCTGAGGCTCCTTCCGTCAGGCGGTCGGCTCCATAGAGCACCATCGCCACACCTGCTATGATTAATAAAACATCAAATATCATCCTCGTCAAAATCAAAATCGTCAAAACCCTCTAAAGAAGGACCGATGAACTCATCTAAGGCACGACGTTCCTTTTTCGTAGGACGACCCGTACCACGGGCACGGTTTACAAACCCACTGATGCGGTTCATCTCCAATAACTCATACTGGTCGGCTGGCGTCACATTCTCGTAGATCTCAGGGATAAGTTTCGCTCCAACCCGCTGCTCTATCGTCTTCAGTATCTTAAAGGAATAGGTAACAGGAGGCTTACGGACACTAACCACCTCGCCCACTTTCACCATGCGGGAGGGTTTGACATTCATGCCGTTCATCGTCACACGACCGTTCTTGATGGCATCAACGGCAATACTACGTGTTTTGAAGATGCGTGCCGCCCATAGCCATTTGTCAACTCTTGCTTCCTCCATTCTTCCCTAATTTATTATATTGGTTCATAGTAATATCGATACCTGCCAGTACGAAACTCTTGATGATATCACCGCCCAGGTCGATTACGGGTTGCAACACTTTCAGTTCGTCCTCGCTATAGCGCCCTAAGACATAATCGATTTGCATGCCCTGCGGATAGTCATTACCAATGCCCATCCGCAGCCGGGCATAGTTCTGACCGATGAGTTGCTGAATATGTCCCAAACCATTATGTCCGCCATTGGAGCCATTAGCCTTCAGGCGGAACTGTCCCAAGGGAATTGCCACATCATCGCTAATGACCAGCAGGCGGCTCTGGTCGATATTCTCCTTGTTGAGCCAGTAACGTACCGCATTACCGCTGAGGTTCATATAGGTAGAGGGTTTGAGGAGAAACACCTTACGACCTTTCAGACTTGTCTCTGCCACAAAGCCGTAGCGCTTATCCTCAAAAACGATATTGGACGCCTTCGCAAAAGCGTCCAATACCATAAATCCTGTATTGTGGCGGGTCATGTCGTACTCATCACCGATATTACCCAAGCCAACAATCAAATACTTGTCCATTCTATGCTATATTACTGAGCAGCCTCTTCTGATGCAGCAGCCGAACGAGAAGCACGTGTAGCCTTCACTGAGCATACGATAACCTCCTTCGGGGTAGCGATTTCCAGACCCTCAAACTGCAAAGAGCCAACCTTGATGCTCTTGCCGAGTTCCAAATTGGTAACGTCAATCTCAAGAACCTCAGGAATATTCTTATAAGGAGCAGTAACGTTGATCTTACGAATCTGCAACTGCAGTTTACCACCATCACGCACACCTTGAGCGTGACCTGTCAATTTCACAGGAATACCGACAGTGATATCCTTCGTCTCGTTAATCTCGTAGAAATCTGCATGCAATAATGCATCTGTTGTGGGATGGAACTGAAGTTCCTTAATGATAGCCTTATGCTCCTTGCCATCCACGATGATGTTTACAACATATACATGAGGAGAGTAAATCACCTTACGCATCTCTGCCATAGGAACTGAGAAAGAGAATGCCTCAGGAAGATTCTTGTCATCCTTTGCCTCACCATAGATATTACAGGGTACCAATCCCTCCTTGCGAAGCAACTTTGAGGCTTTCTTGCCTGTCTCGGTGCGCTTCTGACCGTTTACACTAATTTCTTTCATAATTAAATTGTGTTACTCTAAATTAAGTTATACATTTTGCTTAATTCACCATCACACGATGCGAAAAGCGGGTGCAAAGGTACAAATAAGTGAGTGAAAAACCAAATTTTATTTCCTTTTTCTTGCACAATCAGGGATTTCTTCGTATTTTTGCAGGTGATAAGAGTATCAAATTGCTATTCTAAAGAATTATGATTAATCGTGAGATCATTAGAACAAAGGTAGTCCAGTTAACCTATGCGTACTATCAAAATGGAAACAAGAACATTGAGACGGCGGAGAAAGAGTTGATCTTCAGCCTCTCAAAAGCGTATGACCTGTACAATTATTTATTAGCACTCATTGTCGCAATCACCAAAGAGGCACGTCGTCATTTAGAAGTGGCTCAGTCAAGGGCTCAGCGTGAAGGTACGGAGATGCCCTCACAGAAGTTTGCATACAACCGCTTTGCCCTCCAATTGGAAGAGAACAAGATGTTGAATGAGTTCTTGGAAACCAAGAAACTGAATTGGGATGACGAGCCGGAATTCCTCAAGAAGATATATCATCAGATCACCGATAGTCAGATTTACCAAGAATACATGGCTTCTGAAGAGGATGACTACGACACAGACCGTGAGGTTTGGCGTAAACTGTATCGTACCCTGATTCAGGAGAGCAGCGACCTTGACACCTTATTAGAGGAGCAGAGCCTATATTGGAATGACGACAAGGAGGTTGTTGACACGTTTGTATTGAAAACTATCAAGCGTTTTGAGGAGAAAAATCGCTCTAAGCAAGAATTACTTCCTGAATATAGTAGTGAGGAGGATAAAGACTATGCCCGCAAGTTATTCCGTGCCACCATCCTGAATGCCGACGAGTATCAGCGTTACATGAGTGAGGCATCACGCAACTGGGATTTCTCCCGCCTTGCCTATATGGATATCGTCATCATGCAGATTGCCATTGCGGAGATGATGACATTCCCAAGTATACCTGTCACCGTGACCATTAATGAGTTTGTGGAGATGGCAAAACTCTACTCTACTCCACGTAGCGGTGGCTATATCAACGGCATGCTCGATGCGATAGCACGCCACCTCATCGAGAGCGGGAAGTTGTTAAAACACATGGACGAAAGAAACTAAACTTCGGAATATCAGAATATCGAAATAACAAAAAATTATGACACAAATGATTCTCGCTGCACAAGCCGCTCAGGGCGGTGGCAGCATGACCAGTTTTATTATTATGATGGTGGCAATCTTCGCCATCATGTACTTCTTTATGATTAAGCCTCAGCAGAAGCGCCAGAAAGAGATTCAGAATTTCCAGAACTCACTTGCCGAAGGGACGCCCGTTGTCACTGGTGGTGGCATCTATGGAACAGTCAAGAAGATAGACCTTGCCACTGGCATTATTGAGGTGAAGATTGCCGACGGAGTTGTTGTCCGTGTAGATAAAGGCTCTGTTTACAAGGATATGGCAAGCACACCCGTACAAAAGTAAGATGTAGGGTGGATACTGATGGGAAGTAGCCGGGTATCTTTTTATTTTAAGCACTTCTTGTTCAACAAAATGAGCAAGGAGATAATGATATTTATCTTCTTCCTGATTTTATCGGGCATCTTTTGGCTTATCCTGACTTTGAATGAGACGTATGAGCGTGAGATTCAAGTAACGGTGCAAATCAAGGGTGTTCCGAAGAATGTGGTACTGACCTCCAATGAGATTGATACCCTACGAGTCTTAGTCAGGGACAAGGGCTGGGTCCTGATGAGATATTTATACGAGAAAGAGCGTAATATCAATATCTCCTTCAAGAACCATGATCGTGGAAATGGATATGGCATTGTCTCATCCTCTGATGTCAAGCGAATGGTTATCCAGCAAATGGAAATGTCCACCTCCGTCAGTACCGTGAAGCCCGACCATTTGGAATTTTTCTATAATAACGGAGAGCGGAAGAGAGTACCTCTCAGATGGGCAGGTCGAGTAATCCCCGAGCAACTGTATTTCATCTCCCATGTCCAGTACTGGCCTGATAGTGTTGACATCTATTCCTCTAAAGAGAAGTTAGACAGCATCAATGCCATCTACACAGAGGCACTGAACTATGTAGGATTCCGTGACACGCTAATTGTCAGTTGCAAGGCATCACATCCCAAAGACGTAAAAGTAGTTCCTGAGCAAGTCCGCGTGGGATTCTATACCGATTTGCTCACTGAGGAGAGTATTGACGGAGTTCCCATCAAGGCTGTCAACATGCCTGCAGGCAAAGTGTTACGAACGTTCCCACCGAAAGTAAGGGTACACTTCGTCACAGGTGTCAGCCAGTTCCATTCCTTACGTCCCGAGGACTTCACCGTCATTGCAGACTATAACGAGATCAGCCAGAAACCATCAGATAAATGTAATATCTACCTGAAGGTGATTCCTCATGGCATCAGCCGTGCGACATTGGCAACCAAACAAGTAGACTACCTGATAGAGGAAGAGGAATGAAGATAGGTATTACTGGTGGTATAGGGTCAGGAAAGAGTTTTGTCTGCAAACACCTTGCACTACATGGCATCGAGGTATATGACTGTGATGCTGCGGCAAAGCGTCTCATACACACCTCACCCACTATAAAAAAGGAGTTAACGGCACTGATAGGACCAGAGACCTACCATGACGGTCAGTTCAATAAAGCAGTAGTCGCACGGTTCCTGCTACAGAGCGAGGAACATGCCAAGGCGATTGATGCTATCGTCCATCCTGCCGTCTTCCGTGACTTTGAGGAAAGTGGTATGACATGGATGGAGAGCGCCATCATATATGAGTCAGGTATCTACCGACTGGTCGACAAAGTCATTGTAGTGACGGCACCTTTAGAGGTACGTATCCAACGAGTGATGCAACGTGACCATATCACCCGTGAGAAGGTGCTGCAGTGGATGCAACGACAACTGCCACAGGAAGAGGTGGTCAGCCGTGCTGACTACGAAATCATCAATGACGGTAAAGCCGACATCGACGATCAGTTAGCGCACATCCTCGAAATATCGGAATATCGGAATATCGAAATATCGAAATATCGGAATATCGAAATATCGGAATATCGAAATATCGGAATATCGGAATAATAATAAAAATAACAAAGCAACATGAAACAAACCATTTTAGCCATCTCAGGCAAACCGGGACTTTACAAAGTCGTATCACGTTCCAAGAACAGCCTTATCGTAGAGGCTCTTGACGGAACAGGGAAGCGCATCCCTGCCTTCGGTACCGACCGTATCACCTCCCTTGCGGACATCGCCATGTTTACAGAGACCGATGATGTCCCTTTGATGAAAGTTCTTGCCTCTCTGCGTGACCTGGAGAAGGGAAAGGTTTCCAGCCTCAACTACAAGAAAGCATCTCCCGACGAGTTGCACGACTATTTCACCAAGGTACTCCCAGAGTGGGATCAGGAGCGTGTCCACAACAGTGACATCAAGAAACTCCTTCAGTGGTACGATATCCTCGTGAATGCAGGAATCACAGACTTTGAGGAGGAACTGGCACCCACCGAGGGTGACAATATCGACGACAGAAAAGAAGAATAAACATCAGAAAAGGCACTTCCAAACGGAGCGCC
>FLNX01001657.1_pt1 | contig 28301 bp, 27 predicted proteins | sample 1140341 | NCBI WGS metagenome assembly FLNX01 (sample SAMEA3878208, study PRJEB12797) | bioreactor metagenome | biome: Moose rumen | place: Sweden | collected 2011-10 | reverse complement strand
CTTCCCGCGCGGCTCCCGCCGCGCGGCGCTTGTCTTCCTTATCCTACCCGCGACGCGGCAAGGCCTCCTCGGCCCCTCCGCGACGCGGGATGTGCTGGCCTCAGACTGTCAAAGATCGGCCGCAAACGACCCCTCTCACAACCGCTCTTACCTCGTTTGCGGGCTGCAAAGGTACGACCTTTCCGCAAAACGGCAAGCGTTTTTTCGGACTTTTTTCGTAAAATGTTTCAATATGTTGATAAATAGCGTATTAAAAATCGAATCATTGGAAAGGGAATCAAAATTGGTTGTTCTCGCTTTTCCGTTCCCTATATATTAATAAGGTGTCTAAGGTGTCGGACTAAACGGTAATCGGAATAGAATTGCCAAGAATAGGGAGAAACAGGAGGGTGGGAGAGGTGAAAGTGAAAATGGCAAAATTTGGCCGTTTTAGCCCTTGTGAGCGCATTTGTTTTTTCATTGCATTTGGGTATGTTTTTGCAGGAAAAAGCAAATTTGGGCGATATTCACTTCTGTAAACCGAAACACATCATTTGGATGGAAAATAAACGAAAAAGAATATAACACATTGAAAAACAATGTATTAATAAATTAACTACAAATGTAAAACAAATATGGGTACATTTGTAAAACAATAAAATTGCATAAATTTATATGAATATAACAAAATTTGTATCATTATACATTGAATATCAATCAATTAAATATAACTAATTAAAGTAAAATAGTAGAAATCGAGTTGTTATTATTCAAATCATTCCGTCATAATTATGAATAATATAACTCATTGGTTTTGAATTATATAATATGATTCAATATAAATATTGCTTCAATGAAATAGGAATCGTATTGAAAGTTTACATAAGTAAACAGAAAAAACTTTTCTTGTGTAAACGAAAAATGTTTACTTTTGTGAATCGAAATTACGTCAAAATTGAAATTTTAGGAGTTTGTGACTATGGAATTTGAGGAAATGAAAGATCGCATTGCGCACATCATCCGGGCGAAAAACCTCACCGCCGCCGAATTTGCCATCCAATTAGGCATACAACCTTCGAATGTGTCGCACCTGTTGTCGGGGCGCAACAACCCCAGCCTTGATTTCGTCAAGAAGCTGAAAGAGACTTTCCCTGAGTACAATCTGGATTGGATTGTTTTTGGCAAAGGGCCGATGACCCTTTCGGAACCTTATTTGGAGTTGAAGCAGGACACTATTCCCGCTTCGGAAAGCGTGTCGGACGAGGGTACGTTGTTCGCGGAGGCCTTGTTTGACCCCGGAAAGCGACCCATTGAGGCAGCCGGACCTGTTTCGGTGTCGTCGTCGCCGGTCATGAAACACATCATTTTGGTCTATTCCGACAACTCATTTGAGGTTTTATCGCCAAGATGAGGTTTTCCCTTTATATTAATAGGTGTAAGAAAGGAAAAATTCGTACTTTTGCAGACTTTTAGGAAAAGTTATGCATACAGACACGTTTTTTGAGCGATTTGATGAACTCATTGGGCAACCGAGGCATTTTGTGCTGTCATGCCATGTCAATCCGGATGGTGACGCCATCGGGTCAATGTTGGCCATGTCGTTCTTTCTCAGGCAGAAAGGGCATAAAGTAAGCATGGTTTGTGCCAATGCGTTTCCTGGTTTTCTGTCGTGGATGCCAGGGGCGCAAGACATTCTCATTTTTGAGAAAAACGCTGAAGGATGCAAGGCGGCCATTGCGGAATCGGAGTGCATCATCATGTTGGATTTCAATTCGTTGTCGCGTTCGGGCATTCTCCACAATGAGATTGGCAAGACACGTTGTCCGCGTGTGATTGTTGACCATCATATTGATCCGGAGTTGAACAACATATATTGTTGTTATTCCGACACTTCCGTTTCAAGTGCCTCTGAAGTCGTGGCCGAAATCGTCTTGCATTATGGGATGGAATACATGACGGAACCCATAGCCACCAATTTGTTGGTTGGCATCATGACCGACACGGGCTGTTTTGCCCATTCCATCTATCATCCGCGCACGTTCGAGCTATGCAGCATCCTAATACGGGAATCCATATCGTATGGTAAGATCCATGAATTGGTGTATGACAGCATTTCCGAAAGCCGTCTGCGTTTGTTGGGCTATGCCATCAATCAAAAGATGGAAATCCTCGAGGATTATGCGGTAGCCATCATTTCGTTGACTAAGAGTGAGTTGGAGAGTTTCAATTATCAAGTCGGGGATACGGAAGGGATGGTGAACTATCCTTTGACGATGAAGAAAATGAAAATGTCGGTTCTGATTACGGAGCGCACCGACCAAATCAGGTTGTCGTTCAGGTCGAAAGGCGACTTTTCAGTGCACGAGATGGCCAACAAGCATTTCAAGGGCGGAGGCCATACGAATGCGGCGGGAGGAAGCACCAACACGACCATCGAGGCCACCGTTGCCAAGTTGAAATCCATCTTGCCCGAATATAAGGAATTGGCTTATGATGAGAATTAGTAATTGTTTGATACTGTTGGCCTTGCTTTGTCTTTTTTCATGTGGAGAGGCACCGAAGCAGCCTGTTGACGTTTCCAAGGGCGACATGAAGAGTAGCATGGAGAAGGCCAATCGCTATTTGGTGAACGACGAGGAGAAGGAAATCGAGAGTTACGTCGCACGCCACAACCTCGCCATGGTTTCCACGGGCACAGGCTTGCGCTACGTCATCCTCAAGCAGGGTTCCGACACGATGTTGAAGGAAGGGGAACGCGTCAGCATGGAATACCAATTATGCTCCATTGCAGGAGACGTGATCTATTCTTCTGAAAACGAAGGGATTAAGACTTTTGTAATTGGTGACGGCACGGTAGAGTCCGGTCTTGACGAGGCCATGAAGCATTTGCATCGCGGCGATTTGGCGAAACTCGTCATCCCGTCGCACCTTGCCTATGGTTTGCATGGCGACGACAACCGCATTCCTGAATACGCCACTTTGGTTTATACGGTAAAAATCATAGAAAATCAATAACTTATGAAGAGAAATCGTTTAATTGTCATGTCACTTTGCCTTGGGACGGCTTTGTTGTTCGCAGCGTGCTCCCAAAAGTATCCGGGCTACAAGCAGACCTCGGATGGTTTGTATTACAAGTTTTACGACAGGAACTCGTCGGCTCCCAGGCCTCAGCGGACGGATTTCCTGGAAGTGAAAATGCTTTGTTATCTCAACGACACGTTGTATTATGACTGGAAGGAAACGGGCGGAATCGTCCATGTGCAATTGTCGGAGCCGCATTTTAAGGGTGACTTGCAGTCGGCCTACGGTATGCTGCATGTCGGCGATTCGGCATCGTTTTACATCAAAGCCGATTCCATCGCCATGCATTATTATGGTCAGCGCCCCGATTCCGTCGGTTTGGCGCCGGAGGATTTTTTCCGTTATGAGATGAAATTGGTTGGCGTGCAGACGGAGAAGGAGTTTCGGGCGGGTATCGAGCGGTTGAATCAAGAGAAGATGGATGCCTCTCATGCGGCCTTGGAAGCATACATTAAGGAGCATGACATTGAAGTGAATCCCTTAGAATCAGGCGTTTACATTGTTCAAACGGAAAAAGGGAAAGGGGCGAGTCCTGGAAAAGGCGACCTCGTGGAAGTCGATTTCCAAGTGAATCTGTTGGATGGGACGCAGGTGGGTTCCACTTTTGATTCTGACGAGAAGTTCTCCTTTGTGCTGGGCGAGGGCTATACCATTGAGGGTTGGGAGGAAATCATGCCACAGATGCATGTCGGCGAGCGGGTGAAGGCCATCATCCCGTTTGAGAAAGCCTATGGAGGTCATGCCGTTCAGATGATTCCCCCATATTCCAACCTTGTCTATGACATCAAACTGTTGAAAATCACCAAGGCTGCCGATTTGCAACGTCAGGCCGAACAGCAAAAGAGAGACCTCAAAGCGATGTCGGAGCAAGCCTTCCGTGACTATCTCTCCCAGTTCCATATCGTTGACCATACGGCATCGGGGCTTTACTATGCCAAGACCGTGGTCACCGAGGGAGCGCGGCCCGTTGAGGGTTCGACGGCGCGAATCAGGTTTGCCGCCACCTATCTTGACGGTTCTCCGCTGGGGTCGTCAGAGCAACTGGGCGGTTCATACGACGTGGCTTATGGTAGGGGCACCGTGCTGAAAGGGCTTGAGGAAGGCATCGGCCTGATGCGAGTGGGAGAGAAGGCACGTTTCGTGCTGCCCTATCCTTTGGCCTACGGCGAAAAACCCTACGGCAACATCCCCGCTTATTCCAATCTGGTCTTTGACGTGGAATTGCTGGAGATTGTCGATGGAAACAATTGATAACGAATGACTTAATAACCAAATAATAGCATTAAAATGAGAAGAAACATCTTAACTGTGGCCACATTGGCCCTGTTCATTGCAAGCGTCATGGGTTCTTGCAGCGAACAATCAAAGTATCCGGGTTATGAGCAAACCCAGAGCGGCTTGTACTACAAGTTCTACACCCAAAACGAGGGCGAGACGCCTCAGGTTGGTGAATTGCTGGAAATGGTTTTCAGCTGTGTCGTCAATGATACGACCGTCATCATCCCCGCCACGCCCAACATCTTCCAGTTGCAGGAACCTTTGTTCAAGGGCGACATCTTTGAAGGTATGGCCATGATGCACAAGGGCGATTCCGCTTCGTTCATCGTGGACATCGATTCCACCTTCGTCACTTTCTTCGGTCAGCCCACCTTGCCTTCCGAGTTCAATCCTACCGACGTGATGCGTTTCGAGATGAAGCTGAACGACGTTTACACTGAGCAAGAGTATGCCTTGAGATACGCCGAGGATGTTAGAAAGATGAACGCCGAAAGGACCGAACGGATGAAAGAAGTCTATCCGGAAGAGACCGCCAAGGCCGCGAAGGAACTGGCTGATTTCATGAAGAAAAACAAGATTGAAGCCGAACCCACCGAGACGGGTTTGTTGTATGTGATGACAAGCGAAGGCAACGGCGAGAAGCCCGAAGTGGGCAAACCGGTCAAGGTTCACTACACGGGCAAGCTCCTGAACGGCAAGGTGTTCGACTCTTCTGTCGAAAGGGGCGAGCCGATCATGTTCGACTTGGGCGTGGGTCGTGTCATCCCGGGCTGGGACGAAGGCATCCAGCTGATGTCGAAGGGCGAGAAAGGCGTGCTCTACATTCCTTATTACTTGGCCTATGGCGAACGCGACATGGACAACATCCCGCCGTTCTCCAACCTGATGTTTGAAGTTGAACTTGTTGATTTCTGACATTATGCGAAACCATAAAATTGGGATGCTCCTCGGTGTGCTCTGCTTGCTTGCCGTTTCGTGCGACAAGACGCCTTCTGTTTACAAAGGTTTCAAGAAGATGGAGACAGGAGCCTACATGAAGTTTTATGAAAAGAGCGACTCCAACATTTCGCCTCGTCTCAACGATGGAGTGACGTTTGAGATGGCCCAGTATTTCAACGACACGCTGATCTATAGCACCGTTGGCGACAGCCCGATACAAATCCTTCTTGAGCCTGCCGCTTTTGTGGGTGACGTGGCCGATGCCCTGCTTGTGATGCATGTGGGCGATTCGGCTCGGTTAGCCGTTTTGTCCGATTCGGTGTTTGTCACCGTGATGAGGATGGAAGCCCCCGAAGCCTATGCCGGCAAACCGATTTATTATGACCTGAAGCTGCTCTCCATCAAGCCTTTTGAGGAGATCGAGGCTGAGAACCAACGTGTTGCCGATAGCCTGAAAAGGGAAGAGCAATCTTTTCTGGAATCGTTGAAAAGCGATGCCAAGAACGTCGTGACCGAATCGGGGCTGGTCATCACGTCAAAGCAAGGCAAGGGCAGGGTTGCCCGCTTGGGCGACTTTGTCGATTTCGATTTTGTTTTGACGGATCGTTACGGTGACACCGTGCTGAATTCCTTCGACGTGGAATCCGTTGACATGCAATATGGTATGGAAGAGTTCTTCTGCAAGGGCTTCAACGAGGCCTTGGGCTTGGTGCCCGAAAAGGGGAGCATGGCGTTTGTGATCCCTTCGGCGTTGGGTTTCGACAGCACGGGGTATGAAGGCGTGGTCGGGCCCAACTCGCCCATGATCGCCCAAGTGCGGATGAACGCAATAATGGACAAGGAGGCCCATGACAAGAAAATCGCGATGCTTGAAGCCAAGAAAGAAGCCGAAAAGCTGCGTTTGATGGCCATGGAACCCGAGTTGATAAAGAAGTACGTCTCGGAAAACGGCATCACTGACCCCCCGTTGGAATCGGGACTTTACATCATTAGGAACGAAGAGGGAGAAGGCGCGTTGGCGCAATGGGGCGACAATGTCACCGTACACTATGTGCTGAGCAACCTTAAAGGTGAGGTGGTGGAATCGAGCTACGACTATGGCGAGCCCATCTCTTTCCGCATTGGCAACAACGAGATGATTCCTGCCATCGAGGAGGCCTTGATGACCATGGCACCCGGTGCAAAGGTTACGTTGGTTTCGCCTTCGGAGTTGGCTTTCAGTGAGTTCGTCATTGACGAGGAGCTGCTGCCGGCCTATTCGCCTGTATTGATCGAGTTGGAGCTGGTGGCGATTGAATAAATCACTGGTTTCCAAATACATAGGAAACGCCGCTAAGTTTTTTGGCGGCGTTTTCTTTATGGCTTATGATGGGATGCGTTCAGGCTGTCGTTTCGGACTCAAAATCTTCTTTGTCGGCATAATACACGTCGATGGCGGCAATGAGGGCGGCGAGGCTCCAAACGGGGACGGCCAATTTGTCGGTGTCCATGAAGTTGTTCAGCATTCCGTGGACGAAATAGCTGATGAAAGCCAAGGTGGCGCCAAGCACCAAGACTTTGCCTTTCTTGTTTTTGCAGCGACGGTAGGTCTTCATGCCGCAATACACCGTTGCCACCACCAAAGCCACTACGAGAAGCGAGCCCGGAAGCCCTTGTTCGGCCAAGGGGCCGAAATACTCGGAATGGGCGTTGCCGCCGTCACCCGCGTTGGTGCTGATGATGGTCTTCTCTTTCGACATCTGGTAGGGCGCATAGACGAACTGATAAGTGCCAGGGCCCCAGCCGAATACAGGACGTTCGTTGAACAGGCGGAAGGCCGACTGCCAACGGTTGATGCGTTCAAGGTTGGAGGCGTCGGTGGAGATGTTGGTGATGGACTGCACGTTTTCCACGAAGTCGCCCGAAGCGTCTTGGTTGTTCTTCTCCAAGGCATCGATGATCTGGTTTTGGAAGGCGAAAAACAGTCCTACCAATATCACGATGGCGGTGGCAATCCAGCGGAACTTGATCTTCAGCAGCACGCAAACCAGTACGGCCAAGGCTGCTATCATGCTGAGCCATGCGGCGCGACAGTTGGAAAGCATCAAAGCGACGCTGAGCAGCACCACAACCCCTATGATTAGCAGTCTGACCCATTTCTTGAGGTTGGGAACGAAGACATAGGTCAAGGCGAGGATGAGATAGATGGCCAAGGCCGCGCCGTAGGCCGTGTGGTCGTTGTAGAAGGGCGTCATCACCCAGTGGGCCGAGTCGCCGTCGAAGCCGAACTGGGCATGATGGATGATGGTATAGATGCAGACGATGCACAAGCTGGCGATGTAAAGCCAAATGAACAGGTCGATGTTTTTGGGTTTCTTGAACAGGATGGCGCCAAGGAAAAACGAGGGGACGACAAACCAGAGCCTCGAAAGGATGAACTTGAGCGACACGACGGGCATCTCGCTCGTGATGGTGGTGACTATCATCCATGTGAACATGGCATAGATGACGATGGCGATGGGGTGTCGTGAGATGCGCCGGTCGTATTGCCCGTCGTAGAGCAGTTTGGCGAAAAACAGCAACATGATGCCCATCAGCAGAGGCTCGGCGGGAAGCGAGATGGCCAATCCCGCTTCAAGGGCCTTCAGGTTGACCGATAGCGGGATGCAGAACGCCGTGAGCAACAGCACTTTGTCCAAAGAGAAGATGTAGAGCAGAAGCACACAGAGCACTACGGGGACGGCAAAAAACAGATAGGTGTTCTTCTTGACCACAAAGAACAGTCCCATGGCCACGAAAAGCGCGGCGATGAGGTAGAGCCAGCCTATTTTTGCCTTTTTCTCCACGGCTTAGTTGTTTTCCGCTACGAAACGTCTTCTGTTCTCGATGATGAAGACGACCACGATGGACAGCAGCAAGGCGCCCAAGCCACTCAGCGCAACCACCACCCAGCGGACGGGGAACGACTTCTTGTCGGCAGGGAACGGCTCGGTGACGATGTTGGAGTAGGTGAGGTGCGAGTTGAAGAATCGCAGGTTCTGCTCGTAGTCTTTCTTGATTAATGAATAGGTGTTGGCCTCGGCGATGATCTTGGTCTCAAGGTCAACGGCGTCGGCGCCGTATTGCTCAAGGTTGGTCTTCAGCTCGGAGGCCTTGGAAGAGCCGTTGATGAAGCCGCGCGTCACCTCGCGCAGCTGGCCTGAATAGTTGAGCACGCCGTAGTTGGTGGCGAGGTCGGTGAGGCATTGCTTGAGCGAGTCGATGTCGTGTTGTTTCATCTTCAGCTGCAAGTCGTACATGGCCACCACTTCGCCCACTTTCTGGGTGTGCAGGTCGTGCACCTTCTCGTCGTAGAAGTTGAGGATGTCCTTGGCGATGTCGCAGGCAACAAACGGGTCTTTGTCCATCACGGTGATGCTGACGGCCTCGTAAGGGGTCTTGCTAATCTTGATCTTGCTGCGATACTCGTTGAGCATGTAGGTCTTGGCGAACTTGTAGTTCTTGTCGATCTTGTAGTCGGTCCAGAGGTCGTACTTCTCGATGACAGCGTCCATAATCGACTGTGAGTTGATGATTTGCAGCATCTGTTCGGTCTCGCTTTCATCGGAATAGGGACTGATGTTGGCGGGATAGGCCACGGCTTCCGACTTGTAGAGCGGCGTGATGAACACCGAACTGGAGAAAATGGCGCCGCAAAGGGCTGCGGCCACGGTGATGATGATGATGTGCCATTTCCATTTCAGGATGACTTGGACTAATGAAAGGTTGTTGAAATTGTTATCCATGACTTGATTTGTTGTTTTCGAATGGTTGGGATATAGGTTTGTTTCTGTAGTTAAACTATTCTTTTTCAGATTCTTTTCCTTTTTTGGCCGCTTTCGTCTCGGCCTCGCGTCGAAAAAAGCTCTTGGAGCGGTCGTAGATGACGAGGCAGAAGATGAGCAGCAGCAAAGTGCTCAACACGGTGATTGTGACGATGATCCAACGCACGGGATAGGTCTTGCGCTCGGCTTGGAAGGCGGAGGTGACGACGAATTTGTGCGGGATGTCTTGCGTGGCGTCCATCTTGGCCTCCTCGTATTTCGACTTGACCAACGAAAGTTGCAGGCGGTCGTTGTCCAAACGCTCGTTGATGGCGTATGACGCGCCGCCATATTCGGCCAAAATGTCCAATTGCTCTTGTATGTTCTTGATTCCCTGTGTGTTGCCTTTGCCCAATTCAACGGCCAATTGGCGGCTGAGCATCTCCACCTGCGACTCGTAGTCGAAAACGCCGAGCTTGCGCAAGGTGTTCAACGAGTCTTCCAACCGTTGCATTTCCTCGCAAAGGGTGTTGTATTCCTCCTCGACGATGCGGAAGGCTTCGACGGCCACTTCCTTTTGCATCTCGTTCATGGTGCTGTCGAAAATCTCGGCAATCTCGTTGGCGATGCGTGCCGAAAGCTCTGGGTCGGAATCCAAGACGGTGATTTTCACGGCGTTGTATTCCGTCCGGCGGAACTTGATGCGGCTGTCATAGAGCTTGTTCAGCTTTGTGATGGGATACTTGCTGTTGGCCTTGATGTCGTAGTGCTCCATCAGGTTGAAGCGGCTGATGACCTTGTCGCGCACACGGTTCGAGTTCAAGACCTGAAGCATCTGCTCGGTCTGTTCGTCTTCGCCGAAGTTCATGATGTCTTTCTCCGACTGGTAAGTGGTGCTGATGAGCACTTTGGAGATGGAATTGCTGGAAGTGGGGTAGATGATGGTCGTCGATTTGTAGAGCGGTGTGATGAAAAACGGCGCACTAAAGACGACGGCCAAGAGTGCTGCCACCACCAAAATGATGAGAATGGGCTTCCTATATTCCACCAAAAGCTTGCATAAGTATTTGGAACTGTATGCGTTATGATGTTGCTCTTCCATGTTTATGTGCGAAATAAGTCACCAAAAATAGGGATTTCTCTTGAAATGACAATGAAAAAAGTCAATTTAGGCCTTTTTTTCCTTTGGCACGACGAGTCCTACAATCTCCTTGAGGCTGAGCAGGCGGGTGGCGAAGATGGCGCCGCAGTTGAGCGCAAAGGCGATGACAAAGGCAAGTATCCAATTGAGGCTCAGTTGCTTGGAAAGGAAGGTGACCAAACAGATGGCGGCGGCGAAAAGGATGATGTGGAGCCAATAGCGACCACCCATTTCGAGTTTCAGGATGCGTTTGGCCAAGAGGTATTGCAGGAAGGCCGTGACCGCTTGCACGCTGAGGCTGGTGCAGGCCGCGCCCACGGCTTGGAAGCGCGGGATGACGATGAGGTTGAGCAAGATGTTGATGACCACGCCGGCGGCGGCCACAAGGTTCAATTGTTTGAGGCTGCCGTTGGCGGTGAGCAGGGTGCCGAAGACGTAGGTCGTCGAGAGGCAGAAGAAGCTGCCCATCAGGATGGGGAACACCTTGGCGTATTGCCCGATGCGGAGCAGGTAGGCGGCTTCGGTCTCGGCTTCCTCGGGACGATACATCGTCTGCATGATTTCGGTGTTGTAGAAAGCGCATTGCACTAAAACGATGCCCGCCATGGCCACGATGACATTGAACGAGGTCTTGGTCAAGTTGTTGAGTTCCAGGTGGTTCTTCAGCGTTGCGGCAAACATGGGCAGCAGCATGATGGCGAAGAGGTTGGAGATGTTGTTGCCCGCGTCGAAGAGGCGGTAGGCGCGGCTGTAGATGCCGGCTTGCACGCCCTTGTCGTCCAAGAGGCGTTCCAACAGCACCGGCTCGATGCGGCTATAGACGCTCATCAGCAGGACGAGCACGGCAAAAGGCAGGCTTTGGCGCAAAATCTCCTTGAAGAACTTGAAGTTGATCCTGAAACTGAGGCTTTCGGCATGGCGCAACACGACGGTCAGGGCGAAGACGAGGGTGCAGACGTAGGCCAAGGTCTGGGCTTGCAGGTACCAGATGATGTTGAATTTTTCCTTCGGGAACCAGCCGCTCCACAGCACGAGGCACATCAGGACGATGGCCAACACGCGGTCGAAGACGCTGAGGATGCTGTCTTGCTTGAACAGCAGCAGCCCTTGTATGTTGGAGCGGAGGAAAAGGATGAACGAGAGCAGGATTTGGTTGAGGCCGCACCAGAACAACAGCTTGAGTTTCAGCCCTTCGTTGTAGCCCACGAAGTAGCCCACGACGAAAATGACGACGGCATAGAGCAGTCCCAAGAGCAGCTTGATTTCGGTGAGGCCGCCGAAGTGCTTGGAGAGGTTCTTCGGGTCTTGCGCGACGGAGCGGCTGTTGAAGTTGGTGATGCCGAGGTCGAGCAATATATAAAAGAGGTAGGAGAAGTTGAACAGGGCCTGATAGACGCCGTATGACGAGTCGCCAAGCAGGTTCTGCACCTCGCGGTCGATGCCCAAGATCCAGAACGGCTTCACCAACAGGTTGAGAAACAGCAGGAAGATGATATTTTTGATGAAGCGGTTCTGCATAAATGAAGGTTTGGGAAAATTCTACAATTCTATCCCTTTTGCAGGCATTCGGAATGAAAAAATGGTTTGGTCATTGAAGGTAGAAATACAAAAATCTCCTTTTGTTATCACATCCATTCCAATAAGGACATCATAGTCAAAATCGTTGTCGTCATCACCACTCATCACTTGAAGATTTGCTATCTTGTAACCATTATCAAAACACAAATCTATGGTGTAGGTGTTGACTTCCATTATGCCGCCATACGCAGAAACAGAACCTTTTCCGCTAGGGGTAAGACCTAAGACATTGACAATTTCATGCGAAATGATGGTGTTTGTTGCACCTGTATCCCACGCAGCGTTTTCTATTTTACAGTAACGTCGATTTCCTTTAGCGTCTGCTGTACCTTCGGGCATAACAATATAACAGTCTGTTATGATAGCGTCTTGCCGCCGACCGAAATTCTTTGACAAGATGCTCATAAGTGCAAAACACTTGCTTCAATAATACGATGTTGCTTAGGGATAGTGGTAACAGGGCGGAAAGAGGTAACACGGGCTATATGCCCCTCTTCCCAAGGCTCAGCTTGAACCACGGTCGTAATAGAAGGAAACTGTGAATGGTCTTTCATTGTTGTTTGTTTTTGTGTAAAATATGCCGCAAAAATACTATAAAAAACTGAAATGTGGTATTTTTTTCCACTCTTCAACTTTGGTTATCCAAATTATCCGTATTTTTACCCCCGAATTTTCGACCATGGGAAATGAACAAGGAACAGGAATATACCGACACGTTGACCGAGGAACTCGTTGAGAATGAGAAGAGTCTGCTCCTCATCAACGACGACGTGAACACTTTTGAATATGTCATCGACACCTTGATGAAGGTGTGCCACCATACCCGCGAGCAGGCCGAGACCTGCGCATGGATCACGCACTACAAGGGCAAATGCGCCGTCATGCACGGTGGTTTCGAGGAACTGAAGCCCTATTACGACATCCTCCTTGGCCATCAGCTCACGGTAAAGATAACAGACTGATCACGATGGCAAGCTACACCGCATTGGAAATATTGTCCATTCAGAAGGCCTATGAATCCATGTTGGCCGACATCAGCCCTTTCGTCACTGCGCCCGAGCATCTCGCCTTGATCGACAAGGCCTATCGCTATTGCTTGGAGCAGTACGACGGACGCTATTTGGTGTCGGGCAAGGCCTATATGCTGCACCTTATCGACATGGCCCGCATCGCCGTGGTGGAGGTGGGCTTGGGCTACATCTCCGTCGTGGCGGCGTTCCTGCATGGCATGGATTACAAGATGGGCGTGAGTATCAGCGAGTTGCAAAAGCAATTTGGACGTACTGTGGCCATCGTGCTTGAGGATTTCAGCCAGCTCTCCAAGTTGGACACCGAGAAGGTGGCGTTCAATTCCGACAATTTCCAGGTGATGTTCCTCTCGTTGATCGACGACATGAGGTCGGTGCTGCTGAAGGTGGTGCATCGCGTGTATGACGTCCGCCATCCCGAAGATGTGGATACCGAGCGGATGGCTCGTTATTTCCACGAAATCAAGTATATCTATATTCCTATCGTTCATCGGCTCGGCCTTTACAAGCTGAAGGCTGAGCTTGAGGAAAAGCTGATGCTCTACGAGAATCCAGCCTTGTTTCACGAGATTGAGGCCAAGATCAAGGCCACCCACGAGGCCCATAGGAAAACGGCGGAGGACTTCATCTCGCGCATTTCGGAAGGCATTGATGCCGAATTGGAGCGCACGAAGAAGGGCAACAAGTTCAAGTTCGCCTATACGGTGAAGTGGCGCCTCAAGTCGATTCCGTCGATCTACGCCAAGATGAAGGCCCAAAACGTGCCTTTCGAGGAAGTCTATGACCTGATGGCGGCGCGGGTCATCATCCGCTGCGCATTGAAAGACGAACAAGAGTGCTGCTGGAGCGTGTATTCGGCCATCACCAACATCTTCGACCCTATGCCCGAGCGACTTCGCGACTGGATTACAAAGCCGAAAACCTCTGGCTATGAATCACTTCACACCACGGTGAAATACGACGACAAGCTGTGGTTTGAGGTGCAAATCCGTACCACCCGCATGGACGAAATTGCCGAGACGGGCCAGGCTGCACATTATTTATATAAAGGCGAGCGGGAGACCCAGGAGGAATGGCTTCTGAACGTGCGCGAAGTGCTCGAAAACCCCGATTTGGTCTCGTTTGAGACTTCATACAGGAAACTATACAAGTCGGATAAGATATTCATTTTCACGCCCGAAGGCGACTTGAAGCAGCTGCCCGTCGGCTCCACGGTGCTCGATTTCGCCTACGAGGTGCATACCCGCGTGGGCGAGACCTGCAACGGTGCCCGCGTCAACGGCCGCATGGTGCCCATCCGACACGAGCTGACCAACGGCGACCGCGTGGAAATCATCACGAGCAAGAAACAGTCGCCGCGCTCCGACTGGCTCAACGTGGTGGTCACCGAAAAGGCCAAGAACAAGATACGCCGTTACCTCAAGGAGCAGGAGCTGAAGGAATCGGAGATGGGCAAGGGCTTGTTGCAGCGGCGATTGAAAAACTGGAAGCTGCCGTTCTCGGAGACGGTGGTCGATATGCTCGTCAAAGAATTCAAAGTCGAGAACGCACTGCAACTGTATCACCAGATTTCGACGGAGAAAATCGACATCGCTGACGTAAAGCGTTTCCTCACCTCGAAGTTCGGCGACAATATTGAGAAAACGGAAAAAGCTGTGCCAGAGCAGGTTGAGTCGGGAAAACAGGCGCTTCAGACGGAGACGGCAGAACCGCTTTCGATTGGTGAGGACATCGACAACGTGACTTACAAATTGGCCAAATGCTGTAATCCCATCCCTGGCGACCGCGTTTTTGGCTTCGTCACCAACGAAGGCACTATCAGCATCCACCGAATCAACTGCCCGAATGCCAAGAGCTTACAGCACCGTTATGGCTACCGAATCATTAACGTGAAGTGGCATGGCGCGGAAAGCAGCGGCTCACAGGCCACCGTCAGCATTTATGGCCGCGACGTGATGGGGCTGTTGGGCAAGATCACCAAAGTCATCTCCGAGGATTTGCAGGTGAACATGAAGAACATCGTGTTCAACACCGACAAGGAGGGCTTCTTTAACGGGAAAATCGTGCTACACATTCCCGATGCCAACGCGGTGGAGTTGCTCATCGCTCGCCTCAAAGCCATCGATGGCATCATGGAAGTGACTCGGATTGATTAGTAAACAATTAGAATACAATAAGTTGTAAAATGAAACAGATTTTTCTTACCGTTGTCTTGTTGCTTGCCCAAGTCTTTGCATGGGCGCAAGAAGTGGATTTGGCCAAAGGCACGGTCGGTATCGACCGCGCCAAAGGAATCATTGTTGCGACTGGTTCTGGGAACGCTTTGGAAACCATTGATTTTGAAGGGAAAACCTATAAGTTGTATCGTACCACGATGCCGCTTGTCAACATAGTCACTGACGGCCCCATCGTCAACTCGCCGGCGGTGCACGGCACCATCAGCGTGGCCGATGCCAACGGCAACGTCATCACGATGCACGCGGGATTCAAGATCAGGGGAACCTCGTCGCAGCAATTCGACAAGAAGTCGTATCGTGTTGAGCTGTGGGCAGATGCCACCGGCACGGAGATGGCCGACACCACTTTCCTCGGGATGCGCAGCGACGACGACTGGAACCTTGAGGCGATGTGGGCACAGCCTTTGCGCCTCCGCGATAAGGTGGCCAACGAGCTATGGATGGAGATGTACCAACTGCCCTATGCCGAAAGCGAACCCGATGCCTTGCCGGGTATTCGTATGGAGTATGTCGATTTGTTCGTAAACGATTCGTATGTAGGTATTTACGCACTCACCGAGCGCATGGACAGGAAGCAGCTTGGTCTCAGGAAGTACAATGGCAACATCAGAGGGGTGCTTTATAAAGGCAATGGCAGCGGTGCCCCGACCTTCGAGAGTCTGCCTGACTACGACAACACGCAGGACACGTGGGACAACTACGAGTGGGTCTATCCGAATGAAAGCGATACCGCCATCGACTGGAGCCATCTCTACAGCTTCACAAACTTCGTGATGAACGCCTCCGACAACGTGTTCAATGCGCAGTATGCCGCCCAGTTCGACAAAAGCAACGCCGTTGATTACTACCTGTTTATCAATGCGTTGAAGGCGATGGACAACATGGGGCGCAACCTCTTTTTGGCGCGTTACAAGAAGTCGGGGACGTATTTCTACCTACCTTGGGACTTGGATGCCATTTGGGGCTTGAACACCAACGGCAACCAGACCAATTCCACCGGCGGCCTGATGAGCAACGGCTTCTTCGACCGCTTGACGAGCGATTGCACCAATAGCGGCTTTGTGGCCGCGGCCAAGACACGCTACAACGCGCTCCGCAATGGCATCCTGACCAAGAGCCACATCATGGAAATGGTTCAGAACCAATACGATGAACTGCTTGAAAACGGTGCCTACGTCCGCGAGCACGAGGCTTGGCCGGCGTTCACCGTCGATGCGAGCCAACTCACCTATCTGAGCAATTGGTTGGACAACCGTTTCAACTATTTGGATTCCGAAATCAACGCGGGATGCGGCACTTGGGGCATTGAGGCCTCTGAGCCTGTCGAAGGGCCGATTCAAAGTGCCGAAGTGTTTCCCAATCCCGCCAAAGACCGCATCAACATTCGCTTTGCGGAGGTCGGCGATGCCGTCGTGAGGCTTTACGACATGACGGGGCGTTTGGTCTATTCAAGCCAAGGCACGACGCAGGCTTTCGTCATCCCGACACAGGGCATGGCGAAAGGCGTTTACACTTTGGTGACCATTTTTGGCGCGAAGCAACAAGTGGATAGGGTGGTGGTGAAGTGAAATTGTACGTAGCATTGCAGTTTGAAAGCCGAAAATGTACGTAGCATTGCAGTTTGAGAGTCAAAAATGTACGCAGCATTGCAGTTTAAAGGCTAAAAATGTACGCAGCATTGCAGTTTGAGAGCCAAAAATGTACGCAGCATTGCAGTTTGAGAGTCAAAAATGTACGCAGCATTGCAGTTTGAAGGCTAAAAATGTACGCAGCATTGCAGTTTGTTTTGAAATAATTCGTACCTTTGCCGCAAATTCCATCCCATGTTAGACAAAAGAATCATAGAAGAAGTGGCGACTGAGCAATACCAAGAGATGGTAGCCATGTCAAACGCGAGGCTATGCTCGCGCAAGGAAGAGAATCTGATTGATTTGGAGAGCAATATGGCGCAATGTGTCATCGGAGTGCGGCGTTCAGGGAAGTCAACGTTGTGTTATAACAAGTTACATTCGCAGAAAGAGAAATTCGCATACGTCAACTTTGACGATGAGCGTTTGGAACAGTTGGAAAGCGCCGACCTCAATGTGTTGCTTGAGGTGCTTTACAAGATCTATGGCGACTTCAAGTACCTTTTCATCGATGAGATTCAGAATGTGAAGGGCTGGTATCTTTTCGTGAACCGTTTGTTGCGCACGAAGATGCACATCGTGATAACGGGTTCCAATGCCAACCTGCTCAGCGGGGAGTTGGCTACGCATCTGACAGGGCGGCACGATGAGATAGAGCTGTTTCCGTTCTCGTTCAGGGACTTTTGCATTGCCAAGAATGTCGATGTTGACACTTTGACCACGAAAAACGAGGCGTTTCGGCGCGAGGCTTTCGACCAGTACCTTACGCAAGGCGGTTTCCCCGAACTTCTTCACAAGAAGCATAAGACGGGTTATGTCAACACATTGGTTGAGAACATTTTGAAACGCGACATTGAGCAACGGCACAAAATCAAGTACAGCCGCGCTTTTGAGCAATTGGCGCAGCATCTGTTGAACCTCGCCCCAGCCACCATCGTTTCAAAGGATTTGGCCAAGTTGTTGGGAATCAAGTCGAGCCATACTGTTGACAATTACATCAACTATCTGATTGAGGCTTATTTGCTTATTGAGTTGCGGCGTTATTCCATCAAAAGCAAGAACCGGCTGTACGACAAGAAGGTCTATCCCGTTGACGTGGCTCTGATGGACGGGCGCGAGGACGCTTTTGTGGGTGAGAACATGGGATTTCGGTTGGAGTCGCTGGTTTACATCGAGTTGCTTCGCCGCAACAGGCCATTGGAGCAAGACATCTATTATTACAAGAACAGCAATGGCTATGAGGCTGATTTTGTGGTCTGTAGAGGCAACAAAGTGTTGGAAGTCTATCAAGTGAGCTACGACATAAGTTCGGAAAAGACGCGGAAAAGGGAAATTCGCGGCCTGCTCACCACGGCCAAGGAAACCAAGTGCGAGAATCTGTTCCTGATCACGGATTTCCATAGGGAAACCATCCAGCAAGAGGGGAAAACCGTGCGGATTGTGCCTGCCTACGAATGGATGTTGGCGGAACCCTGATGCTGACTAGCTTTCCGTTCCATCCTCCGCAACACCAAGATACTCACCTCGTAAAGCAAATAAAGCGGTATGGTGACCAAAATGAGCGTCATCAAGTCGGGAGGGGTGATGATGGCCGCCACGACCATGATGACCAAGAAGGCGTATTTGCGGTAAGTTGCCAGCATTGAGGCGTTTATGACGTTCAATTTGCCCAAAAAGAACGCTATGACGGGCAACTGGAACACCAAGCCCATGACCAAAGTCAGGGTGGTGAAGGTGCTGATGTAGGATTTCAAGGAGATGTTGGGTGTTACCATTCCCGAAACTTGGTAAGTGCCTAAGAACCTGAATGAAATCGGAAACAAAATGAAGTAAGACATCAGCACGCCGACGATGAACAGCAGGTACACAATGACGGCCACTTGAACGGAATACTTCTTCTCGTTTTCGTACAACGCTGGCGTGACGAAACGGAACAACTCGACCAAGATGTAGGGCGACGCGCCGAGCAGGGCCAAATAGAGTGCCGTGGAGATGTGCGTCATGAACTGGCTCGACAATTCCGTGGCAATCAGGTTGATATGATATTCGTTGAACTTGAAGTCGGAGCCTAACAAGTGCAACAACTTCTCGATGTAGCGGTAGGTCACGAAGTCCCATTGGCTGGGCGCAAGGAGTAGTTCAAAGGTCTTGTCCTTGAAGCAGAATATGGCTATCGCTATCGCCATCACCACGGCGATGACGCGGAACAACATTTGGCGAAGCACCTCAAGGTGTCCGCCGAAGGTCAGCATGTTGGCGTCGGCATTATTCTCCGGCTCCGTTGTCTTCCTTTGGCTCGGCTTGTGCTTCATCTGTCACCTCTTCCGGCTTTTCTTCCTCCAAAGGCTCGTTCATGCCTTGCTTGAAACTCTGTACGCCCTTGCCCAAGCCTTTCATCAACTCGGGCACTTTCTTTCCGCCGAAGATGAGCAAGGCCACGCCTGCGATGAGCAGCAGCTCGGTCGTGCCGATGAATAACAGTGTCATGATACTAAGTAGATTTCGTTGGTTTCAAAGTTGATTTCCCAGTTGCCGTTCTCCGCCGATTCCCATTGGTACTTTTGCGACATGCGGTCCCACCAGCCTTGGAACTTGGTGCCGGTTTCGCCCATGTCCTTGACTAATTTCTCGTAGAGTTCGGTGTTGTCGGCGCTAAGGATCTTGGCCAATTCGTTCAGCCCGTTCCTTCTCTCGAAGAGCTGCTGGATTTCGTTCTTTTCTTCAGGTGTTACCTGACCTACTTTTTTCTTCATAGCTGTGTTGTTTATTCTGTTTATTGTCTGTTTGCTGCTGCCGTAGGTCGCTGACCCACAGTTACTTTAGTTTCGCCCTTTCGGGGCGAGGGGCACGGGACGGGGATTCATCACTTTAGCCCTTTTACCGTCATGGCGGAGGAACATCCGCCATCTCCAAACGAGAAGGAGTATCTCCGTCGCTCAGGAGATAGCGGGTCAAGCCCGCTATGACGGGTATGGGGGCTTGAGTGTTGTGCTTCCCAGGCTCATGTCAGACATCAAAACTCCTTCCTGACCTCAAACGGGTCCAAGTAATTGATTTCCTTGATGTCGATTTGCGGCATGAACTCGCCGACCTTGCGAATGTCGTTCAGCAAGTTGCGGCTCGCGTTGCGCTCGATGTGGGCCGTCACGCATTGCTGGCGCGAGGGGGTGTTCAAGTCCCAAGTCAGGCGGCGGTTGAGCCAGAGGCAGCGGCGGCATTGGTAGGCGTCGCAGTTGCGGCACAAGGGCGCGTGGTCGAGTTTCAGAAGCTGCGGGTTGGGGATGTCCAAGCCCTTTTCGAGGTCGCCGACCGAGTTGCCCGAGGTGGGATGGTTGTGGTCCATTTGGTTGGACACCGCCATCCGCTCGTCGTAATAGAAGGCAGGGCAGAGGTAGAACTTCCCATTCGGGGCTAAAGTGATGTTGCTCACGCCTGCCTCGCAGTTGTGCATCTTGTCGAGCATCATGCGGTCGGTGAGGAGGTTGCATTGCGGCGAAAGTCCTTGCTTGTAGAGGTTGAGCAAGAGGATGGTCCACTCGCCAAGCAGTTGCTTGTAGGTCTCGATTTGCTCGTCCGTGAACTTTTCCACGTCGGTGATGCAAAGGTTTATCCTTGCGCCCGAGGCGAACAATTTGGCGATTTCGGTTTTTTGCTTCAGCATTTCGCTGAAAGTCAGGCGAAGAACCAAATTCTTGGCTTTCACCTTTTCGGGAACGGTCGTGGCCACTTCCACATCGGAGTCAGTGCCGTCGTCGATGCCTGTAACAGGCTTGCAGCTAACGGGATAAATCTTCACGTTGTCGATGCTTTCCAAGACTTCGGCGTAGGCTTTCGGAAGTTCGTAGTCGGGGAAAACGTACTGGATCATCAGGTTCTGCTTCATCCCGAAAAGGATGCCGCGTTTCAAGGTTTCGAGCGGCATCAGGTTGCGCTCTTTCAGCGGGTTGTCGGCATGGCAGTAGGCCACGCTGGTGTCGTCCATTAATATAACAAGGTATTGCAGCATGGCTCAGCAGGTTTCGGGTTTGACAATGCGTTTGTTGGCTTCGTACTGCTCGCGCAGGTCTTCGAGTTCGAGTTTGCGGTAGAGCTTGTTCCAGTAGTAGTTGTTGGCACGCACACGGGCCTTGTGCATGAGGCAGATGGCCGTGGCGCGTTCAAACACGGTGTGGGTCTGTGCCGCGTCGTAGTTCTCGCCTTGGCACCAGGCGCAGCCACTGGCCACCTCACATTCTATGCACTTCTGCGGGCTTTGCGTGGTGCGGTCGAGGGTGAGGAAGGGGCGGAGCTTGTTCTTGTCGATGCCGTCGCGGATGTTGCCGATGGTCCACGTTTCCTTGTCCCTCAAGGAATATTGCGCGAAGCGGGTGCAGGGGTAGAGGTTACCCGCCGCATCGACGCTGAGCATCTTGCCTGCGCCGCACCAGTTCTGGTTGTCGCGCTCGGGGTCAAGCGGCTTGCCGATGTGCTCCGAGAAGAACGAGCAGGCGTAGTCCTGATAGTAGCCGCCGTCTATTATTTCGTCTGCTAATTGCATCAGTTGTTCCTCAAAGCGTAGGTCGTCGCCTTCCTGCCACACGTCCTCGAACACCACATTGATGTTTACCTCGTGGATGCCCAATGAATAGAGGTGCAGTACGCTCTCGGTGATATAGGGAATGTCCGCCGACGAGATGGTGACCTTGGTGCCGCCGCCCGGGAATTGCTCCAACCACAGCGGAATGTTCTTCACCACGTCCTTGTAGGAGCCTTTCTCTGTGATTTTATACACGCGGTTCAAATCGTGCTTTTTCTCCGTTCCGTCAATCGTGATACCAATGCTGAGGTGGTCGCGGTTCTTCTTGATGAAGTCTTGCACGGCCTTCTCGTGGTAGTTGATGCCGTTGGTGGAGAAGGAGAAGCGGTAGCTGTTGAACCAGTGGTGGTTACGGCGGAAAAGCTCGGTCTTGATGTAGTCGCAAATCTTGTCGATAAGCTCTATCTCAAGGAACGGCTCGCCGCCGATGAAGTCCCACACCACCGACTCGTAGGCGAAATCGGGGTCGGTCTCATGGTCGAGCACATAGTCGATGAAGGTCTTGGCCACCTCCCAGGGCATCCGTTCCTTCACGTTCTTGCCCACAAGGTAACAGTATTTGCAGGCCAACTGGCAGTCCTTCGTGACGATGATGGTGATGTTCTTCGCCATGCCGGACTGCCAGGAGTCTTGGTTTTCTTTGATTTTTGTCATATGCTTGGTTTGGGGCGATGCTTATTTACAATTCCTATCGGGACATCTTTCGTAATAATGGTATATTCCGTTTTCAACAATACAAATCAAATTACGATCATCCGATACATAGCAAATGTCACAACGGTCTTTGTCGAGATACTCAACAAGTTCGTCGTATTTTCCGAAGATATTCCTATAATATCGAAAATAACATAAATGTCCGTTATCTCTCATTCCATTGTATTTCCAGGCTATGTTATCTTTTTTGCTTGCTTTCCCAGAAAGAAAATATTCAAATAACAAATCACCTTGAAAAGTAAAATATTGGTATTCAATTATTACAGGCAATAATTGTTGCCTCCCGCCATCAGTAGAGATTATTTTATAACAATGGTAGCAGTATGTTTGTGCTTTGGCACCAACAGCAATAAGCAGTAACAAGCAAATCAATGTAAGTCTTTTTGACATAATCATTTGAATTTGGAATGGTTGGGAAGTGCAAGTAAAAATTGAACTTCCCAACCGAAATCAAAGTTACCATCTTTTAGAGCCACCAGAACAGCTTCCACTGCATGATCCTTTGCAGCCGCCTTGGCAGCCCCAACAAACGCTTCTACAGGAGTTGCCACAATCTGTGTTGCCAAGAGAATAGCTTGAGCCTTGGCAACCTTCGGAGCATGAAGTCCTGCAACTTTGTCTACAATATCCACGGCAGCTGCCAGTGCAGTTGTCAGAGCATGTGGCATAGCAGCCTCTTTCGCAGTAGGTAGGTTCCAGCTGAGCTGCACGAGTCAGCACTGGATTGCTCATCAGAGCCACAGCCCCGATAATCGGCAAAGCCTTCTTTGCTGCCTCCTTGAAAAATTCTCTTCTGTTTTTAAGTTCGTTTTCCATTTGTGATTTGTTTTTAAGTTCGTTTTCCATATTTATTGTGTATAAGATTTGGACTTTTTTTTAATTCATAGACAAATAGTTGTTAATATGACAGGTCATGGCATCCTAATTTGCAGAAGCCTCTACATGTGCTTACACAAGCCTCCCTACAAGCTGATCCACATTCTCCTCTACATGATTTGTCGCATGTGCCTTTACAACCTTCAAAACAATCATTTGAACAAGTGCCTCTGCAAGTTCCAGTGCAACTGTTGTTGCAGACAGATGCACAAGCACCGCATCCAGAGGAATTGTTTGAATTGTAGTATGACGATGTTGGTGTATTGTTACTTGATTGATTGTTTGAAGCTTCAGACATTGCCGCCGCAGTTGCTTCTAAAGCAAATAACAATTCCTCACAAGATTGCAATATGGGTGCTATGGCCAATATGGGCAACGTTTTCTTCGCTGCTTGTTTGAAGAATTCCCTTCTATTTTGCGTTTCGTTTTTCATTTTTTGAATAGTTAATAAGCCGACCTACCACATCCTGAGCAATAATACATACAAGTATAATTGCACCCTCCTGTACAAGTTCCTTTGCAAGTCGTAACACACGCATTATAACAACTACCTTCACAAGAACCTTTACATGAACTCTTGCATAGCCCATAACAACCATCTTTACATCCTATTCTGCATGTATCCTGACATCCTGTTTTACAAGTGTTTTGGCAACCAGTTTCGCATGTGCCAGTGCACCAACCAGTACATGTTCCCTTACAAGTTGTTTTGCATCCGCTCTTGCATTTCTCGTCACAAGTTGCACCGCATCCCGCAGAGCAACTGTCTTTGCATCCACCAGAGCAATCAGTACAACTTGAGTAGGATGGGGATGAGTAATCATGTGAAGATGACGACTGATTTCGAGATGGACTGTCACCTCTACTACTACCTGCACAATCATGTTTGCATGTGCCTTTACATAAGCTATAGCATCCATCACTGCAGCCTGTGGCACATCCATATCCACAAACCATATAGCAACTGCCATAGGAACATCCTAATACTTCATCGTTTGCCTTTATGAATTGAGGCAAACCACCTAAAGTAATTGCACCCAGAATCGGCAATGCCTTTTTTGCCGCTTGTTTGAAAAATTCCCTTCGGTTTTGGGTTTCATTTTTCTCTTTGTTTTCCATTTTATTTCTTTTTTGATGATTCAGAATTGAATAATGGCAAACAGAGCGGAGCCTCCCAAACTTATCCTTATTTTCAGCAGTTGGGCTTGGACTCCCTGATATAACAAAAATAATGGATACGGTAAAGCTCCACTGTTTATGTAAGGTATAAGGATACACAAACATTAAACAGTGAAAGCCGCCTCATCTCATTATTCCTCTTATATCAATGTGAAGTGTCCAAGTTCACTGCTGAGGAACAAAGCGAAGAATGCGCTTTCTCTGGCCGGGCCAATCTCTTGGCTTGGCGGTGCAAAGATACAAAGAAAATGGAAAATGCAAGGGGGAATGAAGAAAAAGTTTTGGAAAGATTCAGCGGTTTTCAATAGAAACACCTATCTTTGCGAAAGAAAAGAGAGACTTGATGTAAGTTAAATGCATGATTCTGAACATAAAGACAAAACCCGATAGCTTGAATTGCTTCAGAGGCTATCGGGAATGAAGTCTTAGGAGTTTCGCTTTTAAGCTTTCACGCCATTCTCATAGATATATTCGGGCGCGATGTCAATGTTGCCGTTGTCCCATTCAAGCGTGTCGGTTATCGTAAACGCCTTGAATAGGTTCAAATCGAGCAAGGGCTTGAATACGGGATAATGTTCTATCAAAGGCAGAAAGTCGAAAACCCGCTTTTGTCCGTCATTGAACAAGAGAGACATCTTGTAGCCGTCAATATATTCCGCGTCGGTGATTTCTTTCCACATATTGTAGGCATGGTTTTTATGGATTTGTCTTTGCAAAATTAGACAAAAAAACGCTTTGTGCAATGGTGAAAGGTGAATTTTTTCGTCAAAATGATTGCGGGAAAGTAATATGTTCGTATTTTTGCATTACTCCACCATCACCTTCAAAATCTCTTTGTCGGTCTCTTTCATGCCGTTGCGTCCGAGGCGGCCGATGTGCTCGATGGTCTCTTCCACGTCGCGGCCGATGATGCCGTCGCCGCCGAGGAGGTTGTCGCCTTGCCTGCTCATCTCGTAGCCGAGGATGCCGGCTTCCACCGCGAGGGCGATCTTGCCGGCGCATGAGGGCTTGGCGCCGTCGCAGACGATGCCGGCGGCCATGCCGAGGGCGTTCTCAAGGGTGTGGTCGATGACGTCGAGCGGCTCGCCCATGAGGTAGGCGATGCCGCAACCCGCCGCGCAGCCCGCGCTGACGGCACCGCAATAGGCCGACAAACGGCCGATGCCGGTCTTCTGGTGGATGGCGACGAGGTTGGAGAGTGCCACGGCACGGTAGGTGCGCTCTTCGGGGATGTGGTATTCGTCAGCGTAGGCGAGGATGGGCAGGCAGGCCGTCATGCCTTGGTTGCCGCTGCCCGAGTTGATGATGACGGGCATCTCGCAGCCGCTCATGCGCGCGTCGCTGCCGGCGGCGGCCCACGCCTTGGCCTTCTGGCGGATGTCGTTGCCGCCGAAGCGCAGCAGGGTGCTGCCCACGTTGACGCCCCAGTCGTGCTGCAAGCCTTCCATGGCGATGGCCTTGTTGAAGGTCACCTGCCTCTCAAGGACGGACTTCAGGTCGGCGAGGTCGGCGGTGTCGGCGAAGTCGTAGATCTTGTCCACCCTGAGGCAGCCTCGGTCGGTCATGTTGGCGTTGGTGTCGGAATAACGCCCTTCGAAAAGCACCTCGCCGTCTTTCTCGATGGCCACGATGTTGGTGTGGTGGCCCGCGATGCGGACGGCGGAATAGTGCGCGTCGTCGTAGAGCTTCACGGTGATGTCGAGCTGGGCGATGCGGTCGAGGGGCACGATGGTGATGGGCGTGCTGTCAAGGAACTCGGCGATTTCCTGTTTCTCTTCGGGCGTCACTTGCGCGATGACCTCCAGCACCTTGTCGGGATTGCCGGCCACGATGCCCGAGGCGACCGAGGCCTTGAGGCCTTTCAGCCCGTCGGTGTTGGGCACGACGACGCTCTTCACGTTCTTGATGATGTTGCCGCTGGCCTCAATCTCGACCCTTTGGGGCATGGTGCCCAAAACCTTGCGCGCTTTGGCGGCGGCGTAGGCGAGGCAAATCGGTTCGGTGCAGCCCATGGCGGGCACAAGCTCCTCCTTCAGGATGTTCAGGTAGGAGCTGTACAGACAATCGCTTTTTTCCATTGCAGACAAATTTTGCCGCAAAGGTACGAAAAGAGGCGGTAGGTTGGAAAGAATCTTGCTGATTTTGCATTAATTGCTCCGCGAAACCTCCACTTTGCTGATTTCCACTTCGTTGTTTTCCGACACCAACTCAATCCAAGTGTTGTCCTCGCTGAACCATTTGTAGAGTGAGCCGATGCGGAAGATGAAGGTCTTTTCGTCTTCCGAGGCGGGGATGGGCAGCACGAAACCGCCGTTCTTTCCGCCGGCGCCGCCGAAGGAGACGATCATCGGGAAGGTCTTCTCGGGATGCGGGTTGCGCACCTTGACGATGACGTAGTTGGAACGGCGCACGGCCACCTCGATCTTGTTGAAATCGAAGCGTTTGGCTTGTCCGGCGGCAAGCAAAGTCGGCTCGTTGTTCAGCTCATACAGCTTGTTCTGCTCGATGATTTCGCCGATGCGGGCAATCATCTCGGTGGGGTAGGCGTCGAGGGCCAATTCCTCGGCCTTGGTGTAGGCTTCGATGGCCTTGTCGAAGGTGTTGCTCTTGAAGTTGGCGTCGCCCTCCTTGACGAAGGCGTTGTATTGGACACGAAGTGCCGCGATGCGGTCGCTCTCGGCTTTCTCGGCGGCGGCGAGTTGGGCCGTTGCCGTCGGGTCATCGGGCTTGTAAACCAAGGCGGACTGGTAATGCGTGACGGCCTCGGCAAACTTCTCGGCGCTCATGGCCGTGTTGCCGGCACCCATCGCATGGTTGTAATGCTCCTCGATTTCGGCGGCCATTTGTGCCAAAATGCCGTCGATTTCCGAAATCTTGGCTGTGGCGGCGGCGTTGCCAGCGTCGAAGGCGACCACTTCTTGATATTTGGTCTTGGCCAAGGCGTAATCCTTTTGGTTAAACAGTGCGTCAGCAGCGTCCATCATGGCCTTGATGGTGGCTTGGCGTTCCGCTTCGGCGGCGGCCAAGGCGGCCTGTCGTGCGGCCTCTTCCTCGGCGGCGATGCGTGCGGCTTCCTCGGCGGCCAATCGAGCCGCTTCCTGCTCTGCCGCTATCCTTGCGGCCTCTTCCTCGGCGGCGATACGCGCGGCTTCGGCTTCGGCAGCGATGCGTGCGGCTTCGGCTTCGGCAGCCAAACGTGCGGCTTCCTCCTCGGCAGCGATGCGTGCGGCTTCGGCTTCGGCGGCGAGACGTGCGGCCTCAGCCTCGGCAGCGATGCGTGCGGCTTCCTCGGCATCCTGCTCGGCGATGAGGGGGTCTAAGCGCGAAATCATGTCGGTGGCGTAGGCGTCGCCACTAACGACGGACAAGGCGTTCTGATATTGCGTTTTGGCCTCGCGATAGGCCTTGGCTTCGTAAAGCCTGTCGGCCTCGGCGATGATGCCGTTGTATTGGTCGCTGATGCCCTTGGCGGCTTGGTATTCGTTGCGTTTGGCGTTGGCGGTCAAGTCGTTGGGGAAGATGCCCAAGGCCTCGTCGATTTTGGCGATGGCGGCCTCGTAGTTCTTGCGCAGGCCTTGTTGGTTGGCTTCTTCCATGAGGTTGTCGAACCGCGCCGACTTTTCGGCATAAAGTTGCTTTTTCTGTTTGGCTTCGGCCAATTTCTCCTTGGGCAGCTTGTCGGTGGGGAAGATGGCGATGGCGGCCTCAAACTGCATGATGGCGGCGTCGAAGTTCTCTTCCTCCAACAGCGTTTCGCCTTGGCTCATGGCGAGGTCGAAGGCGTCCTGCTTGTCCTTGCGTTCCTTGAGGATGGCACGCACCGACTCGGCCTGTGCGGTGACGTATTTGTCGTCGGGAAACACGGCCAAGGCCGCCTCGTATTCGGCTAAGGCTTCCTCGTATTTTTCCTGCCCGTTGAGGCGGTCGCCCTCGTCGAGGTGGGCGTAAAACACCTCTTGGCGTGCGCCGTCTTCCTGGATTTTCTTCACCGTCTCGCTGAGTTTCTGCTTGGCGGTGGGGTCGTTGGCCTTCTGTTTGAGTGCCATCTCGTAGTAGGTCTTCGCGCTGATGTAGTCCTTGGCGGCGTATTTGTCGTTGCCTTTCTTCATCAGCGACTCGTAGGTCTCTGTGGCTTGGGCTTGGATGGTGCTGGCGCCCATGGCGAGCGCGATGCCGAACAATGCGGAAAATATGACTCTTTTGTTCATTTTCTGTGGTTTAATTAAACTCTAACGCGGAAATGTCGAAATTATTGCAATCCTAAATTATAATCTCTATCGCCTTA
>FLNX01000089.1_pt1 | contig 28302 bp, 36 predicted proteins | sample 1140341 | NCBI WGS metagenome assembly FLNX01 (sample SAMEA3878208, study PRJEB12797) | bioreactor metagenome | biome: Moose rumen | place: Sweden | collected 2011-10 | reverse complement strand
GGATAACATGACTTTAATTTTAGTTGGTGATGTGGATCAGCTCCCGTCTGTCGGTGCAGGGAAAGTGTTGTCTGATATTATCGCATCTGGAGCTGTCCCTGTTGTTAAACTTGAGAAAATTTTCCGTCAGGCACAGAAGAGCAGAATCGTTACAAATGCTCATAAAATTAACCACGGCGAGATGCCGTACCTGACTGATAGGAATTCGGATTTTCTGTTTGCGGATGCCGGCGCGAGTGTCGCTGTTAATAATTCGAATGCTAGTTCAGGAGCAGACGGTGCAAACAACGAGGGTGAAGAAGATACCTCGGCTATTCGTAGCGAACGTGCAGCGGATAAGATTCTGTGGTTATGCACAAATTATTTGCCGAAACAGTGCCGGATTAAGCCGGAAGATATTCAGGTCTTAACGCCCATGAGACGAAGCTCGGTAGGTTCAGCGAATCTTAATCAGCGTCTTCAGGCAGCGATAAATCCCGAGGGAGTTTCATTAAAACGTGCCGGAATAGATTACCGAATTGGTGATAAAGTCATGCAGATTAGGAACAATTATGTGAAAGCAGTCTTTAACGGGGATATTGGCTTCGTCTCCGCAGTCAATACGGAAGATAATGAACTGACTGTGAGCTTCGATGAGCGTACCGTAACTTACGATATAAGTGAATTAGACGAGCTGGTTTTAGCCTACGCAACGACAATTCATAAATCACAGGGAAGTGAATTTCCTTATGTCGTCATGCCGCTGATGATGAGCCATTACATGATGCTGCAACGGAATCTATTGTACACAGGCGTAACCCGGGCCAAGAAAGGATTAATCTTAGTTGGCGAGAAGAAGGCTGTGTATATCGCGGTCAAGAATAATAAAATAGTCGAACGGAACACGAGACTTCCTGAGAGGTTGAAGAAGCTATAATTATGTTAGAATAGCTTCAACAATAATCAATAGAAAGTAGCTTAAAATCGAAATGCCAGCAGAACGTCTAAACCCACTAAGCAGTGTTATGTTCTCATGTCTTTTCAAGGACATGGAGTCAAAAGCTGCAATGCTTGAACTTCTTAGCTCAATTCTGTCAGAGGTTGGTGAAGAACCCGTTGAGGAAATTTTAGACCTCAAGAGCGAATATTCCCTCATAGCTGAGGGCATAGGCATGAAATTTGGCCGAATTGATGTCATGGTGAGAACAAAGTCAGGCAGCATTTTCGATATCGAGGTTCAAATCGCTAAGGACGCAATGACGCATAGGGCGATTTTCTACGGCTCACGCATTATTTCGAGTGAATTTAAATCTGGTCAAGATTATAAAGACATGCCCCATGTTCGCTGTATTAATATCTTGGACTTCCTTGTCAGGAAAGATAATAATGACCTAATTCAGCCGGTCAGCATGATGTTCGATAAAGAACCCGTCAGGGAAGCTACCGACATATTTAAGATTTATCATATTCAAATGCCGATCTTCAGAGAAAGATTCGAGACGCTGGTCTCTGTGAAGGACAACAAATTTCATACATGGCTGTATCTACTTGCCAATGGTTATAAAGACGAGGAGGAGATGAACGTGCTTGCAGGAATGTCTGATGGACTAAAAATTTTCGCACAGAAATATAATGTTGCAATTAATGATCCGAATTTGATAAGACTTTATCGGCTTGAACAGGACGCAATAAGAGACGAGAAATCTAGACTCAGCTTTGCGACCCAAGAGACTCGGAGAGAAGGAATACAGCAGGGACTCTTGCAGGCCGCACTCGGAATGAAGTCAATAGGGATAGAACCAGATAATATAGCTAAAGCAACGGGGCTTTCAATTAACGAAATCATGGCATTATAAATGAAAACCGCAAGGACAAAAGGCTTATATATGCCGCTATAATCTGGCTATTGTGAGCGTCCTCTACTGATGCAGGAAGCAAACGTGGCTAGTTTAGCAAGCTTCGGTGAGAGCTCAATCTAAGTTACAAGCCTTTATATTCCTCATCGGGTATAATTCAGTAAGAAATTTTTGCTATTATAAACAGCACAGAACAGAAAAATTTGAATAACTGAAGGACGATAGAATTTACAAAAATGACGGAAAAGACTAATGCCAACATCGGATTTGAAAAACAGCTCTGGGATACGGCCTGCGTACTCTGGGGACACATACCAGCAGCAGAGTATAGAAAAGTTATCATAGGTCTTATCTTCCTATGTTATATTTCCGCAGCGTTTGATAAGCGTTATCAAGAACTCGTGGCTGAAGGTGATGGCTTCGAGAATGACCGCGACGCTTACACAGAAGAAAATATATTCTTTGTGCCTGAGGAAGCACGTTGGGCTGCCATTGCCACTGCTGCTCACACACCGGAAATCGGAACGGTTATTGATAATGCTATGAGAGCCATAGAAGCAAAGTTCTTGGCGATGTTGTTGACATTTTCACAAACGATATAGACATGAGCAACACTGAAAAAAGTGAAGACCTTCTCGGCCGTACTTACGAATATTGCATTGCTCAATTTGCTGAAAAAGAAGGAGTCAGCGGAGGAGAGTTCTATACACCGTCAAGTATCGTTAAAACGCTTGTCGAAATTCTCAGGCCGTTCGATAACTGCCGGATTTATGACTGCTGCTGCGGATCTAGCGGAATGTTTGTTCAGAGTGCAAAATTTATTCAAGTTCATTCAGGCAAACGTGGAACTATAGCTGTGTATGGTCAGGAAGCAAACGCCGACACATGGAAAATGGCTAAAATAAACATGGCTATTCATTGAGAAATTTTTGTTCGGCTCGGATTTTCCGATCTTGGAGCCACAGCGTTATGAGAAAATATTTACGGCCTCAGCAACGGATTTAAAATTTTAATACTTGAAGAAGCGGAGATTGAAGCCGTTACAAGAAGTAATGCTTTGAAATTGTTATCAGCTCGTACCGTGTGAATTGCATGAGCCATATGAAGAATTAACATTCCAGCCAGTCAAGTCGGCCGCTGCTGGAAACAAGTCGCTCATATATTGAATATAAAATACCTATCGTAACAGAAACATTTACTTCATACTAGAAAATTGGAATGTTCCTTATAAATTGTCTGCAAAAGATTAACGAAATCATGAATACTTTTTCTCTGTTCACTTTCATGTGTGCACAAAACGCATGAAACCGTCTCGGTACAATCAAAAGGTATCCATGCAAACTCATCATAATGATCGTTAAGAAATCCCGGCGCGAGACATATACCTTTATGTGTTGCCACATTTGTTAAGGTTGTTTCGTGGTCATTGCTGTTGAAGTATGGAATATTCAGCGTCTTGATAACTCGTTGCTGTACTATTTGAAGTTCTGGAGGAGAACCTCCACCGACCATTAACGTACGATTTTTTAAGTCGTTCATTTTGATAATTTTCTTTTTGGCAAGAGGATCAGATTTTTCTGTAATCAGGTAAATACGGCTTTCAAAGAGTTTATGAAGTTTTATATCAGGTATTCTTTTAACGTCAACTTCCATTGAGAATAATATATCCTCTTCGCCCTTGAGAAATGATGAAGGGTCAGACAGCGGCAAAAAATGAGGCGTAATAGATACTCCTTGATTTTCAAGTTCAAAAGTTGTAATTACTTCCGGTAAAAAATATAAAGCTGAACGCATTGGAAGCCCGATAGAAATATTCGTTTGATAACGCGAGCTGAAATTTTGCCCTTGCTCAATCGCTCTTTTTAACTCTAGCCGGATATTGCGAAGTGTTGTGCAAAATTGTTCGCCTGCCGGAGTCAAAACTGCTCCACGTACTGAACGTTCAAACAATGCAAAGCCTATTTCTTCTTCGACGAGTTTTATTTGATATGTCAATGTAGGTTGAGAAGTGAATAAATTTTCCGCGGCCCTATTAAAATTTTTTGTCTTCGCAATTTCGAGAATGCAATCAATTTGTTTTGTGTTCATAAATCCTCCTTCTAATAAAAAATTTTTATCAGTAATTTAATCTTTTTATTTGATAATTATATCACTAGACTATAGAATAAACGCAGCTAAAAAATAATTCATAAGGAGCGAAAATTTTATGAAGTACGTAAAACTTGGCAACAGTGGCGTTGATGTTTCGAGAGTATGTTTAGGCATGATGAGCTTCGGCAAGCCAGGCTCTGAAAATGGCGTATTCCCTTGGGCAATGGTCTTTGAAGATGCAAAGCCGTTATTCAAAAAAGCAATCGAACTCGGCATTAACTTTTTCGACACAGCAAACGTCTATCAGCTTGGCAGCAGTGAGGAAATTACCGGCAAACTCATTCGCGAATTTAATCTTAATCGTGATGAAATAGTCGTCGCGACAAAAGTTAATTTTGAGATGAGAGCAGGCAAACCTAACGGCGCTGGATCGTCGCGCAAAAATATCATGACTGAAATCGATCACAGCTTAAAACGTCTTGGGCTTGATTACGTTGACTTATATCAAATTCACAGGCTTGACGCTTTCACCCCGATGGAAGAAATTATGGAAGCATTGCATGACGTTGTGAAGAGCGGTAAGGCACGCTACATTGGAGCTTGCACAATGGACGCATGGCAGTTTGAAAGACTTCAGAATATTGCGGAGCGTCATAACTGGACGAAATTTATAACGATGCAGAATCAGTACAACTTGATTTATCGCGAGGAAGAACACGAAATGATGCCACTATGCCTAGATCGTAAAGTCGGCGTGAATCCATGGAGCCCTCTTGCAGGCGGTCGTTGCGCTCACCCGTGGGGAACCCAAACAGCAAGAACAAAAATCGACGGAGTGTCGCCTATGGTATGGACGGAAAAGACAGCTTCCCAAGATAAAGCCGTCGTTGATAACCTGGAAAAAGTCGCAAAAGAAAACGGGCGTTCAATGGCTCAAGAAGCTCTTGCATGGATGTTAAGCAAGCCTTTTATCTGCTCGCCTGTTGTAGGAACTACAAGTGTTAAACATGTTGAAGAAATGGCTTCAGCAGTTGACATCAAGATCAGTGATGATGAAATCGCGGCTCTTGAAGCCCCGTATGTTGCTCACACAAAACAGCACGCATTTTAGGACAGTATGCGAAATATTATGAGCGTTTTTGAAGATTTAAGAAACGGAAAACCTTATGACATTCGCGACGAACTTTATATTAAAGAAGCTCACGGCGAAATGAATCGCTGCCGTCATTTATGTTGGGAAATTAATAACACCGACCCGAACGACAGGGAAAAAATTATTGCTCTTGAACGTGAATTATTTAACGGAGATTTAAAACAAGGGAGCTTTATTACTCCTCCGTTTCAGATTGATTGCGCTTGTTGCGTTCACATGGGAGAAAATGTCTTTGCCAATCATGGTCTCACCGTAATGTCTATCGGAACTATTATTATTGAAGACGGCGTTATGTTAGGGCCTGAAGTTGGACTCTTCACGGTTAATCACGAGCCTAAAAATATTCGTGTAATAATGACGAAAGAGATTCACATTAAGAAAAATGCTTGGATCGGTGCGAGAGTGAATATTCTTCCTGGTGTTACGATTGGAGAAAATGCGATTATCGGCACAGGCTCTGTAGTAACAAAAGATGTTCCCGATAACTGCGTTGTTGTCGGAGTGCCAGCAAAGATTGTCAAAGAAATTTAAGGAGGAAAATTTATCATGAATGATTTTGTGTTTCAGAATACGACGAAAATTTATTTCGGGAAAAATCAGCTTCATCATTTGGGTGAAGAAATAAAACAGTTCGGCTCAAGAGTTTTGCTGACATACGGCGGAGGGTCAATCAAAAAAATCGGCCTTTACGATAAAGTAATGGCTGAGTTGAAGAAAGCATCAATGACAGTTTTTGAGCTTCCCGGAGTAGAGCCTAACCCTCATCACATAACTGTCAATAAAGGTGCGGAAATTTGTAAACGTGAAAATATTGATGTTATTCTTGCAGTTGGTGGAGGGTCTACGATTGACTGTGCTAAAGCTATTGCCGGAACTGTGTTCTCAAAAAGCGGAGACTGCTGGAAAATAATCAAAGGCGAGGACGAAATTACAAACGCTCTTCCGCTTATGACTGTTTTAACGTTAGCTGCTACAGGTTCAGAAATGGACGTTGGCGGAGTTATCAGCAACGTTGAAACGCAGGAAAAATTAGCACTTATTCACCCCTTGCTTCAGTCAAAAGTTTCATTCCTTGATCCGACTAATACATTTACAGTCAGTGCTTATCAGACTGCTAGCGGAAGTGTTGACATCATGGCACACTTGTTCGACACGGTTTATTTTGCAAAAGATGAGCGAATGGAAATGATTTACGGCATGATGGAAGAGTTATTGAAGACTGTTGTTAAATATGCTCCTATCGCAATTTCAAAACCTGATGACTATGACGCAAGAGCAAATTTAATGTGGGCTTCATCATGGGCGTTAAACGGTTTTCTTGGCTGTGGAATTATGCAGGATCCAACGTGCCATATGATTGAGCATGAATTGTCAGCAATATATGACATTACACATGGTCATGGCCTCGCGATTGTAACTCCCCGCTGGCTTGAATATATTTTAAGCCCTGAGACTGCACCTCAAATAAAGCGTTTAGGTGTTAATGTTTTTGGTGTTGATTCTGCATTATCTGATATAGACGGAGCAAAAGAAGCCATCAAGAGATTAAGCCATTTCTTCTTTGATACGCTAGGACTAAAGAGCAGACTTTCAGATTTGGGAATTGATGACAGCAAAGTTTCAATCATGGCTAAAAAGGCTTGCGGTACTAATGGAGCAATGGAAGGCTTCACAACTCTCAAGCCAGAAGATGTAGAAAAAATACTTCGCATGTGCTTATAATTCATGGAAAAAAGACAACTTGGAAAAAGTAATTTATTTGTAAATCCCGTAGGGCTTGGCTGTATGGGATTCAGTCATGCCTACGGAACACCGACAGAAAAATCTGAAGCTGTGAAAATAATTCGTGAAGCGTTTGATTATGGCTATGATTTCTTTGACACTGCCGAATGTTACACGGGTATAAATCTTGACGGCACTGTCTCATACAATGAGGAAATTATCGGCTTGGCCTTAAAGAATGTCCGTGAAAAAGCTGTGATTGCTACGAAATTCGGAGTCCAGCATCTTGGAACATCTCTGAAGATGGACAGCAGTCCCGCAACAATCAGAAAATCGGTTGAAGGTAGTCTAAAGCGTCTTGAATCTGATTATATAGATTTATATTATCAGCACAGAATAGACCCGAAAATTTCACCCGAAGATGTTGCCTCAGTCATGAGCGAGTTAATTCGGGAAGGCAAAATCAGGACATGGGGAATTTCCGAAACTGACGAGGATTATTTGAGGCGTGCTAATGCCGTTTGTCCAGTAAGTGCTATTCAAAATCGTTATTCTATGATGGCGAGATGGCACGAAAAATTATTCCCTGTGCTTGAGGAACTGAATATAGCGTTTGTTGCGTTCTCCCCTATGGGAAATGGATTGCTGAGCGGGAAATATAATTCAGAGTCAAAATTTGAAAGCTCAGATTTTCGCAGCTTCATGCCTCAGTACACAAGAGAAGGTTTTGAAAAGAGTCGTGAACTTCTGAATCTGCTTGAAGAATTAGCCAAAAAGAAAAACGCAACGCCCGGACAAATATCGATGGCATGGATAATCTGCAAGAAACCTTATATCATTCCTATACCCGGAAGCCGCAAAGCCGAACGTATAAGAGAAAATTTTGATGCCGGAAAAATTGTATTGAATCAGAATGAAATAGAGATGCTTGACGGGAAACTTGACAGCATGAAATTTATGATTTTCGGAGGTCATTAACATGAAGATTGCTATGTTGATATTGTGCTTGATAGTCTTGATTGCAGATTTGCCGTGTGTGAGCATGTCAGCAGAGAAAAATTCCATAGTAATTAACCTAGACGGAAAAAATTACGCTGCGGAGCTTGAAGACAATGAAACTGTTCGGAATATTCTGAAGGGATTGCCTTTATCGCTTGATATACAGCGTTACGCGGGACATGAATATTATGCGGAGCTTCCATTTCGGCCAGAATTTGCTGCTGAAAGAACCTCGCACATTAAGGCAGGGCATTTATATTATTGGGACGGCTGGAACGCTTTTGTGATCAACTATGAAGAAAGCAATATTGAACCGTATAAAGTAGTGCATCTCGGCAAAATCAATAACGCTGAAGAAATTTGCGGTTATCTGCGAAAAGCGAAAGACATCATCAGCGTCAATATCAATCAATAAATATTTTGGAGGTCTTATTCATGATAAAAGCTATATTATTAAGTCTGAGTCTTTTATTAACGGGAGTATCGTTCGCGGAAGAAACACCTGACTATTTGAGCAAAATAATTCCTGTCGGGATTCCGAATAACATTGCCGGAGAACATTTCACCGGAAAAAGTTTTCTGTATCCTCTTTCAAATGAGCAAGTTGGCATTTTCAACGTAACTTTTGAACCGGAAAGCTACAACGAATGGCACATTCATCACGCTTCAAAAGGCGGCGGACAGATTTTAATTGCGATTGCCGGACGAGGTTATTATCAGGAAGAAGGCAAACCCGCGCAGGAATTAAAGCCCGGAGATGTTGTGAATATTCCCGCTAACGTAAAGCACTGGCACGGAGCCGCAAAAGATTCATGGTTCCAGCACATAGCGTTAGAAGTTCCTGGTGAAGATACAAGCACGACATGGCACGGATTTTTACCCGCTGAGGAATACGCAAAATTGAAGTAAGGAGAAAAAATATGTCAAACTTAATAGTATATTTTTCGCGCGAGGGAAATAATTACGTCAACGGTTCAATCAGGAATCTCAAAGTCGGTAATACTGAAGTCATTGCGAAAATGATTCAGGAAACAGCCGGAGGGGATTTATTCAAACTTGAGCCAGTCAGGAAATATTCTCTTGATTACACAGAATGCACCAAAGAAGCGCAAGATGAGTTGAAAGCAAATGCCCGTCCAGAAACGAAATCATATCCCGATATAAGCAAGTATGATGTGATTTACTTGGGTTATCCGAACTGGTGGGGAACAATGCCTATGTGCGTATTTACTTTTTTTGAACGTTTTGATTTCACCGGGAAAATCATTCGTCCTTTCTGCACTCATGAAGGTAGCGGAATGGGACACAGTGAGTCAGACATAAAGCGAATATGTTCAGGCGCAAAGGTCGAAAGAGGACTTGCGATTCACGGTGCGGAGGCTTCACAGTCAAGAGTGGCTGTAGAAAATTGGCTCAAGAATCAGGGGGTTAAGTGAATGATAAACGTAAAACTTAATGACGGGAATACAATTCCGGCGATCGGGTTCGGAGTTTTCATGATCCCTAATAACGGCCCTGCGTATGAAGCGACCTTGGCGGCATTAAGAACTGGTTATCGTCATATTGACACAGCGGCAGCCTACATGAATGAGTCCGACATAGGCAAAGCAGTAAAGGACAGCGGAATAAAACGAGAAGAGATTTTCGTTACAAGTAAGCTCTGGCTTCAGGATTACGGCTATGAGAACGCGAAAAAGGGCATCGAGTCTTCTTTGAGAAATCTTAGGACTGAATATATTGACATGTATCTTTTGCACCAGCCCTATGGAGATGTTGCAGGCGCGTGGAAGGCACTTGAGGAAGCAAAATCACAGGGCACAATAAAGTCGATTGGTGTCAGCAATATGACTCCTAAAATCTGGAGTGCGTTTGTCCCGAAATTTTCAACATTGCCCGCAGTAAATCAGGTTGAATGCAATCCATTTTTCCAACAGAGAAAATTACGTGATATGCTTGACCCTCTTAATGTAAAAATTGAAGCATGGTATCCGCTTGGACACGGCGATTCTTCTTTGCTGAATGCCCCTGTTATTCAGGAACTCTCAAAGAAATACGGCAGGAATGCGGGGCAGATTATTCTGCGTTTTGAGGTTCAGGACGGCTTAATCGTTTTACCGAAATCGACAAATCCCGAACGAATTGCCGGGAATATTGACATATTTAACTTTGAACTTACAGAAGAAGAGATGACAGCTCTCCGCTCACTCGACAGGGGAAAAGGCTCACACGATCCCGAAGCACCTGGAGTCGGAGAAATGCTTTTGGCAAATTATAAGATTCACGATTAACGGAGGAGGAATAATTTATGAACAATAAAGATGTCGTTGTGCTTCTTGGCACTGGCTCAATAGGTCAGGCCATAGCCCGCAGAGTAGGAGCAGGAAAACACATTGTACTTGCGGACTTGAAACAGGATAACGCAGAGAAGGCAGCAAAAATTCTTGAAGATGCAGGCTTTGCAACAAGTACGATTTCAACAGATTTAGGCTCAAGAGATTCAATCCTTGAACTTGTAGAACACGCACAAAAATTCGGTTATGTAAAAAATCTCATTAACGCCGCAGGAGTCTCACCCTCTCAAGCTTCAGTGAAGGACATTCTCAGGGTTGACCTTTACGGCACAGCGGTACTGCTTGAGGAGTTCGGGAAAATTATTGCTGAAGGCGGATCGGGAGTCGTAATTTCCTCGCAGTCAGGACACAGATTAGGCGCATTGAGAGAGGAACAGAATACACAGCTCGCCACCTCGCCGACGGAAGAATTATTATCCCTCCCGTTTATCGCGGCAATAACTGACACGCTGAAAGCCTACCAATACTCCAAACGCTGCAACGTTCTGCGCGTAATGTACGAGGCTGCACGCTGGGGGAAACATGGCGCAACGATAAACTCAATCAGTCCCGGAATAATTATCACTCCCCTTGCTAATGACGAACTTCACGGCCCAAGGGCTGAAGGCTATCTGAAAATGCTTCGTCTTTGTCCTGCCGGAAGAGCTGGAACACCTGATGAAGTTGGAGACTTAGCCGAGTTTCTCATGAGCAGCAAGGGACGCTGGATTTCAGGAAGCGATTTCCTGATTGACGGAGGAACTACGGCCTCTTACTGGTACGGCGATTTGCAGTATTTGAAAGCTACTCACTAAATGTTTTTGTTGATATTGCTACTAGTCTTGTGTCCGTCTGTAAGCTTTGCACAGGAAAATGAAATCAAGAATGTTTACTCCGAAATGTACCGTTGTATGATTCATAAAGATATTTCAGGTTTGAGGAACCTTCTTGACGACTCCTTTGTATTAGTTCACATGACGGGCATGAGACAGTACAAAAGTGAATACTTGAATGCGATTCAGGACGGAACGTTGAATTATTTTTCAGAAGAGACAGAGAATACCAAAGTTACTGTAAACGGCAACACAGCTTCTTTAATCGGTCAGAGCTGCGTTAATGCTGCTGTTTTTGGCGGAGGAAGACGTACATGGCGGCTTCAACTTGATATTGACTTGATCAAAAAGAAGGCCGCTGGTTAATTACAGAAGCCCGTGCTTCGACTTATTAATTCTCTATGCTTCTGCCGTGGTGTCAATTAGAGTTTGGTTGTATGGTTAAAACAATATCTATCGGGAGGTTTCTTCATGAAATTTAAGCAAATATTGATTATTTCATTAATAGTTTTAACAGCACTCTATGTAGATCAGAGTTTTGCAGAGTAAAAACCTGTTGCAGTAGAAAGCGGGCTTGTCCGTGGAATTGAAGATGACAGACTGATTGTTTATAAAGGCATTCCCTTTGCGATGCCTCCGGTCGGAGAACTGCGCTGGAAAGCTCCTCAAAAAGCAGTTGCGTGGAACGGAATTATGGACGCTGATAAATTTCAAAGTTCATGCCCTCAGGCGGTATTTCCTGATATTTTAAGCATTATGAATAATGTAGGACGGCAATCCGAAGACTGCTTATATCTAAATATTTGGACACCTGTTAAACCAGACGATAAAGGAAAATTGCCTGTAATGGTATGGATTCACGGAGGCGGTTTTGTACAAGGAGCCCCATTTATTAAGAACTATACCGGCTAAAATATAGCAAAAAAAGGTGTAGTTTTTGTCAGCATAGCCTATCGATTGAATATTTTTGGTTTCCTTGCTCACCCGGAGCTTTCGTCAGAGAATGAGTACGGTGTATCAGGAAATTATGGCCTTTTGGATCAAATCGCGGCATTACAATGGATCCATGATAATATCTCTGTTTTTGGCGGCGATCCTGACAATGTAACCATATTCGGCGAATCTGCGGGCGGTATTTCTGTAAGTATGCTTTGTGCCTCACCATTGGCTAAGGGACTTTTTCACAGGGCTATAAGTGAGAGCGGTGGCTCATTCGGGCCTGTTGAGAAGAACAGACTTTTCGGGATACAGGATATGAAATCTGCTGAAAAAATTGAGAAAGAATTTCTCGAAGGCAAGGGGTATTATTCAATCATTGAGTTACGCAGCGTACTGGCGGAAAAACTTGAGCCGCTTGGAAGACCTACGGCATTTCTTGGACTTTTCTGGCCTGTATGTGATAATCGCGTGATAGCTGCTGATCCTTATGAACTTTACAAAGAAAATAAATACAACGATGTCGATATTCTTATCGGCGTAAACTCCAATGAGGGAGGAATTTTCTTTTCTGAACCATATACAAGGAAAGAATATTTGTCATATATGGATAACTTCGGAGATATGAAGTCTGACGCATTAAATGTTTATCCTGCAAATAATGACATAGAGGCTTTAGAATCTCGCAGAGCAGTATTCCAGGATACGTTTTTTGGCTGGCCTACTTATACATGGGCAAAGCTACAAAGTTCGACGGGGAACTCTAAAGTATTCGTGTATTATTTTACACAAAATGAACCAGAATGCAATTTTGGCCCAACATTGGAAGGCGCTGCACATACGGACGAAATAAACTATGTGTTCGGGCATGTAGCCAGTCCTAATAATTTTCATTATACCGATGAAGACAGGAAATTCTCTGAACAAATTATGTCTTACTGGATTAATTTTGCGCGCACAGGAAATCCAAACGGCGATGGACTTCCTTACTGGCCACAATATGAAAACGGGAAAGATACCGTTATGTATTTGAACAGTTCAGCTTCACATGCTGGAGAGCTACCGCACAAAGCCCGAATGGAATTTCTTACCAAATTTTTTGAAGCAATACGGAAATAAACGAACAAGCCATCGGTAAGCCGGTGACTTTAAATAACTTTCAGCAGTTAATGAAATTCCCAGAATCCTGTACCTGTTTCAGGGTCATACTTCCTTTTAATCTCACCGCCATATACAGGACGCAATTCAATTTCTGCCGTATATGAAACAATTATTGATTTCATATGTCCAGCACTTACGCAATGACGGCTGCCGTCTTTATAAGAGAATACAGCGTGGGTGTGATGATAATATTCACCTTTATCGTCAGTAACTATATTCCCTGTAAGTGACACAAGCTCCAGCATTCCGTGAAGTACGTTCATTTCAAAAGTTCCAGTTTATGGAATGAATGTCTGAATTTCTGCTTTGCAGCAGCCACCAATGCCGCTAAATATTGCAGAAGCGATGCCTTTCGGCAGATTTTCAGGACAGAAGAAAGTATCTCATCATCTCTATCAAGCCTGATGTAATATATTTCGAATTTTCTGTAATCCAAATTATTTACCTCCATTATTCTTTATTTAAGCAATTTTACAATGTTATATGCAAGAGTTTTAAGCACATCAGCCCCCAAAACTGTCATGCGCTTCGAGATAGCCGTTCCAGTATTCGCTGCTGACCACTAACATCTGGCTGAAAGTGAAGTACTTGTTAATTCGATCTATTGATGAAGTTGCTCCTGCTCTCCAGCAAGTGGCTACTGCCGCAGCTATCTTACCTGCAAAAAGCTGTCCAAAATTTGCAGCGGCATAAAATGCACGACCCAACAAAGCACAGCACAGGCAATACAGCCTATAACAAGTTTCCCCTCAAGCTGAAACCATGAAGTTTCTATGCCATTCATACAAACTTCCCGTTCAATAATTTTCAGCGCGGTCGCTGTATTATCATTTTTATGCGGACTGTCGTTAACTAATAAAACTATGCTCATTATTACAGTCCTGTAACATTTTCGCGATACATATCAAAAGCTCCGTTTTTAGCAGCTTCCAAAAGCTGGGATAAAAGCCCAAGCATATTCTCTCGATCCTCCGGCAATTTTCCTCGAATCGGTACAGGGATCGTAACATGCTCGGCCTTGAAAACCGTTGGTATTGAAATATCACGAATTAGTTCTGCAAGCTCAATCAGACGTTCCTCTTCAGTTGCCTCAACAAATTTTCCCTCCTTGACATCACGCGACAATGGAGTATCTGGGAACAATGTCAATTCAGAAGCATATACCATAGTCGGATGCAGGCAGTTAATTACCTCAGCAGATTTCTTTGCATGAGAAAGCCCATAGCCATGACCACCTAAACCACCGAGAAAATTCATAATATATTCCATACCAGCTTCATCAAGACGGCTCAACATCTCTACTACAAACTCTGCGTGGTATCCTTTATTCATTCGGTCAAGAATTGCATCATCTCCTGATTCATTGCCAAAATAGAAATTGCTGTAACCAATATCTTTGAGCATTCGAAGTTGTTCTACCGTCTTATTTTTTATGTTATCTACCCTAGCATATCCTCCGATAGATTCCACATAAGGCAAATACTTATAAATAAGCTCTGCAATGTGCATTAACGAATCAAAGGGCAGAATAAAAGGATCGGCTCCCTGCAGATAAATTCTGCGAGAATACCAGCCTGATCGGGACAGTTCTTTAATATCCGCTTCAACTTCCTCCATAGGGGATATACGAAACGGAGCGTCTTTGTAGAACGTGCAGAACCTGCACTTGCCGTGAGAACAACCACTTGTAACTTGTAAATATCCGTCCTCTGCTTCATAAGGCGGTCTATTTATACCACTTGAAAAATGCATAACCCCTCCTAAATTTTTCTGAATTTTTGTTTTATTATAGCAACATAGCTACCTGTCTATTATTAATTCTAACATAATAATCAAAATAAAAAACATTGTAGGATTATGAGCGACTAAACTTCGGTCATTCTCTTTAAGCCAGCCATGCCATTTTCAGTAGTCCGGGAACACACGCAAAACTTCGGCATAGAATCGCTCTGAGTGCTTCATTTCTTTTAGGTGTGCAAGTTCGTGAACGACGACAGAATCTATGACTTCTGGCGTAGTTAACATTAACAGACAGTTGAAATTCAGGTTCTTTCTACAGCTGCGGCTTCCCCAACGCGATTTCTGATTCCTTATTGTGATCCGTCCGTAACTTACACCGAGCAGATAAGCATAATAACGGACTATATAAAGTCGTACGCTTTACTGAACGAATTATTTTCATAGCATTATTATCAAAACGCTCATCTCACAATAAACACACAGCCTAGTAGAGATTTCGTGCTAAAATCTTCGTGAAGAAAGAACCTGGCAAGAATTAATGTAATAACAACAGAGAGTTTATCAATCGGCACAATCTTTGATGCCTCACCTAATTGCAAAGCTCGGTAATAGCAGAGCCATGATCAGAACCACACTTGTACGAATAGCCGTCGCAAGATTAGAATTGACTCCTTCAACGCCGATTTTTGCCAGAATTAATGTTAGGGCTGCAAAGAAAGCTGAACCTAATGCGAAATATAGCCACATGATTACTCACCTCCGAAGTAATAACCTTGAAACTTCTATAACATCTTTATGCACAATTTCTCTGGGATCGAAGCGTAGCAAATTATAAATAAATTGCATAACAGCTCCCGCGCCAAAGGTACTCAGCAGTGTCCCTACACCAACAGGGCCTCCAAGCAGCCATCCGATTATGAGTATTACGAACCACAAAATAAAAGCGACAGCACCTATCGGCAATCGAGACATTCGTTTCCCTAGACCAATCAATAAAGAATCACGAGGGCCACAGCATTGAGCGGCCTTCATGTAAATCCACATTCCGAGTGCCATAAATACAAGTCCGATAAAAAGAATAATCATTCCAAGCCAGATGTAATTATTTTCTGATAAAGGATTTACGTCATTAAACATCTGAATAAAATTCCCTGTTAGCAATGCATCTATAATGGTGCCGTATCCAATGCGTTCGTGGAGATATAGATCAACAAGCAAAATCACTACAGCAATAGTTGTCATAGACAGGCCATAATTTAACGGGGTATGATATGAGATGCCCATTCCTAGACAGTCCCACGGAGCAAGACCAATATTTGCATATATCGTCAAATGCACGCCAAAGGCGAAAACAATTAAACCAACTACAATTTGTAACCACTCTTGTAGAATTTTCTTTTTCATCATCTCTTGAATATTTCTGCAGTTCCAGTATTAATGATACTGTGTTCATAGCCTTTAGGATAGATATGCATTACACCAGGCTTCAGCTCTTCTCTTCCGGGATAAATTGTAGTGGTGATAGATAATACGATATTTCTCATCATTATGCATACGGACGCTCATTGTGCCTATTCCGTTATTCATACAAGGGATTGTTGCTTCTTGAATTTTGTTGAAATCTATTAACATTATTATTCCTCATTCCGTTTAATTTTTAGTGACTATTTCTTCCAGCAAGGTCTCACAACCATGATAAATCTCGTTATATGCCTTTGCAAAGTCCCTTGTGTACCAAGGATCGGATATGCTTCTATTCTCGCCCGTAAATGACATCAAGAGCCTGACTTTCTTCTTTGGATCGCGTCCAACAACATAATTTATATCATTAAGATTCTCTTGATCCATAGCGATAATTAAATCCCAGTCGGCGTAATCTCTACTACTAATTTGATGTGCCCGTCGGTATTCAAACGGAATCTCGTGCAGTTTTAACTCAGCTTTGGCGTTAGGATACATGTCGTTCCCGAGTTCTTCAGTTGTTGTAGCTGCTGATGAGATGATAAACTGATTCTCAAGCCCGGCCTGTTTAACCAAATATTTCATTATGAATTCTGTCATTGGGGACCTGCAAATATTACCGTAACAGACAAAAAGTATTCTAAAAATAATTCTCTCTTCCCTTCCTTGAGATTTGCTTTAATTCTAACACACGTGTAAAATTTTCTGCTCCTTTTTGGGGAAGAAGCCGAGACATAAACAAACAACTATGAGATAGTATTGAAATGCTAAAAATGATAAATATAACAAAAGGAGAGGATACGTTGGAATTCATATTTACAGCGGAAGGCTTTTATCTTGACGAGACTGCGGCATCAAGAACATCTAACTGGCAGCCCCGTTTCATTGAAGACAAATATAAAGCGTTATACGACTTGGGATTTGAGAACGTCAATGTCTCCAGCTCTGGTTCATTCTCATTCCTAAAGCTCCTTGCTGATAGATTTGTGGAGTTCCTTATATCAATGCCTGAGCTTGAATTGAAGTACCTTGCCACATCTCTCGATCCTTCTGATGACAATGCTACTTCTAAAAAAATATCCTGCGAGTCATTATTAAACTCCGTTCCGTTTGTCATCGGAAGCGAATTTATTACTGAGACGTGGATTCAGAACATTTTTAGTCAGCTTATAACGGTCTTCAGGCAGGAAATAGAGTCTTACTTTGCAACTAAAAGTGGCGGATCAGTAGCCCAATATCTCTCTTCAAAGCGTCAAGACCTCAAAGTCCCCGAGCGCGTCTTCTTCCACTTAGTTGATAACGATGATTTGGAATACCCTTTCGCATTTCTGGCCACTTACACCACGAACTACGAAGACCGAATCCGTCATCTGCCTTTGTCCTATGCCCTGCAGGAATTCAAGACCGATCATAAAAAATTGCTCACACTCCTGTCATGCCTCAATAAAGCGGCTGCGGTCTCTCCTCTCCTCGGCTCTTTCGTTGACAGCGGCGAAATGTTTCACCCCTTGAAGCTGAAAAGGATGAAGCCTATGAAGTCTTGAGAGCAATCCCTAATCTCGAAGGAAGCGGTATCCAATGCAGAATCCCAAATTGGTGGAGACGGCGAGGAACATCGGTCAGAATCTCTGTCAAATTCAAACAGAAGTCACAATCGATCATCGGCTTTAACACATTAGTATCCATGACTCCGGAATTGAGCGTTGACGGCGTGGCGTTGAGTCGATCTGAAGTGGAGCAGATTCTCAGGGAAAGTGATGGTTTGGCATTAGTAAAAGGCAAATGGATTGAAGTCAACAAGAAACGTCTGCAAAGCCTTCTCGATAAGATGAACGGCTATAACCATGATGTTACTTTAATGGACGCTATAAAAATGGAAGCGACCGATGATGAACTCTCATTCAGTAATGAGGATTTTATAGGCTCAATGTTCGGGAAGCTGACTAACGTAAATTCTACAAAGAATGCAGTAATTCCAAGCAGTGTTACAGCTACGCTCCGCCCTTATCAGGTGTCCGGCTATGAATGGCTGAATACAATGGCTGAACTTGGACTCGGTGCCTGCCTTGCTGATGATATGGGACTGGGGAAGACATTACAGGTTTTGACGTTTTTGGAAAATTTCAGGCTCAAGGCCGCGAACAACGGGAAAAGAATCCTCTTAATCGTTCCAGCATCACTATTGGGCAACTGGGAAAAAGAAGCCGCACGCTTCACTCCTAGAATGCCGATAAATATCCTCCACGGCAAACGCGCCGACGCTCTTGAAAGAGAACTAAAGCAGAACACATTCTTAACAATCACAACGTACAAAATGGCTACGAAGCTTATAGGACTTCAAGCTATTAATTGGGACGTGTTAATCCTTGACGAAGCACAAGCTATCAAGAATGCTGATGCCAAACAGACGAAGGAAATAAAGAAAATCACAGCGAAACTGAAAATCGCAATGACGGGGACTCCGATTGAAAACAATCTCACTAACCTGTGGTCGCTGTTCGACTTCCTAGATAAAGGCCTGCTTGGCACTGCACGTGAATTTGAAGAATTTTCCCAGTCGATAAACGAGACTCCGCAGGGTTATCAGAAGCTGAGAAATATTATCTCGCCGTTCATCTTGCGCCGATTGAAGACCGATAAAAACATAATTTCCGACCTGCCAGAGAAAATCGAGCAGATTGATTATGTCTCTCTAAGTAAACGGCAAGTTGTTCTATATACAAAAGAAGTCAACGATGTAACGAAAGCCATGCAGGAATCAGGGGACATGAAGAACACACTGAAACGGAACGAGATGATTCTGCGTTCAATCATGCGTCTGAAGCAAATCTGCAATCACCCGGATCAGTATTTGGGCGAGGGGTCGTACAAGGCTTCTGACAGCGGGAAATTTGAGCTGCTGAAAACGATATGTGAGACGATTCATGAGAAGCGGGAGAAGGTCATTGTCTTCACTCAGTTCAAGGAAATTATAAAGTATCTGACGGAATACATGGAAGAAATTTTTCACGCAAAGGGACTAGTTATCCACGGCGGTATTGTGGCTGAAAAGAGAACCGAGATCGTTGAGAAGTTTAATAACGAGGAAAACCACAATCCGTTCATGATCCTGTCTTTGAAAACTGGCGACGTGGGGTTAAACTTAGCTGGAGCGAATCACGTCATTCATTTCGACCGCTGGTGGAATCCGGCAGTTGAGAGTCAGGCGACTGACAGGGCGTATAGAATCGGGCAGACCAAGAATGTCTTTGTTCATAAGTTTGTGACTAAGGGAACTATCGAAGACCGCATTAATGATATTCTCGAAAGCAAAAAATCGTTAGCAGACAGTATTATTAACAGCAGTGAGGCTAAGTGGATAATAGACATGAGTAATGAGGAAATTTTGTCAATGATGAGATTAGTGAGTTAAGGAAAGAAATAAGATGGCATACATAGGTTATAGAGGAATGAGCCGTCAAATACCGGCAAAAGAACTTCAGGAAAGAGCGGCAGAGATTCTTAAACAGAATCCGGAATTTTCGCCCGTGACTGTCACGGCATTAGCTGCGGCAGAAAACAGAAAGAGAACTGGGAAGTCCGAAATTTGTGCAAACTGGTGGGGCAAGGCATGGTGCAAGAATCTTGAGAGATACGGCTATGTGTCCTTCGGAGAAAATCCAATAAAGCGCGGAGAAAAATACATTCTCAATAACGCAGTTGTTGACTTGAAGATACAAAAAGGGGACATAACTGCCAAAGTTGTTGGAGACAGCTTTAGTCCATTTGAAGTTACTGCCACGATAAAGCCCCTGCCTGAAGACAAAATCGACGAAGCCGTAAGGTTAGCATCAGGAAAAATTCAGAACATCGACGCTTTAGCCGCTGGAGATTTTCCAGAAGACTTACCGTATATTCTTTTTCCACGGCCTGATGAAGTCGATCTTCATTGTGGTTGTCCGGATCACGATTATAATTATCTGTGCCCACACACGGCGGCGGTTTTGTACGGAATTGGAGTTAGAATTGACCATGATCCGTTATTGCTATTCGAGATTAGAGGCGTTGACGTTGATAAGTTCGTATGGAGAGTTGTCGGAAGTAGAGTTGAGGGAATGTTGAAAAATGCTGATAAAGACAGCGATAGAATATTGAAGGGGATAGACCTCGTATCGAAGTTCGGCGTAGACGAAACCGACATAAAAATATTTGAAGCTCCAGTACTTGAAGACTGCCCGTTCTGTGGCCACAATGATTATGAATGGGTTGAAGCAGATGGGAAGCATGGTGCATACTGTAAATATTGCGGTTCAGGTTTACCGCTTGAAAACACGATGGCGGATTACGCTAGAATCTGGAATCACTGGAAACAGACCGAGATTAAGCATACAAATTTAAGTCTTCGAGCCTGCCCGATTTGCGGAGCGTTTGATATTCAGAGATATAACGAGCATAACTGGTTCTGGCATAAGTGCACGGAATGTGGCTGTGAGAGCGGAGGAGCGGAGATAAGGAGCGAAGCATTCAAAAATTGGAACAGAAGGTATTATCTCTTGCCCCTCCTCACTAAAAAAACTAAAGCAAGTTCATAACAGAAGCCTTGAGTGCTTCCACCCTTCGAGTTAGAACGGAATTTCTTTCTTTGAGAATGGCAATCTCTGTGCTTAATTCTTGCACACGTGCAACCAATGCTCCCACTCTGGAATCCGCTGGAAGTAAGGCTTCAATAGCAGGTTCACTAGAAATATTATCAGCAACGTTATCGACTACTTTATCAGCTATTTCACCTTGCATTTCATCTTTGTCTGGGAGGCTAGCTAATGATTGCTGTATTAGTTCCTGGACCGGCTGTTGCTCATCACGCGGTAGCTGTCCTTGAAGCTGCTGTTTCGTCCAATTCCTGATAGAAGTTGTACTGACATGAAATTTTCTTGCTGCATTACCAACACCCGCTTTTTGGGCAAAAGCTAATATCTCGGCTCTCTTACGGAGTGTATATTTTATTATACGCTGGTTTGTTATCTTCTTCTCCTGGAAGGTCTGGCATGTTATACCTCCACTGCCAATTCAAGAGAGTGTTTTCGCTCAAATGATTCTCGGCGGCCGCTTGTGCAAATCCAACTTCACCGGCACGTTTCCAGATTCGTTCTCTTTCTTCCGGTGTAGTTTTCCTTCGTCCCATATCGCCTTCCGCTATTCGCTGTATAGAACGTACGGCTTGCCAAGAAGTACCGTTTATCATTGCTACCTCTTGAAGATTCAAGCCTCCTTTAAGTTGTTCGAGAATGTGCTGACACTCTTCTGGAGAAAAATCGTTAACTTGTTTAGTAGCCATTGTTGAATCCCTTTTAAATCCTTTTTATGTATTCTATGATTATATATCATAGCACAATACGGTTACAATTTCTGCTGATTTGGCTATGTTACAGTGTAATATGTTACAATCAGATAAAAATTTATAATTCGGAGGCAATAACATGAAAGATGTAGAGACTATAGGAGTTAAACTTGAAAACCTAAAACCATTCTCGGGTGTTCTCTATGACGAGAGTAATGTGGCCACAAAGATTGAGGGAAATCCGTTCTATGTTCCGCATGATTATCTCCCAGCGACAGAATCAGCAGAAGCTGAATTAGGATAAGACGAGACTGGAGAAGGTAAATCGAAAGAGAAACCATCAGAGGCTGTTATATCCCTCAGACGACTTCATGCAAGTATTGAGGCTGAAGGATTGCTGACACCGATTCTTGTCAGACCGGCTAAGTCAGGGGATCCTGAAGAATATGAAATTCTCTCCGGATATCGCAGAAAACGTGTATGTGAAGAATTGGCAAAGACGAATCCGTACTATCAGGAAATTCCTGCCGTCGTCCTTGACTGTGATGATGATACGGCAAGTGCAATCATAACTTCCTCAAATGTTCAGAGGCAGTCATTCAGTCTTCTCGATAAAATCAAATCCTGCGGACGCATGTACCGTGCTATGGTTCATCGTGGAAAGGCTAGCCAGGAGGGAGAAGGGTACACAGCCCAGGTAATTTCAAAAGTGACCGGCATAAATGCAAGAAAAGTTGTACGCTATGCCGCACTAATAGCTCTTCCTGAAGAGATGCTGGAATTAGCAGGTAACAAAGTCAAGAACAGTACTGGTGAAATTCGTTTCAGTGTTGCATCTGGCGTAACGTTATCCAGCGTAGGGGAAAGAAAGTTAGCTGTGATTAATCGCGTTCTCATGGAGAACAAGGATGCTGTGATTACGGCACAGCAGGCCACGGAACTGAAGAATGCTTGCGCAGGATATGCTGATATTACGGAGAGTGAAGTAAAAAAACACATCAGCCTTAACCCCAACAAGAAAGACGAAGTTAAATCCAAGAAACTGCGTCTCACATTGAACAGTGAGAAGATGCAGTCATACTATCCCGACATGTCGAAAGCTGATATTGAAGAACTGATTTATAAGCTCCTAGAGAAGTGGAAGAAGAGTTCGGATCGTAAGCAGGAGAGACTGGAGAAGCAGCAGCAAGGACAGACAGAGCAACAGCAACCGGAGAATGACGTGCAATTACAGTAATAGTCTGCGATCGGCAATCTTTGTGCCTAATTGGCGTATAGTTCAATTCTTCGACATCAATCAGTCGACGAAAAAGTGCAAAACGAGTAATAAAGAATACTGAAGAAGTACAAGGAAATAAGCTGTGTGGAGTTTATCCACATAAGTTTTTCAGTAGTACTTCTTTCTTTGCCTTAAAATTTCTCAGTATTCGACTTTTATAAATTGGCTGTTCTTTCTGAAGCAGAATTCGCAAATTTTTTTCATCAATTGTGAGGATTTTCTTGTCAGTTTTCTTGCTGGAATTAGTAGTCCTTTTGTCGGAGTTGCCTGCTTGCTGAATCTTGAAATCGTAACAAGCATGTATAAAACCCATCAGTTGTGTTCCAGAATAAGTAGCCATCGAATTATCGAAGGCATAGTAGTGTCCAATCATGCCACTTGTCAGTGCTGTATCTTTCGCAGACCTTTTGAGTTCAGCTAATGATAAGCCGAAGTTCTGAAATTCTCGTTTTTTCGCTTCGATTCTTTCGACTGTTTCATCGAAGTCTTTGTACAAATTTTCAAGCTGACAAGCATCGACCTGTATTTTGCCAAAAATTCGTCACAGAGAAAATAGTCTGGGTTATGTATTGGCATATCCAAGTCTGTCCATCCTGTGTCTTCCATCACCTTTTCGTAGTTCAGTGCATGTGAAAATTCATGTAGTATAACTTCCATTGTGTAGCGAAAAGCTAACAATTCATTTCCTCGCTGTGCAAGTTTCCTCATGCCTTTCTGAGTTGTTGCCATCGCATCAAGTTCAGTTATGCTCACTGAGTTTTTTCTCTCTGCGAGAAGTCTTTTACAACCAGTCAGAAAGTTCTCTCTTAGTCGCAAATTAATTGAGAGAGTTTCTGGATGTGGCTTGTCAGCGAATTTGAATCTGCCATCGAATCTGCCATCACTGACTCCATTCGCTTTCATCGCATCGATTAAGGAGTAAAGGTTGAAGTTCACTTTGCGGAAAGGAAGTGTCTGAAATTCTTGGCAGAAGCAAGAACAGCCAAGTAAAATTGTGTCAGTGATGATGTCTTTTTCTGCATATGAGTACTCTGTTTCAAGCCTCTCATCGAAGTAAAAACCTAAAGAAAGTTCATTCATTTTTTCATTCTCCTTTTCTCTGTTGCCTTGCTGTAACTGCTTTTGCTTCTCAGCTTGGCTTTTTGTTTTGTGTTCATGTTAAAGGCTTTTTTCTGTACGTCAAGCTAATTTTTCATCTTCTTTTAGCTTCTCACTTAATTCCATGGCTCCTTCACTCCTAGTTTCAACTTGTTCACGGTAAGAATGGTGAAAAGCAAAGAATCTATAGAATCTGGGACAGCTATTACGCTGACTTTCTTCTCCAAGCACTGTCGCCAGCAAAATTTTCCAGCAGAAATTTCCTTGTTGCCTTTGTGTCAGCTCCGATAAAGCCTAATCTAAGCAAGAAGCATCTGAAAGCGTAGCGAGGATTCTCTGTTTGTTGTGGTTTTGCACTCGCTGTTTTTACGCTCTTGGCAAGTTCGTTTATTGCAAGGCAAATTCGAATAAAGGCCTCCAAACTCGTCCAATCCATGCTGTTCGCTTCTGTGAATTGTCCGAATCGAAACTCGATTGTGTTATAGCGATATTTGCAGAACAAGGCATGTAAATTCAGTGCATGGTAGCGAGTTGGGTTGTATCTGTCGTTTCTGCTAAAATCGCATCCTTGTATTTCGTACCATATGTCTGCGAGTTCTTTGATTGTTTGCGGTTTTGTTTTGTTAAGTTTTTCAAGGAATCTAGTGTCAACTTTTTTGCAAAAATGCCTAACCCTATCTGATTGTGTCACTCCAAATGCTTTGAAGAATTCTTCTTCGTGTGAAGCCATGATGTTGGTGAGGTTTCTAAGTGTTTGTGCAGTGTGTCCTTCACCGCCAATGTGAATATGGACTCCGCATCCAAGTTCATCAGAACTGACTGCACCAGCTTTTTTTAGTTCTTCCATCAATCCTTTTAGTAATGGAAGGTCTTCGATTGTAAGGACTGGTGTGACCAACTCACACTGCCTAGCGAAATCTCCTTTGATGCTTGAGTCATGTTCTATTTTCCACTCTCTGCCTTGCTGGTCATAGACCAGTAAGCTGAACACATTGCTCGCGATTTTTTCATTGCTGTGGAGGTAGGATTTTGTTATTTCCGCTGCGTTTCTTCTGGTGATTCCTGTGCATTCTAATTCGATTCCAAATGTTGTCATTTTGTTTTTTCTCCTTATTTTTTGGGGTCTTTCGCGAATTGGTTTAAGGTCTAGGAATCAGCCGTCGAATCGTTGAAATTAGTTATGCATAGATGATGGGTACTGGCAAAGAAACGTCATATAACATTATGCGGTAGAACATTTTAAGGAAATAGATTGATATAAGACTATGCTTTCCCGGAGATTATGGTATACTTGAGGTGCTCAAAACAAACAGAGATACCTTCTCCGAGAAAACACCTGCCTTGAGCGACTCGATTGTATCACCTTGGTTACCCATGGCAGTAAACGAAAAGGTTGCCCAGCAACACCTGATGTGTCTTGGGAAGGTATCTCTCTTTTATAAGAGGGGAGAGATGCCATGTCTCAAGGAAGAACGGAGCAAGAACGTGAACGCATTCGACAGCGTAAGAAAGCTGTGAAAGCTGCACAGCGAGCAGTAGCCGACGCCCGTGTTGCTGCCCGGAACCACATTAATGGTTTAGATCCTGCTGAGTTAGAGGAAGAACAGAAGAAATGTCTCGATGCCTGGCTGGAGGAGATGTTTCCTGAGAGTGGGTCCGTCTTATACGGAAATCCCTTGACAGGCACATTTTCCCCCACAAAGCCTTTTCAGTACTATTCGGTGGATACGTCAAGGCAATACAAGAAGACGTTCCCTTTTCTCTCCGACTTTAAGGGGACTATCAAGTCCTTTACTGTGGATGATAAAGGAACACCCATTGTAAATGGGTTACAGCCAGAAGAGAGCCACATCGACGAGAATTCATGGCGCAGGTTTCTCGTTGAAGAAACATTCACGCTGTTGAACTATTACCGCACGACTTCTTTGGAAGCGTTGTTGGAGGATTCTGACAACCCTTTGGCTGTGCAGATAAGAGATCTCCGGAAGAGGGAATCCTACGATCTGGCAGGGAAGCTGTCGTACGTCTGGTGGCCTTGTGACGAAGAAATCCTGGATGCTTCCTCTGAGAAGCTGCACCTTTACCATAAGCTGATGGAGCTGCACTATGGGAAAGACCTCCGGTTAACTAATGTGCAGAAAGCAGCTTCGAAAGATGGCTGGGATATGGTCTTTCTGGAATCTATAACCCACGAGGCAGTGTGTCCATTCTGTGGCTCCATGAGCCGCACAAAACGTGGAACCGACAAAAAGGAGTGGGAAGACATTCCCTCGAGGCCTGGGGTTCGCAAGAAGATTGTTGTCACGGTCAACACCTATTACGGTAAGCAGTGTGCGGAGAACGGCATTAGTGACACAGGCGAGAAGGTCAATGGGTATTTCAGAGAACGTCTAAGTATCGCCCGGTCCTTCTCCAGGCGGACCAACCGTCTGGAGGCATGGATCATCATGCTGGTCTCGAACGGCTGCTTTCACAATGCAGAAAGAGACCTCAGGAGGATGGGGTGCAAAGTTGGTGATGATGCTATTCGCAGGCTGGTTATGTCCCTCCGCTTTGATGATATCCCCGATATCACCGCTATTGGAGTGGACGATGTTTCTCTTCGCAAGGGGCAAAGTTATGCCACCGTGATTTATAATCTTGCAGAGCACAGACTGCTCTGTGTTCTGCCGGGCCGAGACGGAAAGGCCCTAAGGAAATGGCTGGATGCTCATCCCTTTGTAAGAAAGATCGCCAGGGATCACGGAACAGCCTATGCTAAAACCATTGATGCCTGGGCAAGAGACAATGGTATCGAAGATGAGGTAGTGCAGGTTGCGGATCGTTTCCATCTCATCAAGAATTTTGTGGACCATGTAAAGGACCACGCCTATCATTACCTGCCCAGACATATTGCGATCGACTGCAATACTGAAGAGCTTATGGATACGGTTCCTTCGAAGGTTGCCATTGCCAGGAACAAGACTACGCGCCCTCCAGAGGAGCTAATGAATTATTGGAACTACACTAACGATCCGGTCTGTGATGAGAACGGTCAGCCCATCGAGATTATTCTGCCGCCTACTGGACAGGATGCATCGGATGACTCTGCGATGACTCCGGCCCAGAAGCAGGAAGAAAATCGAGCTGCCAAATACGATACGTATAAGAGCATGCGCGAAGAGTTTAAGGCGACTCCCAAGTATTGGGGGGGAATACAAGAAACTGGCCGACAAGTATGAGGTCACCAACGGGACCGTCAAGAAGTACTGCTCTATGACGGATGAAGAATTTGAGGCATGCTGGGGACCGGAGAGAACGAAGGAACGCAGACGGCGTTCCAGGGAAATTGATAACTACGTGAACATGATGTACAAGATGTTCACGGCCGGTCTGGATATCGGGAAAGTCTTCTGGTATGTGCGTTACAAGGGGTTTGCTCAGAGTGATTCTACTCTGGCGCACTATGTCATCGAGATGTATAAGCAGGTTTTTCCTACTTTGACTGCTCCCCCTGTCTCGGACTATCTGACGTTGGAGTATCCTGCAAACGTGCACGTTGTTACCAGGAGCAACATCGTCAAATACTTTCTGACCGTGAACCCCAAGACCAAGAAGGATCCTTTACTCGTGAAATGCGAGGAAGAGATCCTCGAGAAGTACCCGAACATCAAGGTGCTCCGGGATTACTTCACCGCCTATCACTCTGCAGTCATGGGCTACGATCCCGAAGCTATCGAGAGTTTCGCTGACGATTGCAGACTCCCTGAGTTTCAGGGCTTTCATGACACCTTAAAAAAGGATATGAAGGCCGTCAAGGCTGCTGTACTGTATCCGGAGAGTTCTGGCCTGGTTGAGGGCGGGAATAACAAGTATAAGACTATTCTCAAGATACACTACGGCCGACTCAAACTGGAGACTTTAAACCAGGTGTGTGTATTCTCTTCATGGCACGCACGGCAGGATTTTGAGCTGAGCGATGTCCTATTGTGGTATAACGCCTGATGCCAACTGGCGGTATCCGTGGATTGTGACTGCGGCGGGCTCGGCGCCCTGCTCACAGCCCTTAAGTCTTTATACAGACATGAGGGTTATGAGCAGAGCACCAGGGAAAGCTATAAACGCTGCCTGCGCCGTGCAAAGACAGATCATGATTAATAACGACTTGCTCTGCAGGCCTGTAGTACTCGGGCCACTGGGTAGAGGCTGCGCAATAAGGGATGGCGCTTTCACCACTGTTGCGTAGGATTCTGCGCTGAGTTATAAAAAACTTTTATACCCCAGCCAAAGAGTTCGAAATGTATTTATCGTCATCAAAATCTGCGCCACGCCTCTATTTCTCTGTTTGAGGCACCAAGGGGATAATGC
>FLNX01000152.1_pt1 | contig 28307 bp, 20 predicted proteins | sample 1140341 | NCBI WGS metagenome assembly FLNX01 (sample SAMEA3878208, study PRJEB12797) | bioreactor metagenome | biome: Moose rumen | place: Sweden | collected 2011-10 | reverse complement strand
AGGTTAAGATTGCACCTGCCTATTATGTCATCGGCGCAGGGGCTGGATGGAGCGCTGACGGCGCACGTACCCAGAAGTTCCAGCGCAGCGATGCTGACGTCTACGACGATCCTATCTTCTCCGTGATTGTCGATGCAGGTGGCGACGACTGCTGGTTTGCCATCGGCGATGACGAGGCCCTCAATGCAATCGAGGCCGGCGACTGGTCAAAGTTGCTCGGTACGAAGGGTGCAAGCGAGGATTTGCAGGGTACGATGGACTTCCGCTACAACCTGGGCGGCGACCACTCGTTCCACGTGCAGAACGCCAAGAAGATCCGCATCACGCTCAATATGATGGAGTACAGTTACACCATCGAGCCTGTGAACATTGCCGAGAACTACTACCTGATCGGCGGCCCCGGCGACTGGAGTGCTGATGCAGCCTGGACGATGCAGTTCCAGCACAGCAGCAAGGACGTATTCGAGGATCCCGTATTCAGTTACACCTTCGCCGGTACAGGCGGCGATATGTGGTTCGCCTTCGGTGATGCCGATGCCATCAACGCCGTGGCAAACGGCGACTGGAACCAACTCTTCGGCACGAAGGGAGAGAGCACAGACCTGAGCGGTTCATTCGACCGTCGTACCGCACTCGGCGGCGACCACTCCTTCTGCGTCGACGGAAAGGCCAAATACTACCGCCTGACCATCAATATGGCAGAAATGACTTATGAGATCAGCACGCTCGACTTCGACCCATACGTCTACTTCATCGGTGCTACCGACGGATGGGCTAACGCAGAGCAGAAACTGGCACTGACCAGCGAGAACGGTGTCTACACTGGCTATCTCTATTGCGCCGACCCGAACGGATGGGGCAATGAGTTCAAGTTCCAGAAGATTCCTGGCGACTGGGATTCACAGTTGAACAGCGGTACATTCACTGGCGGCATCACCGGCGACTTCGCTGACGGCGGTGACAACATCAAGGCCAATGCAGGTGAAGGTGTCTACTTCGTGACGCTCGACCTGGCCAACCTGACCCTCAACGCCGTTAAGGTACAGAATATGAACCTCGTGGGCGACTTCAACGGCTGGAATGCCGGCGACGATGCCCAGCAGATGACTTGGGATGCAGAGAACTACTGCTATGTCATCACGGGGGCAGGCGTCAATGCCAATGGATGGAAGTTCACTATCAACAACTCGTGGGACGTGAATCTCGGCGGCACGATCGACAACCTCGTGGCCAACGGTGACAACCTCGGCGTGGTAGGCACAACCATCAGACTCTACCCGACACGCAAGGGTACGGACAACATCTACTGCACAGTAGAGTAATCATTATCCATCAATCAATATTCAGGCGGGCCGCTATCATCAACGGCCCGCCTGATTCAATAACTCAACATCAACGATTTATGAAGAAATTACTGTTATCTATCAGCATCCTGGCTGTACTCATTTCCTGCAAGCCAGCAAAAGAGAACAAGCCCGCGGCTTTCGAGTTACCCGCAGTAGCCGATATCGCCATGTACCAGGTCAATCCCCGTGTGTTTGCGCCTGAGAACTCCCTCAATGCCGTAGCCGCACGTATCGACTCCATCCGTGAATTGGGCGTCAATGTGATGTGGGTGATGCCCATCTACCCCATAGGCATCGAGAAGGGCAAGAACTCCCCTTATTGCATCCGCGACTATAAAGCCATTGCCCCAGAGTTCGGCACCATCGATGACTTCAAGAACCTCACCAAGGTTTGTCACGAGCACGGTATGGGCATCATCCTCGACTGGGTGGCTAATCACACGGCCTGGGATCACCCCTGGGTGAAGGCGCATCCGGACTGGTACACGCACGACGAGGAGGCCGACACCATCATCCATCCACGTCCCTGGGACTGGTACGATGTAGCCGACCTGAACTATGACAACAAGGATATGCGCGAGGCAATGATCGACGCTATGAAGTTCTGGATTGTAGAAGTAGGCATCGACGGTTTCCGCTGTGATGTGGCCGACGGTGTACCCGCAGACTTCTGGAAGGATGCCATCGACCAACTACGTGCTGCCGCAGCCCCGCGCCAGATTGTAATGCTGGCAGAAGGCAAGCGCACGGACAACTTTACCATCGGCGGCTTCGATATGAACTACGGATGGGATTATAAGGACGAACTGGTAAAGGTCTTTAACGGTGCACCAGCCTCTGACCTCATCGCTGCCGACAAGGCCGAATATGACAGCCTGCCCGCTGGCAAGGTCAAGATGCGCTTCACCACAAACCACGACCATGCCACGGAAACGGAGCCCTGTGTGCAGTTCACCAACGACCGTGGTGCGATGGCTGCCTATGTAGCCAGCATCTTCCCGCATGGCGGCGCCTTGATCTATGGTTCGCAGGAAGTAGGCTATCCTGAGCCTATCAACTTCTTCAAATACGTACCCGTAGACTGGACGGCCAAGCCCGAGATCTATGAGGAGTATGAAGAACTTATAGAACTTTACAACGAACACCCCGCCCTGCGTAAAGGCTCTCTGACGACATACACAGACCCCGACGTGTTCATCTTTGAAAAGTCTGACTCTGATGAGCGCTTCCTCGTGCTGGTCAATGTCCGCAATGAGCCGAAAACAGCCAACATCCCGGAAGCCTGGGTTGGTCACAAGACCGAGGATGAAATCACCGACAAGGACATCACCCTTGAAAGCACCATCGCCCTCGAGCCATTCCAGTATCTGATTCTGAAATATTAACAAAGGCTTAGTCAGGCGAGCCGCTATCATCAACGGCCCGCCTGATTCTTTTTTCCCCAATTGTTTGGCGGTTTCGGAAATTATCACTATCTTTGCCAGCGAATTGTAAGTTTAACATTTAAATTTGAGATTATGACAAAGAAACACTTGATTCAGTTGTTCGGCGAGAAGAAAGTTCGTACCGTGTGGGACGAAGAGCAAGAGAAGTGGTATTTCTCGATTGTTGATGTGTGTGGAATCTTAGCAGAAAGCAAAGACTACCAAACAGCGCGTAAGTATTGGAACAAACTAAAGCAAAGGCTCAAGGAAGAAGGTAACCAAACGGTGACAAATTGTCACCAGTTGAAAATGAAAGCCGAGGATGGCAAGATGCGACTGACGGACGTAGCCACGATGACGACCACCTCAGCCCAACCGAAGAAACTGCTGGGCGGCGACGTATCCCTGCTGCCAAGTTATGAACAACAAGGGACGGTGTATAAAGACTTTGAGTGACAGCACCACAGTTTATGAAAACCCACATACTGAGAATAGAACTGGATAAAGAGCAAATCAAGGCACTCGAAGAAGGAGCCGTACTGACCATCCGCCTGAACAGCGGCACCCCCTCCCCTGTCAACATCGAGGATGACGTCATCTTCGATCAGGAGGCAGAAGGAAAAGAGACGGGCGGCTCCTTCTTCGACTTCTTCAGACAGCAGATAGACAGGATGCAGGCCAGCGGTTCCACCAGGACCAGCGAGACCTACCGCGCCACCTTCCGGAAACTGTTTGACTTCAGACAGGGCCGAGATCTCTCACCCACCGAAATCGACTCCGCGTTGATGGAGAACTTCCAGGGCTTCCTGCGCAACCAAAACCTTTCGATGAACTCCGTGTCATTCTACATCCGCATCCTGCGCGCTGTCTACCACCGGGCCGTGGAAGCCGGGATGACCGTCAACCGTCGGCCCTTCCGCCACGTCTATACCGGCATAGCCAAGACCAACAAGCGAGCCCTGACCATCGAGGAGATCAAGACCATCAAGCACGTCCCGCTCAGCCTGGCCTCAGAGAGATTTGCCCGCGATATGTTCCTCTTCAGTTTCTACACCCGAGGAATGTCGTTCGTCGATATGGCCTATCTAAAGAAGAGCGACCTACAGGACGGGATGCTCACCTACAAGCGGCAGAAGACCGGACAGCGGCTCACCATCAGATGGGAACCGGCCATGCAGGAGATCGTAGACAGATACCCCAGCAACAACAGGAAGTACCTGCTGCCCATCATCAGCAAGATCGGCAACAATGAGCGCAACCAGTACCGGGGCAAGCAGAACCGCATCAACGTGGCCCTCAAGGACATTGCCCGCAGGATCAACATCAGCCAGAACCTGTCGATGTACTGCGCCCGCCACTCCTGGGCCACCATCGCCCGCGAGCAGAAATTCCCCATCAGCATCATCAGCCACGGGATGGGTCACACCAATGAGCGCACCACCGAGATCTACCTCAAGTCCATCAACGTAGCCGTGATAGATAACTGCAACAGCCAACTGATCAGTCTGCTGGAGTGAGTATGCTTTCGTTTATTCTATCGTTCCTCCGACTTCAAGCGTGTAGGGCTCTTTATTTGCGTTTGTATAGACATCGAGGGTGCGCCAGAAGTCAGTTCCGTGCTCGTTGCTCGCATCAAAATAAATGCGGATATATGACGATTCGCCTTTGGCAAGCATCTTCTGATCGAAGGTTGCGGTCAGGCATTCGCAGGAAGGAGCAACGGAGAAAATCACGAGGTTCTTGTCGCCTGTGTTTGTATAGACAAAGTCGAAGGAATCACGTGGATTGTCCTTATTCAGCGAGAGGTGGCAGATGGTGTCATTGAAAACGATACACGGCGCTGTCGGACTTTTCGTCGAACAAGAGAAAAGAAGGCCGAGATGAATGACGAACAGGATAGAAACAAGGCATCTGGAATAATTCATAATAATGTCCGAATTAAAGTCTGTGTATAGAAAAGAAGAGAAGGTGCGTTTTGCACCTTCTCAACTAATTATATTATTCAGCAGAATTACTCAGCTGCCTCAACTCTTGGTCTAGCACCAGGGAAGTTACCACCAACGTTAAGTGTAGAACAAGAAACCCAAGCAAGCACAGAACCAGCTCCGTTCTGATTAGCTGCATGAATATTGAATGTACATCCAGAGGGGTTACTAATTGTTCCGCTAACAACCATATTCTTGTCAGCACCACCTGTACGGTTACCAAACTTAGCTGTAGCGCCATTCTTGAGAGAGAAGTTAGCACATGTGATGTTAATGGCATCTACTTCATCTGCATCGAATGTACCTTTGCTGACTGTGATGTTCTTTGCAACTGCGAGTCCATCTTCATTCTTCTTATCTCCCTTATATAACAGTGTTGAGCCAGAAACGTTAAGATTCTTTGTGATATCAATCTTCTTAGAATCCACAAAAGTAGTAGTTGCTGATACAGTCATATTGCCATTTACAGTCAATGTACGCTTACCAGTATTCTTACCAACAGTATTGACATAATCGATATTAAGTCCTCCGGCCTTAACAGTAAGGTTGCCGACATTAATGTTATTATTATCAGGAGCCGGGTTATTGAATGTAGTTATTGCTCCAGAATTTACTTCAATATCAATATACTTACCGTTATGCTTGTATGCGGTTGGAGTAATACTTTGTGCAGTACCGAAATTATAACTTTCAGGAGTAGTATTAACCATTTCGATTACGCTACATGCAGTCCACTGCAGGAAGGCATCGTCAAGCTTAATCTGCTTGTCAACACGGCATCTGTATTCTCCATTCTGGTGCATACTCTGAACAGCAGTACCTACACCAGCGTCCACATTGTGGATGAATTTACCGTTGTTGGTCATACGCTGGCCATCAGTAGCGGTAGCGTTACCATTGCTGTCCGTCATATCGAATTTACCATCCTTCTCTACCTCGATAGTACCATCGTTGACAACTGTACTACCCATGAAATTGAGATCGCCAGCAGGGGCTTGAGTGACTGTAAGCGTCACGCCTTCGGCAATGTTGATATTTCCCTTATGCTGAACAGCAGCACTTACTGTTACATTACCGGCCTGAGCATCGAATGTCTTGCCAGCAGCAACTGTAGCATTGCCACTGTATGTTACAGTTGGGTTATATTGATCATACAAAAGCTTTGTTGTTGCGTTAGCCTCAGTCGGCTCCATGGTCACATTATTAACCGTTCCACCTTGGATATCAAGTATAGCACCGTTTGTGCCACTGCAACAAGACTTACCGAGAAGGCGGAGATTGGATGCCAAATTAGTATTAAGATTGAGCGTTACATCCTCAGGAACGATGATGTCATCACCCTGAATAGTGATAAACTCGTCATTTGCAGCATTAATATTGTAGGGTGATGTTGTTAGTGTGATATCGCCGATAACTCTAATAGTCTTACGAGCGCTTGTAGCAGCAACCGCACGAGCTTCTGTAAGTGCCTGAGTGAGTGTTGCTTCGTCAACAGCGATGTAGTCAGCCACGAAACTGGCAGCAGTAACAGGAATATTAACAGTCATAGCATCTCCTGCCTTGAATACTGTTTCGCCCACGTTAACAGTAGCCCACTTTCCATCACTGCTATGAACGAAAGCTACAAGGTCTTCAACAGTTGTGGGGAGAACGGTGATATATGCACATGTAACAGCAGCATCTGTCGCAGCCACTGCAACAGGGGCAGCGAAGGTAGCGGTGATAGTCTTAGTGCCTTCCTTTGAAGCATAGAGCTCAGTTCCCTTTTTGCCTGCAGCAATCTGGTCTGCAGCAAGGTTAGCCTGCTTGAGAATCTGCTCTTTTTGGCTCCAAAGAACAATACGGTCAATGCTTTTGCCAATGGTCACACCTTTAGGACCTGCAACGCGCAACTGAGCAATTGTAGAGAGGTTGTAGAGACCAAAGTCGGCTGCCTGATCTCCACCCTCAATGGTAACTGGGGCAGAATAGCGGAATGTAGCCTGACCTATCTCCTTCGTGTTAAAGTTCTGAGAAACGGGATCAAACACAGTTTCAGCCTTTGCAGGGATTGTACCGGCATTCTTGAAATCCTCATTGAATGGGTAATAGACGATATACTGACCACCGAAGATAGCCTTGTTGTCGGTCTTATAGACTCCTGAATTGTAGTTAAGATTATCAACACCAGCGTTAAGAGACTTAGCAGGAATAGCACCAACGAAATCGACGCTTGGGTCAGCTTCAGCATCTTTAGCACCAGCGGCCAGAGGTGTGATCTCATCATACATAGAACCGTTCTTCAACGCGCCACATTCAAAAATAGCATTTTGTGCTCCGTTGTTAAGCCAGCCAAAGTGGTAGAACTGATAGTTAGTATAAACATCTGTTCCAACACCATTTTGACCCAGCCAGCAAAGACCGACAGCCTGTGCTTCAAGGTCAGCAGCTGCATCCAAACCTAAACCAGCCGCAGGACCATTATAGATTGGAAGGAACTTGTTTCTGAGTGGTGAACTACCAGGAGTACCTGCCCACTCCCAGTGAGTACGGGTAGCAACACCATCTACTCCAACACCAGCAATAGCAAAGTTAGGATCCAACTGAATAAGGCGAGAATCCTCTACAGCCTGATTTGCGGCGAAATCGTCAACATCTTCGCTGCTACAGCCAACGATGGCCATTGCAGCAAGTGCCATTAAAATTTTGTTTAGTTTCATAATATAACAAATTTGATTTTTAAAAAATTTTGTCTTGACAAAAATTAACTTCCAAAGCCCGGCTCTGGTTCAATGTCTTCACTACCACCACCGGTAGGACTTGCGCAGAGTAAACCCTCCAACTCTGTTTCTACCAACTCCACTTCGGGAGCCTCATAAAACTTAAGTTCTTTCATTTTTTTGTTTGAATTTTAAATTGGTTTATAAATTTTTTAGAATATATCGTTCAACATATCTGTCCGCCTGCCGCTTTCGCCGCTCAGGCAGTCAAGGGAGCAGTCGTTACGTGCCAGGCACCTCCCCTCCTACCCGAAGGATGATCTCCGGGGCGGGAGTTACATACATTTTAGTTGTTTTCTTGTCCATAAATTAAACATTTTTAAAATTTAACAATATATTAATAATCGCATTTCGACACATAATCCGCCGCAAATTTACGGCAAATTGTTGAAACTTGCAAATTTTTCAAGCATTTTTTTATAAAAAACCTCAAAAAAATAGCATTTGTCGCCACAATCTGACATAATTCCGTTGAATTTTATGCTCTTATCATCTGTCCTCTGGTGTTTTGAATAGATTGTCATCTGTCTCTACACCTTATTTATATATATAGAGTCGCCACAAGGGCTGGTTTGTTCTGAATCTATGGATTCCCCACGAAAATCTGTGCAAATATACGCTCATTTGTTGAGATTTACAAATTTTTAATGGTTTTTTTTGTTAAAACGGCCTAAAAATCGGCTTTTATCAAGGTTTTCGACCAGAAAATGGGCTTTTTGGCACTGTGTTTGGTGCACGGCCTTTCTATTTAAAAAGGTCTTCAAGTGTCACTACTCGCTGCATAATGCTTGTACGCTCCGTATGTGCCAGCCCCATCGTTGTCACCAATACCAGTTGGATCGATCTGGATGCCTGGTGCATCTTACTCGCCTCAAAGGCTGAGATCTTGTGAAGCAGGTTCTCTTCGTAATCCTGTGTCACCCCGAACCTACTCATCGAGAACTTCATCTCACACAGAAAGTCCGTCCGGCTTGCCTTGCTCTCTAAGACTAAATCTATCTGAGCACCTCGGGCATCAGGAGCCAGACCGCTCCAGCAGTAGTTCCTATCCACCGAAGGAATCCGCAGGGCGTCTTGTATCTGCTCTATGTGTATGATCGCCAGCAGTTCGAAGGTGTCTCCCGCCCAAGTGTAGAACGTGGACGTTCCATGAATACTGCCCCATAATCCTTTCCGAACTGGATTCCCGTTAATAAAACGCAGGTAGAACAGCGAGAAGAAGTCGGTCAGTTGGTACACCTGCTCCACCCGCTGTTTCCCATACCTCGGGTATCGCCTGACGACGCCCGACTCCAGCAGATTGTCCAGATGCTTGCTTAGCGTGCCACCACTCTTTGCGTTCAGTGACGCTACGATCTCCTTCTGCGTCATTCCGTAGAACCGGCTTCCCAGTAATTTCACTATCTCGACATACCGCTCCTTGCTCGCATACAGCCCAGCGTAAACATCAAGGAACTCCTGATGGATTTTCTCATCTGCAAAGAAAATACGGTCGAGGTTTTCCGTCATCGTCTGGTCGTTGCGTAATTTGTCCAGATAATACGGCACGCCACCCAGTGCCATATATCCCACGCACATTTCATAGCGGGACAGCCTGAAGCCATGTCGCTTATAATAGCGCTCGCACTCCGCCAACGTAAACGCCCGCAACTTGATGGTCTCCGTCAGACGACCATGCAGTCCGCCATAGTCGCGGATCACATTGTCGAGCATCCAACTTGTCGCACTACCCAGCACCACCAGCACAATGTTTCGCTGACTCCCTGCCCACGAGTTCCAGAAATATCCCAGTTCAGAAATCATCTCTGACGACTGAGGTCCAGCGAGCCAAGGCAACTCGTCGATTACTATCACCTTCCGCCTTGCTCGCATCCCCGACAGCAATTTCCTCAGCAGTAGGAATGCTTCACGCCAGCAGTCAGGTTTTGGCTCTCCATCTGGCAAGCCTGACAGTCGCAGTGCATCGTAAAAATGGTCCAACTGAACCCTCCTATACGTCTCATATACTTTATCTGGCTCATCCTCTTTCACCTTCAGGTATGTTCCCACTGCGGTGAATACGACCTTCTTACCGTACACTTCGCTCACTAAGTACGATTTTCCAATGCGTCGTCTACCGTAGATGGCGACGAACTCCGATTTCTGTGATTGATACAGCCGTTCCAATGTTGCGATTTCCTCTTCACGACCGATAATATTCTGATACTTCATAACTTACCACTTTTACGACATTTCTGTTTCACGGCGCAAAGATACAAATTATTTCTCATTCTACCATCATTTTCTTCCTTAAAAATCAGCGAAAATGGAAAATTTTGTTTCATTTTCGCTGATTTTTCAAGTCCCTTAACAAGAAACGTACCCCGCTGGTGGGCGGGGTACGGGGGCCGGTGCGATTTTACCGGCTGGACAAGATACTAAAATGTTTTGTTCCCTGGGACTTGGGGCTCATCGCTCCACGAGCAGATAGGCCGTGCCCCGGTTAGTGTGCTTGCTGGTAACTGCGAATTGTTTACTGCTGAGGGTGCTGCCGATGCGGGGCAGCGTGACGGTACGGGTGTCGACCGTCCGGTAGCGACGCTGGAGCAGGTCGCTGATCTCGCTGACGAGCCACCAGCGGCCGCTCTCGTGCTCGGCGGGCTTGCGGAAGAGGGCGAAGAGCATCTCCTCGAGGCCGTCGATGCGCTGGAAGCGCTGGTTCTCGCTCATCAGGAGTTCTGTCTGCTGGTCGGAGAGCCAGTAGGGCTGGCCCGCGTTGACCTCGCTGACGAGTTGCGCGTAGAGTTGGCGGTGGTCGAGCGAGTCGGTGAAGTCGATGTCGCCCGTGATGTTGACACATACGAAGCGGCGGCTGCCCGACGGGTCGACGAGGGGCTTGGGCTGGTTGGTGGTGCCGATGAACGAGGCGTATCGGCGGTATTGCTTGTAGGCCTTGCCGTAAGGGGGCCTGAACTTGACGTCGGCGGTGGAGAGCAGGTACTTCAGGAGGATCTGCTGACGGGCCGTGGTCTTGTCGAACTCGTCGATGTTGATGAGGGCGAAGGAGGTGAGGCCGAGGTTGAGGTCGGTCTCGTTCTTGAAGTTGATGCGGTCGTTATAGTAGTCGCGCAGTTCGCGGGGGAGCAGGATCCGGCAGAAACTGGTCTTGCCGCAGCCCTGCCTTCCTATTAATAAAGGTACGAGCGCGTTACCCGTGAGGCTGGTGAGTCCCCGCCAGTGGGCTACCATACCGAGCATCCAGATGTGGAAGAAGGTGGTCCAGTGGTCGGAGTCGCAGGGCACGCGGGCGGCGACCTGGCTGACGCGGTCGATGCCGTCCCAGCGGGGCAGGCGGTCGAGGTAGTCGTTGACGGGGTCGTATTTGTCGATGCGGGGGGAGTCGATGAATCGGGCGATGTCCTTGTCCCACGACTTGAGGCCCATCTCCTTGGCGCGGATGGTCATCTCGTTGCGCACCTCGTCGTCGAGGTCGTGGAAGTCGAAATCGTAGCCGTCCTTGTCGCGATACTGGGCGACGCCCGTCATCACGTTCTTGCGCATCTCGAAGTTGGAGTTGAGGAAGATGTCGGTCTTCATCATCAGGATGGTGTCCTCCGGCACGCTCTTCAGGGGTCGCATCTTGTGGCGCTTGCGGTAGTCGGCGAGGTTCTCGACGGCATAGACGGTCTCGAAGGTCTTCTTCAGGAGCAGCGGGTCGCCGTTGAGGACGGGGTGCTGGAGGGTCATGCGCTGGGCGACGGCCATCGGGATGCCTTCCTCGAGGCTGCGCGAGGCGACCTGCATCAGGAGATCGGCGATGCGCTCCTCGTCGGGCAGGTCGAAGTAGTGGCCAAGCACGTCGTTGAGGATATAGAGGAAGTTCAGCCGATGGGTCTGGTGGATGGTGCGGCCTGGGAGGAGGTGAGAGGTGAGTGGTGAGAGGTCAGAGGTATGAGGGGAGGATTCAGAGGTGAGAGGTGAGGGTTCAGAGGTAAGAGGTGAGGGGGCATCGGCGTAGAAGGGGAGGGCATCGGGGTGATAGACGAGGCCGGGGTCGGCGGTCATATAAATGACGCGATGGAGCAAGGGCTCCAGTTTCTCGACGGTGACGCCAAGTTGGGCATTGAGGGCCTTGCGGGCCTTATTATAGAGTTCGTAGTGGAAGTGGGTGATGGCCTCGTCGCCCGTGGGCAGGGTGCCTGGGTCGTTGGCCGTGGGCTTGCGGCGACGGTCTGGGTAGAGTTCGCCGCGGCAGACGATCTTCACGTCGCGGCCCGAGGTGCCGAGGAAGGCCATCAGGGTGTAGGGGAGTCGGCCTACTTCGTCGCGGAGGGCCATCGCCTCGTCGTAAGAGGCGAGGTTGTTGACCTCGAGCACCACCAGTCCGTTGTAGGCATTCATCACACGCGCCTTCCGCTTGTGTTCGAACTCAGCGGAGAGGCAGAGTCGGGGCAGGTCGTAGGGCAGGTTGACGTTGGTCTGCATCGTGCCGTCCTCGTGGTAGGCGATGCGGATGAGGGGGAAGATCTCCCGGAATCGGCGCACCTCGTCGCCGGCCTCGCAACCGCCAATCATCTTGGCGAGTTCTTCGAGGTCGATCCTGCGGATGGTCTCCTGCTTGCGATATGTCCTGAGTAGCGTTATCTTCATCAGCGTGTCTGAATCCCGAATGGCGGCATCGACCGCAGGAATTCGGGTGCAAAGTTACTCAATTTTTTCCATATAAGCAAAACTTTTCCTATAGTTTTTTCATTCATTCTGTCACTTTCACTTAATATCTGTTGATTATCAGATGGTTAAAAGTGATAGTATTATCCGTAATTTCTGAAATATCCGTCACTTTCTTTCACTTTTAAGGCCATTTCACCACTCAAATGAAGCCTCTATTTCAGAAAATGGAGGCTCCTGGCGATTCCACGGAGGCTCTATTCGTTCGTCAGGAGCCTCCGTAGCATCGTTAGAAACCTCTATACTCTGAAATGAAGGTAAGTGACAGTAAAGTGATAGTTAATAAATCTTTAATCTACTGATTATTAGATGGAATTTATAAAAAGGTGAAAGTGATAGCAAACTATCCAATTAAATATTCAATATAAATCTCACAGAGCCTCAATCTCTTCAGTGCTCAGACCTGTATACAGTGATATCTTGTCGTATTTTTCGCCATTGGACTTCATCAGCCGGGCTAATTCAAGAGACTTCTTACGCTCACCCTGCTCGATGCCTTGCTCTATCCCTTCAGCCAGACCTTCCATACGACCTTTGTTGAAACCATCATCGTAATGAGCCTCTTCGTTGATGACGGCATCCCAGAACTTCTCATAGGCATAGAGTTGGGATGCTCACCGAACACCAACTTAAAGGTCAGGTCAGCCTTGGGATTGAGATACTTGCAGTCCATCATAGTGCAAAGATAGACATTATTTCCCACAACTCCAAATTTTCTATCGAAAATGTTCCATAAATATTTGTAAATTTCAGAAATTAGGCGTATCTTTGCGGCATCTGATACCATGCAACCTTAGAGGCGTCTGATACCAGGACACGGATCGCGCATAATCCACCACCTTATTTATATTAGGCGGCGCAAGCCGTCAGGGAAGCCGTGGTTTGTAACTTGCACTTGTAGATTCATTTTCAGAGTGTGAATGAATCTTAATGATTTGCGTCGATTTGTCAAAGTCCTTGCGTTAATATCGTTAATCCAATACGAATTTCCTTTGTCATTTAAAAATGTCTGTGAAAAGGATGTAACTCCCGCCCCGGAGATCAACCTTCAGGGAGGAGGGGAGGTGCCTGGCGCATAGTAATTCGCCATTTTTAGACATAAAACCGTAGAAACGGATCACTTTGAGACAGTTAGCATTAATATTATAAACCAATTTAAAATCAAAAGAACATGAAAGAATTAAAATTCTATGAGGCTCCCGAGGTGGAGTTGGTAGACATGGAGATCGAGGGTTTCCTTTGCGCTAGCAATGTCGATGATATCGACCCAAGCGAGGATGAGGAACTCTAAGGATTAGGAACTTAAAACAAATAAACAAAATTATCATTATGAAAAGATTTATTAAACTGATCCCTGCAGCTCTTGCCTTGGTAGCCTTGGCAAGTTGCTCACAAGACGACCTGTTCAGCAAGGAAAATTCTCAGAAGGCTGTTAATGGTAAAACTATGACTGCTACAATCGAGAATTATGAGGCTCTGACTCGTGCTGCCTTTGCTGAAAATAAGAACGATGAAGGTAAGGCTGACAAGCGTGCCCTCGTATGGACTACTGGTGATTCATACAAACTATATGGTGAGATGGCTACTCCCGACCAGTACACTCTGCAGAACGCTTCTGCCGGCAAGTCTAATGGTACTTTCGACCTGATGACTGAGGATATGAACTCAGACCCCGCTTTCGCTGTGTTCCCCTATGACGCTGTTGAAGCTGACCGCCCCAGCAAGAAACTGACCGTGACCCTGAACGACTGGACTTACGCTACAGCTACTGTTAAGGATGAAGGTTACAATCAGGGTGCATTCAAGAGTGTTGTTCCAATGTATGGCCAGATTGGTGCTGATGGCAATGTTGCATTCGGCTATATGACAGCCTTGCTGCGTGTCGATTTGCAGAAACTGCCGAAGAAGATGACTCGTCTGATCGTTGTAACAGACCGTCCTCTGACTGGTACTTTCGAGGCTGAGTTCGATCCTGCAGATAAGACCACCTATCCTGAGATCATTTCTCCCGTCAGCAACGACGAGGCTAAGGAGAATTATACATTCGATGGTATGGTCTATAATGGCTACTATTTCCTCGAGATTGGTACAGAGTCTGTGAGCCAGCGTACGAACAAGACTTTCTTTATCCCTGTTCCCACAGGCAACAAGTATAAGACATTCGATGTGCTTGTTGAGTACAATATGGGTAGTTTAAAGAAGTATGAGCGTGTAGCACAACTTGGTTCAAACGACTATGGTAAAGTGTTGAAGTGGGAGCGCGGTAAGGTGAAGAGCCTGGCAAAGGAGATTACTGTTACTTCTAACGGAAACACACCGAAGGAACTTGCTGCTTTCCTGAAGTCAGAGTGGAAGACTTTCCCTGCTGATGCTGACATCAACATTACTGTAACCGACCCCGCCGGAAACTTTGCAGGCATTGACCTGTCAACTACTGGAACCAGAACAACTGATGGTCACGCTTATGAAACTGCTGATGCAGTGTTCGAAGTACCTGCAGAGGTTAAGGGTCGCACCATTAACATTATTTTTGACAATTCTGTAACAGAATGCTTTGATGGTACAGGGACTAATTTGACTATCATTGATGAAGATCCGGCTCCTATTACAAGTGACCCCCTTCGTCTGATTAACATTTGCGGTCCAACAACAAGTAATACTACTCTTACACTCAATTGCCCTGAAACTCAGGTTGTTCTGTCAACTCCAGCAGGAGCAACTGCTTCATACAAATTCGCGTCTCTTACTGTTGCTAATGATAATGGACTGGTTATTGAAAGTGGTGTATCAATTGTAAGTGGCCTTACTATCACTGGTGGTGCAGTTATAAATAATGGTACAACTATGAATATCGACAATAATGGTGACTGTGACCTGAAGATCACTGGTACATCTATTAACGTTCAGAATCTTGGCACTGGTGCCTTGACCATTGAAGGTGGTGCTGCAGCCGCTAACATTACTGGTAACATTATTAATGGCGATGGTACCAAGAAGGCTGGTAAGTTAACTATCAAGAAAGCAACTTTGGGCGGTACAGTATCAAATAAGTTAAAAGCAGATAACGGAATCGAGATTAATGACGTTGACAATCTGACACTTGATGATAAGGGTACGGGTGCTGTTACTATCACGAAGGTTACAACGTCACTTGGTAACTCTACTATCGACAACGCCTCTAGCCTGACTTTCAGTGACATCGCAACTGCCGGACAGATTATTTATAAGGGAAAGGGCGCATTCTCAGCAGATGTCATCAAGGGTGCTGTGACAGAGTTTAATGCAACACAAGCCAGCAGCTTCTCTGCAACTGCTTTTGAGGCAGCCATTACAGATATTAATTATGGTGGCACAGGTGCTGTTACAATTACTGGTAAGGCAGACAAGAGTCCTTCTGTGACAAACATTATTCTCAGTAATAATAAGAATAACAGCGCTGTGGCTATCAGCAATGTGAAGACCAACACTAAGGTTGACAAGGATGGTACAGGTTCTCTCACAATTGTTAACTCTGCTCTCGGCACAGTTACAAATGATGGCGGTGAAATCTCTGCTACTGGTGGTACCTTAGGAAAGTCTATTACTTCTCTGACTCAGAGTGGTGCAGCAAAGGTTACGCTCACAGGTATGTATGATGTTACTACATTGAACATCAAAGCTGACGCTAATGTGGATTATGAGAATTCTTTCATTGGAACTCTGGATGTAGCAAGTTCGAAGAAATGTACTGCTACTGGTACTAAGGCATCTGGTATTGGTCAGCAGGGCGCAAGCGGTGGTACTTTAACCCCGAAGACTGATGTTTGGGATGGTTCTGTTTGTCCTACACAGACAACAGGTAATGTCTACACAAGTGCTTCTCTCGCTGCACTTTGCGGTGCTGCCGTTACAAATGCAAAATTATTCTTGGATATTGATCTCGGTGGTACACTTAATTTCCAGGACAAGGCTGCAACTCCCAATAAGGGTATTAAGAGTGTTACAACGTTCGACGGAAACAATAAGACCATTAAGAATCTTAAGGCTGAGACAGGTCTGTTCGCAAATGGCGGTGTTACAACAGTAAAGAACTTGACTCTTGATGGTGCAACAGTGACTGCCAAAAAGCAGGCTGGTGCCATTATGGGTGTTGCTTCTAACAATCTTACACTCGTTGGTGTTACTGTGACAAAGGCTAAAATCGGTACTTCAAGTGATGGTGCTGGTAATGATCAGGGCATTGGTGGTATGATCGGTGAGATTAATGGTGCTACTGCAGAGATTACAGTCAACAATGGTAATGTTAACAATACAGCCATCACAGGTCACTATTATCTGGGTGGAATTATCGGTAAGGTAACAAATGCCAAGAAGATTTATCTCTATGGTAAGGCAGGAAATGTCAAGGACGACCTCAAGGGTACAACAACAACCGCTCTGACTTTCAATCCTAAGACACAGGATGGTGCGTGGAGTACACTTCTGAGTGGTACTATTGCTCCTTTCATCGGTGGTATCGTGAAACTTGCAAGAGAAGACGGTACAGCAATCGACCTTCAGATTTATGGTACTTGCGACAATGTCACAAAGACTCTGATGGAGGCTTGGAATTGGGATAAGAACTTCCTGACAGCCAATGAGACTATTAAGTTCAAGGGCTGTAAGCGCGATGATCTGAACTTCATTGGCTATACAAGCACAGATTGTCCTGAATTCGTATATGCTCTGAAACTCGTGAGCGGTTTCGAGGCTAACCCGACAATGACACGTCGTAACACCTCTGCAACCACTACAGTACTCGATACAGAGTATAACTGCTATATGGCTTACTAATACTGACAGTGAGTTTATGGTACGATTTGGGTGCGCAATTACTGCGCACCCATTTGTCATTTCATAAATACGAAGCAATAAAAGGTGATAACTTTTGGATTATAAGTTTTTTTTTGTACCTTTGCACGCAGAAACAATAAATACGTATTTAGGACAATGGAAAACAAGACTTTCAAGCGCACGACGGTGACGTCGGCGCTGCCTTATGCTAATGGCGGCGTGCATATCGGTCATCTGGCTGGTGTGTATGTGCCTGCCGATATCTATGTGCGCTATCTGAGACTGAAGAAGCGCGAGGTGCTGTTTATCGGAGGAAGTGATGAGCACGGTGTGCCCATCACGGTTCGTGCCCGTAAGGAGGGCATCACCCCACAGGACGTGGTAGACCGCTACCACAAGATGATCAAGGACTCGTTCGAGGAGTTCGGCATCTCGTTTGATATCTATAGCCGCACCACCAGCGAGACGCACCACAAGTTTGCCGCCGAGTGGTTCCGCAAACTATACGACGAGGGCAAACTGACGGAAGAGACGACGGCCCAACTCTACGACGAGGAGGCCAAGCAGTTCCTCGCCGACCGTTACGTGACGGGCGAGTGCCCACACTGCGGTAACCCGAGTGCCTACGGCGACCAGTGCGAGAAGTGCGGACGCGACCTTTCGCCGACGGAACTGATCAACCCGAAGTCGACCATCAGCGGCTCGACGCCCGTGATGAAGGAGACGAAGAACTGGTATCTGCCCCTGAACGAGTATCAGGACTGGCTGAAGCAGTGGATCCTCGAGGAGCACAAAGAGTGGCGCCCGAACGTGTACGGCCAGTGCAAGTCGTGGCTCGACATGGACCTGCAGCCCCGTGCCATGACACGCGACCTCGACTGGGGTATCCCCGTGCCTGTGGAGGGCGCAGACGGCAAGGTGCTCTATGTATGGTTCGACGCGCCCATCGGCTATGTGTCGAACACGAAGGAACTCTGTGACCGTGAGCCTGAGAAGTGGGGTTCGTGGGAGAAGTGGTGGCAGGACGAGGACACCCGTCTGGTGCATTTCATCGGTAAGGACAACATCGTGTTCCACTGCATCATCTTCCCTGTGATGATGAAAGCCCACGGCAAGTATATCATGCCTGACAACGTGCCTGCCAACGAGTTCCTGAACCTCGAGAACGACAAGATCTCGACCTCCCGTAACTGGGCTGTCTGGCTGCACGAGTACCTCGTGGATATGCCCGGCAAGCAGGACGTATTAAGATACGTGCTGACCGCCAATGCCCCTGAGACGAAGGACAACAACTTCACCTGGAAGGACTTCCAGGATCGCAATAACAACGAACTGGTGGCCGTGTATGGTAACTTCGTGAACCGCGCCCTGCAACTGACAAAGAAGTACTGGAATGGTGTCGTTCCCGCCTGTGGCGAACTGCAGGATGTGGACAAGCAGGCTCTGGCAGAGTTCAAGGATGTGAAGGAGAAGGTAGAGGAACTGCTGGAGAAGTTCAAGTTCCGCGATGCCCAGTTCGAGGCGATGAACCTGGCCCGTATCGGCAATAAGTACATCACCAACTGTGAGCCTTGGAAGGTCTGGAAGACCGACCCGAAGCGCTGCGAGACCATCCTGAACATCTGTTTGCAGTTGACCGCCAACCTGGCCATCGCCTTTGAGCCATTCCTGCCGTTCTCGAGCAAGAAACTCCGCGATATGCTGAATATCGACAGTTTCGAATGGGAGCAGTTAGGCAGCACCGATTTGCTGGAGGCAGGTCATCAGTTAGGCGAGCCCGCCTTGCTCTTCGAGAAGATCGAGGACGACGTGATCCAGAAGCAACTCGACAAACTGGAGGCTACGAAGAAGGCCAACGAGGCCGCCAACTATCAGGCAGCCCCCATCAAGGACACCGTCAGTTTCGAGGACTTCGAGAAACTCGACATCCGCGTGGGCTTGGTGAAAGACTGCCAGAAGGTGAAGAAGTCGAAGAAACTCTTGCAGTTCACCATCGACGACGGCTCCGGCACCGACCGCACCATCTGCTCAGGCATCGCTGCCTTCTATGAGAAGCCCGAGGAACTCATCGGCAAGCGCATCCTCTTCGTGGCCAACTTCGCTCCCCGTCAGATGATGGGCATCGAGAGTCAGGGTATGATCCTGAGTGCTGTCGACTTCGACGAGAGCCTCAGCGTGGTCACCACCACCAAGGACGTGAAGCCTGGCAGTCAAGTAGGATGATAATAGGACGAACAAAAGGCGGGTTGCTCATTTCTGGGCAACCCGCTTTTTTACTTCCTCCATCGTCAGGCCTTCGTTGAAGTCCAGATAGAGATGGTTGTGCTCTGACACCTGCTGCTCTATAGGCGGCAACTTCATATAATCGCCATAGAGGCAGGTTAGATAACCGTCGTAGTCGCGAGGAATGACCACGGTCGTATCGCCGAAAGGCTGTTCGATCGTATCCTCAAACCACTCGCGCTTGAAAATCTTTCCAGCCCACTGGGTGACGCAGACAGACTTGTCGCCGTCGAAACTGCTGTACCAGTCCTGATAGTCGAAGAACTGCTTCAGCAGGAACTTGCGGAGCGGTCGTGAGCAGATGACCTGCAACTTATAGGAAGCCTCGTCAAACCGTCCCTTCAGCAGATCTTTCCAGAAATCGGTAGTCTTGATATGGCTGACAGACTTCTGATAGTGATAGAACTTCTTCAGGCTCTTCCGCTGGATGGCCGTCAGTTCCACATCGCTGCAATCAAAATTGTCAAGGGCAAAGAGGTCTACATAGACGCCCATCAAGAACGGAAACTCCGCCTCCTCCCATAGCGTCGTGTTCCTGTCGCTCACCTTGGCAAAGGGCAAGTAATAGCCCTCGTCGCGCAGGGAGAGCACATCGAAGCCGTCGCGCCTTACCTCCTCCTTCATATCCAGGAGACGCTCGTAATCGGCCCGGGGCAGATAGATGTCGATGTCATCATCCCAGGGGATGAAATCCTGATGGCGGACGGCTCCCAGCACAGTACCGCCACAGGCCACATACCTCAGGTTGTGACGCTCCAGGAACTGTACCGTGTACTTGAACACATGCAGGATCTGCGCCTTAAACTGCCTGTCGAATTCGGTCTGCTGCATATCAAAGCATATTTAGGAACAACTCGGCACACCAGAGTTGCCACTTCTGATTGCCCGTCAACTTCTCCATCGGGATGTCCTGACGGAACTCCGGCCGCTTCGGTCCCTCCCAGTCCTTGAAGACTGTGTCGACAGGTCGCGGCATCGGTATCTTGAACGGGATCTCCAGGTCCGGATACTTGATGGCATAGAGGCCACGCACCAGGTACTTCGGCTCGCCATTGCGCACCCGCTGCATATCCAACGAATCGGCCATCACCAGACAGGCGTATGGATCGTAATAGGGCAGCCAGGCCGCACCGAAGGCATTCAGGTAAGAACTACTGCTCTCGACGGCAAAGACCTCGTCCATAAAGCGCATCACGTCGATTGTCGTCTCGCCCGTACGGTACTGCTCAAAGAGTGCCGACTGGTCGATGGGGTTCGTGAGTACCAACTTCGGATCGAGGAAGGTGTAACGCGCCGCAAAGCCGTCGAAGGTCCATTCCGGCGAAATCAACTTGTCCATACCGCCGAATATCAGGTCGGCACTCTCTCCGACAATCATCAGTTGCACACCATCCTTCTTCGCCAGTTCGGCGGCCTTGTAGATCTGCGGCTCGATGGAGTGTACAGGTGCGAACTTGTGGCGGATCACGACAGGCGTGTACGTCTCATAGTCGGCCATCGTGATATCAATCAGGTGATGCTGGAGTTGCCACTTCTGACAATAGACCTTGGCCCGCTCCACGTCAGCATTGAACTCGCCCGAAGCAGAGTTGAACGTATAGGCATGGCTGCCCGGCTTCAGATAGGCCGCTAGGTTGGCGCTGTCCATACCGCCAGAGAGCAGGATGCCGATATGGTCATACTTCGCATAGAGGGCATCGAACTGCCGCTGTATCTCGCGGTCGATGTCCTCTGATGTCTTCACTGGTATCCGTTTCCCGTCGGGAATCGGAAGATAATTCTTGTGCTGAAAGCCTTCAGCAAAATCTAGGCCGTCCTTCCAGATATAGCGGAACGCCATATAGGAACTCAGGCAAAAATCCTTGTCTACCATCTTTTTCCTTATTTTAAGTCCTCCAGATTATGTTTCCTGACAGCAGCCAGCGCCTCGTTGATCTTCGTCGACGAAACACCCTTGGTATAGGGGAAGTAGACGATCTTGATGCCCTCAGCCTCGAACTGCTTCTCATACTCGCGCCATTTCTCCGTGCCATACCAGTCATCACCCACAAACAGGAACTGCGCGCCCAGTTTCTTGCAGGCCGTCAGTTTGTCCATATCGTACTGCGGCACGGCGGCATCCACATACTTGATGCTGCGCACGATCTCAATCCTGTCCTCAAAGGGAATCATGGCCTGCTTGCCCTTGTAGGCCACCAACTCGTCGACGGTGACGCCGACAACGAGTTTGTCACACATGCCTTTCGCATTCTTCAGGAGGTTCAGATGGCCAATGTGGAAGAGGTCATAGACTCCTGTTGTATAGCCGATTATCATACTTATTACTATTTATTGAGTAGAACATTAATCATTATTTTATTCCCGCCCGAACAGCCACTTCTTGAACAGCGGACTGATGCGCAGGATGTTCGACGTGACGATGCAGAAACCGATGACCAGCAGTCCGATGGTGATGGAGAGCGTGGTGTCGATGACGAAGTTGTGGGGGAACGACTTGAAGAAGGCGCCCACGGCCGGCAACTCCGGCATAAAGAAGAAATGGATGAGGTAGATGTCGAGCGTCCTGCGACCGATATACTGGAGCGTCCATCCGACGGGCCTCGTCTTGGCGAAACTGTCCTTGTAGTTTCGGAAGTACATAAAGGCGATGGTCAGCAGCAGGAACTTCGCCAGCGTCAGCGGCAGCACGGCCCAGGCCATCCGCAGCGTATGCCACTTCTGGGCATCGAGCGTCGCGAAGACCACGATGATCACGATCAGGGGGAAGAACCAGCGGGAGTCCATCAGCCGCTGGGCCTTGTCCCAGTAGCGATGCACGATGTTACCATAGAGGAAGAAGGGGAAATACTGCATCAACTGGATGATGCTCGACTCCCAAAGGAACATCGGATGCGCCCGCCGATAGCCGAAGGCCCAGTAGAAGTACTTCGGCAGATAGCAACTCTCATAGACCAACAACGAGGCCACGAAGAGCAACGTAATGGGTATCCACGACCTGCGCGGCAACTTGCTCTCCAGCCAGGCGAAGGGATAGTAGATGATGAACATATAGAGCAGGACGAGCGTGAACCAGTAACCGCCCTTGAACTGGGAACGCAGCGCACTGTCGAGTGCGGGGCCGAAGTGCTTGTAGAGGATGGCTATCGACAACAGGAAAAAGACAGCCGTAGGCACCAACTGCACCCGCAACTTCTTCAGCAACAGCGAGCCTAAGTTACGCAGATTCCACACCTGCGAGGCCTTATAGGCCAGAAAGCCGCTGACGAAGAAGAAGAGGGGCATACGGAAAAGCATCAGGAACGACATGGACGATGAAGTCTTCCACGTCTCCCCAAAGCCATACTGCGCCACGTGATAGGATACCACCAGTATCATCGTGAACCCGCGCAGGGCATCGAGCCACTCCAAGCGGGGCTTTTTTATTGCCTGTTCTGCCATTCTGTGTGCAAAATTACAAAAAAATTCATAATTCATAATGCATAATGCATAATTATTTGTAATTTTGCACGCAGAATAATGGAGAATCTGAAAGAGAAGACGGCAAAAGGACTGTTCTGGGGGGCGATGAACAGCGGCAGCACCCAGGTGCTGAATGTCATCATCGGCATCCTGCTGGGCCGTATGCTCTCGCCCGACGAATGGGCACCCATCAGTATGATCACCATCTTCTCCGCCATCGCCGGCAACCTGCAGTCGAGCGGTTTCTCCACGGCCATCGTCAATATGAAGGCACCGACGGACAACGACTATAACGCTGTCTTCTGGTTCAACACACTGATGGGCCTGGCGATGTATCTGGTACTCTTTGCCGCTGCCCCGTGGATCGCCCTGTTTTTCGAGCAACCCTGCCTGACAGACCTATCGCGCTTCATCTTCCTCGCCTTCTTCATCTCTTCATTCGGCATCTCGACGAATGCCTATATGACTAAGAATATGATGAACCGCGAGATCGCCATCGTCAACCTGTGTGCCCTCTGTTGCTCAGGAGTGGTGGCGGTGGTACTCGCCTTCAACGACTACTCTTACTGGAGCCTGGCCTGGCAGCAAGTCACCAACTCTACAATCCTCGTCGTCGGCCGCTTCTTCTTCGTCAAGTGGCGACCCAGCCTGAAGGTCGACTTCTCCCCTATCCGCCGCACTTGGCGCTTCGCGATGAACATCCTGGTGACGATGATCATCAACACCGTCAACAACAATATCCTGAACTTCATCTTCGGCAAACTCTTCACCAAGACGCCGGAGGTGGTGGGCAATTTCTTCCAGGCCTTCAAGTGGAACACGATGGCCTCGCAGATGGTGGGAGGCAGCATCGAGCAGGTGGCCCAGCCCGTACTGGTCAGTCTGCGCGACGATGCCGATGAAGCCCGTGAGGTGCGCGTCTTCCGCAAGATGCTCCGCTTCACGGCGCTACTCTCCTTCCCCGCCATGCTTGGCCTCTCGCTCGTCTCCAACGAGTTCATCCTCGCCACCATCGGGCCGAAGTGGGCGGCCTGTGTACCCCTGCTCCGTGTGCTCTGCATCGGCGGAGCCTTCCTGCCTTTCTATGCCCTCTACAAGAACCTGATCATCAGTCAGGGGCGGAGCGATGTCAATATGTGGCTCAACCTCTCACAGATTGCCATCCAGATTGTACTGATCCTGCTCACCTATCGGCAGGGCATCCTCACCGTGGTCTGCGCCTATACCTTATTAAATATAGTGTGGCTCGTGGCCTGGCAACTCTTTGCCCGCCGGATGATCGGCATCCGAATGCTTGACGTGCTGAAGGATACGGTACCCTTCGCCGCGATCAGTGCTGCCATTATGCTGGTCACTTGGTGGCTGACGGTCTCTGTCAGCAACGTCTATGTGCTCCTGCCGCTTCGCGTCCTGATAGCCGGCGTCCTATACGTGGCTACGATGAAGGTGCTGCGAGTCAAGATTATGGACGAGTGCCTTAAGTTCATCACCCAGAAATTCAGGAAGTAAAACGATGGAGATCAGTATCGTCATACCCGTCTACAACAAGGCCGACTACATCAGCCAGTGCCTCGACAGTCTGCTGAAGCAGGACTTCGGCAGTTTCGAGATTGTGGCTGTCAACGATGGCAGCACGGATGAGTCGGGTGCCATTTGCGACCGGATGGCTGAGACCGACGGCAGGATCCGCGTCATCCATCAGCAGAACGGCGGTGTGACGGCAGCCCGCAAGACTGGCGTGGAGGCGGCTGAGGGCAGATACATCGTCTTCGTGGATGCCGATGACCAGTTGCTGCCCGGGGCTTTGGCGACCCTCCATCAGGCCATCGAGGCTGCTGGCGCCGACGAGGTTATCGCCACATTCTGCACTCAGGATGGTGTACACTCCCCCGTCGTTTATGAAGGTTCGCAGCCCGATACCGACACGATGATCCGTGCCATCGTCACTGGCAAGAAGCGCTTCCCCATCCTCTGGGCCGTCATCTTCCGCAAGGAGATACTCAGCGGATGCCTGAATACGCCCCGTGAGATCATCGAGGGCGAAGACCTGATGATGCAGGTGCAAGTGCTGATGAAGCAGCCGCGCATATGGTTCATCAAGGACTGCGTCTACGCCTACAACCTCGGCCTGCCCAACAGCCGCCGCCATACGTTGGAGCGCGCCCAACTCTACGACCAGATACTCCGCGACACCCTCGCCCCCAAGTGGCCGACGATGCAGACGGCCTACGTGCTGCACCAACTGAAGGAGTGCGAGCAGTTCATCGTGGAGGGCCAGCCTGAGGTCAAGAAGACTTATTATCGTCAAGCCATCGGCTCGCTACCGCAGGGTATCCCTCTCTACAACCGCATCGTATGGGCATTGCCGCCCGCTCTCAGCCTCTGGCTGATACGACTCTACAAGAAACTGATCAGAATCAAGCAACATAACTTATGAAATATCCCGCCAAGACCGATATCGCCGTCCTGCTGCTGGTCTTCACCCGCAGCAATACCCTGCAGCAAGTCTTTAATGAAGTGCGCAAGGCCCGTCCCTCCAGACTGTTCCTGTTTCAGGATGGTGCCAGAGGGGAGCGCGATGTCGCAGGCATCGAAGCGTGCCGACAGATCGTCAGCGATGAGAACATAGACTGGGAGTGCGAGGTGCACCGCAACTATCAGGATCAGAACCTTGGCTGTATGACGGCGGGCTATACGGCCCATCGCTGGGCTTTTTCTTTAGCCGACAAGGTCATCGTGCTCGAAGACGATGTCGTACCCACGCAGTCGTTCTTCCCCTTCTGCAAGGAGATGCTCGACCGCTATGAGAACGACGAACGCATCACGATGGTCTCCGGCTTCAACATGGACGAGCAGACCGCCGACTGCCCCTACGACTATTTCTTCACCTCGGCCTTCTCCATTTGGGGCTGGGCCTCGTGGCGACGGGTGGTAAGCCAATGGGACGAACAACTCGCCTTCCTCGATGATCCCTACAACCTCGACCAACTGCAGCAACTCATCAAGGCACGGGGCCTGAAGAGCGACTTCATCCGCACCTGCCGCCTGCATCGCAGTTCGGGCTTGCCGCAGTTCGAGACCATCTTCTGGTCGCACATGATGCTCAACAACGGGCTGGCCCTCATGCCCCGGAAGAACCAGATCAACAACATCGGAGCCATGGAGGATTCTGCCCACTACTCTGCCCTGAAGACGCTCCCCAAGGCCGTCCGCCGCATCTTCACCATGCAGCGCCACGAACTGACTTTCCCCCTAAAGCATCCGGAATACATCGTCGATAACGTCGCCTACCAGCAACGTATGTACCGCTACAACGCCTGGGACCACCCCTGGATCAAGATCAGCCGTTCCTTCGAGGAACTCTTCCTGAACCTCCGCTACGGCAATTTCTCAAACATCGGAAAGTCCCTCACCCGCCGCATCCGCAAGTGGCTCGGCACCGACAAGGAAATATAGTGGAAGAGGTGCGGAAACATAGTAAAAAATAGCAGTTTCCGCACCTAAATATGTAAGGACGCCCATAGTGGCATTGCACAGTCACAGGTGAGGATGGATGACCTATTCGTTTAAGGCATTTAGTAGTAATTATTAATAAAAGGTACGCGCCCGCGCGAGTGAGAACAATATGCCAGACACTTTGAAAAGATGCTCCGTGGCATCTGAAAACAGGCTCCATTTCATCGGAAAAGATGCTCCATTGTACCCTCGAAACAGGCTCCATATTCGCGCTACGGAGCCTGTTTTCGGATCGTTTGGTGTATCTTTTCCGATGCCAAGGAGCATCTTTTTCGATGAGATCTTACTTCATCACAACTTTTACAGCCTTCTGACCTACCATTACAATTCCTACTTCGCCAGTTTGAAGCAATGTGCAAACTTCTGTAGTCTCCGACAACGTTTTTGCTGATCCGACTTTCTGCCCTGACAGATTATAGACGCAGATCTCCGAGCCTATGGGTGCACCCGTTATGCTCAACACGTTGCTTCTGTTTTGCATCAGTATAGCATTGGCACGAACACTGGCTATGCCGTTGCCGATACCCTCTGTTTTTGGCTCAACATCAATCCAACAGAGCGTGGCTGTTGCCATGTCGCTGTTATCATATCCACTCTTAATGACTTGGACGCGGATGAAATAAGTAGCGGTCAGGTCTATCTCTCTGGAATTTCTTGAATATATCTTATGCTAAATTATGAACAATGGAGTCAGGCACCCTTGCGACATATCGTAAAAAAACACCCCATTATTTGGCCGTTTCAGATTTATTGTCTATCTTTGCATCATTAATCCTAACAGAACTGATGGCTAAAGACGAAGATAATACTCGTAACAATCTGATTATCAACAAATTACCAACCACTATAAGGGAAGGTAAGGAAAATGATTATACATATTCCGTCAATCTGACGAGGTTGCTGCGGCGCTTCGTCAGGCTGGCTGCGCCTGATCCCGAACAACTCTCAAAGTCTGATGCGGCGTTGCTCGAAGACGTGCTGCGCTATGGCCGCCTCCAGAAGGTAGCCGAGAAGCGTGGTCGCTCAAATGCATACGTCAGCGATCACGTAAGCCGGGCGCTTGCCCTGCTGGAAAAGCGCGTACTGCAATGGGAAGTCGCCCAAGTACGAGCCATAGAGGAAAAGAAATCCGAAGAACTGGAGCGAGAACTGAATGCTACGCGCCAGCGCATTGCCGAGATTGAGCAGCGACTGGAGCGCGTGCGCAATAACAGCGTCGACTTCAACCCCTCTACGCCCTCACCACCGCCCGCCTGAAGACGATGGAAGCGGAGGCTGACATTCGCGAACACAGGCTCAATCATAACACAAGAGTTTCCGACTCCTCTTTGACACGCCCCCCGTTTATGAATAGAAACCAAAAGTAAATATAAATGATTATGAAGAAACTGTTTACACTATTCGCACTTTTGACCCTCCTCCCTGTCGCCGCTCTTGCCGACGATAGCGGCTCCTGCGGCGAGAACGTCACCTATACCTACGATGAGGCCACCAATACCCTGACCATCAGCGGAACGGGAGAAATGGCTGATTACAGTAGTTATTGGGACATTCCTTGGTACGCATATCGCTTTAATATAACATCAGTCATCATTAATGAAGGAGTGATTTCCATCGGCGAGAGTGCTTTCGCTGATTGCTCCGCACCGTCCTCCGTCACGATTCCCAACAGCGTGACGACCATCGGAAACACTGCTTTCAGCGGCTGCACCGGCCTGACCTCCATCACGATTCCCAACAGCGTGACGAGCATAGGACAGATGGCTTTCGCTGATTGCTACGGCCTGACCTCCGTCACGCTTCCCAACAGCGTGACGAGCATAGGGGAATATAACCAAGAAATCAAGGGTGAGACGAACGTGGAGATTATTCCCGTAATTGCCTGACAGACTGCTGATTTTATGTATTCCATGTTTCGATGGGCAGGAATGCATATTGTGAAATATGACCATCGTTCCGTTACCAAATCGTTACCTGTCTCGTTACCGAAAAATGTATTGGTAACGAATGAGACCC